>JAABUL010008109.1_pt1 | contig 10863 bp, 8 predicted proteins | sample 5559151 | NCBI WGS metagenome assembly JAABUL01 (sample SAMN10711876, study PRJNA513368) | rock metagenome | isolation source: Antarctica rocks | place: Antarctica: Victoria Land, Pudding Butte sud | reverse complement strand
ATCACGGCAAAGCGTCGAAATCCGGCTACATCTACACCCGTTTCATCTGTCACATCATCCCCATAGCAAGTCCGACAAAACCCTGCTCCAACAGCACCCCACGAACCTCGACCCCCGAACCCAAAAGCGACTCCACCATTCGTTGGCTTAGATGTAGCCGCGGTTGTTCCCGATGAAGTTCCCGACGAAGTCGCCATCGAAGTCGCCGTCGACGCCCCCGCGGTCAAATTTCCCGCCGTCACGGTGACCGGCTGGAACGTGATAGAATTCGAGGGATATACGTTTGCACCCTGCTCGTTGAGATGATTACTGGTAGCGATGATCCCATACAAGCAAGTCGCTGGTTTGGTCGTGCCGGCATACTGACATTCGAAGTCGAACGAGGTGCCGGATGTCGAGGCGCTCACGAGGACTGTAGTGGGGTTGGCAGTGACAGTCTCGGGTTCGGCGAGGGCGCAAATGGCTGTTGCATTTTTGAAGGAGGGTTTTGTGGAGGTGGGGCAGGAGAGGAGGTAGGTCGTTGCGTTCGTTTGCTGAAGGGGTCAGTAGGCTTGTGGGAATGAGGATGGGAGTTGGGGACGTACGGCGTTGATGATAGAGGCCTGGAGATTTTCGTTGAGACCTTGGGGCAGCCTGGGTAGTTAGAGAGAGACGGTGGTGGGGTTCGAGCCGTTGCCCTGTTGGGCACCAGTCAAGCTCTCAAAGAGCACGAACGATGCTAGGAGAGAAGGGAAGGGGGACATGCTGGTCATGATTTTTCCGACCGAATCGAGGAAGGAGGCGACTCGCTCTTCTGGCTACAAGAACTGAAATGGAACACGCAGATGAGAAGATGAGCAAAGTGAAGTGCAGACCTACTGCTTATTGCTGATACAGGGCATTGACACATACGCTCAAGTGAGATTTGAATCAGAGTCAGGATCAGGATCCGGATCAGGATGCATGTTTTCCGATCCTTCAACTGCTGGGCCTTTGGGAAGCTGAATTGTGGAAGTACCGCGAGCCAATAGATCTCACTATAAACTTTGAAAGGCGAGCCGGCCGAATATCGTTCCCTGGTCGAGAGACTCAGCCTCGCGGCGAAATACTTCGTACGATGGCGGTCAAAGCTATCGGAAACATCATCCGACCGAAGCGCTGGATGTAGTCTCTTGACGCCAACGCTCCAATCCGATCTATTCACTCCTTCCTACTCTGCCTGCGCCTTGGCTTACTCATCGAGAAATTAGGGATTTTGAAGATTGTGTCTATGGCTCTTAACTGGTCTGGCAACTCTTGACTGCGCTATGCTGTAGATCGATCTCTTCAGCACGTCATAGGTATCACGACAAGCTGAAGTGATATCTCTCGTGATTAAACAAGAACCGGATGTGGATGCTGCTCCTTTGGCGAAGCCGACCCATCATCTCAATTTGGAGCGATTGGATGAGTGTTGTTGGCATAATCTTTAGCGTATTGAATTCTTCCTTGTCTGTCAGCTGGCTAGCTTGGGGTACTGCGTCGCCGATAAAGCACCTAATGAATGGCCGAGTCTTACACGAGAAACCCCAAGCCTATTCAATATGATTCTCAGCAATTCCAGCCTCAGAGTCAGCGACATCAACCTCCTACGAGGCTTCAAAATCACACTGGACTTCGATAAACGGTATGCTCTTGGTTGCAAAGGCATCTACAATATGCGACCGAGACGATATTGCAATTTTCACTTCTGCCATGGGAAGTTCAAAGCACACAGTCAATGAGTGTCGGCGTATTCTTGTGCAGCAACCGAATCTTAGCTCTCGCCTTTCGGTAGCTGTATTAGGGCTCTGTTCTAGCGTTCCGGCCATGGTAAAGGCGAGAACGATGCCTTTTCCACGCTTGATGTGGAGCTGTTCATGTCTCACGTGCCGGCGTACCGACTGGGAAAGTTAAGATCTTGCACGGACACATACATAGACGCGAGAGGATAGGTTTTGCAACAGGGCCCAGTTCTGTTGCAATCGAACCTGTTTGTCGCCCTACACCGCTCTAGGCCGGTACCATACCTAGCAAACCCCTGTTGTGCCAAAAGCATCGTCTCGAGAAGCAGAAAGCAGTGAGTGGTGATGTGAAGCCCATTCTTTTTTTTCCAGAAGCGACGGTCATTCGATGATACGGATAATTGGCGTGACCCATTCTTCCGAGATACACCGATGGCAAATCTGGAAGATAAGCTTAAATCTCAAGAGTGTTGTGTCGTGCCCCACTAAGGATGCGCAATGCGAAAGGATGCGAGGGAAGGTTAGCCTGACGTCAGGTTACCGTACGAACGCTTCGAAAATGACGCCCTGGTTCGCTCGCATAGCCGCTTTGATGGTCGGTGAAGTCGGGATTCCAATTGGTTGTCGCGGCAAACCCTTACCATAACGTTAATCCTATCTAAGTATGGTTTCCGAGCAATCACTCCTTGGCTCCCGAATGAATCAGGACCTCTCTTTCGTAGAAGACATTGTGAATGGAGAAGTCTGTCAGTGTAAATATGCGCAATGATGCGTGCTTCCCAAGCACTTCATCCTTCAGCGGAGGAATCTTCGTCCGTGAAGGATACAGAGGTAGGTATAGTATGTCTCTCCATCTTCTGCGCGGCCTTCATTAGATTCCTGCAACCCGCTCCGCAATCTCCTACAACCAAACGCTTGTCTCTACATGTCCCTCTCAACTCCCACTGTCCAATCTAATCTTTTGGTATGAGTGCCTCAAAATCACCCAACGGCTTTGCTCGAGGCGCCCAGAAGGTCTACAATCCTATCGGATTCAAGAGGGGATATAATTTTGCTCTCTGTGAAGATCCTTGCTTCGTTATGGAGTCGTGCTTTACTAATGGCTTTCGTGCAGGGTTCATCTTCGCTGGCGCTCTCTTCGGCTTCGTTCTCGCCCGACTGCAATACCTTTCTGTTGATGGCAAATTCCGCGCAGGAGCGTCCCCTGGAGATTGGTACTGGCTACAGCATGGATATTTGAAAATTGGCATTACCCATCATCTTGCTACTATCTTGCCGGCCGGTTTTCTTGTGGTCTTCCAGGTACGTCCGCAATACTGTGCAAATCGTAGGCTTTGTACCAATCTTAATGATTGTTATTGTAGCTTTTGCCAGTCATTCGTTACAAAGCTCTGATCGTCCATCGAATCAACGATTACGTGATCATTTGTCTTTTTGTGCTAGCCAACATCGGTGCACTGATAATTGTTCGCCATTCCTTTGGCGGCGAGATCGAAACTCAGGTCTTCGTCGGCCTACTTGCCATAATGACCACGCTGGGCGTCTTTATGGCATACTACAACATCAAGCGCCTGCAGATAGACCAGCATCGCGCTTGGATGTTGTGCACGTGGTTCTACGCCGGATCCATCATCACATTGCGCCTTATCATGATCATCAGTGCAAAGATCATCAGCTCGATCGGGGGCTGTTACCGTGCTATGCCCTGCGACCAGATTGCTTCTATGTTCAACGACCAGGAAAAAATCAACGCCAGCTACCCGCAATGCTCATCCGCAACAGGAATCAGCTCGGGCTGGATCGCGGTTCCGGCGAATTTCAGCGGCAAAAGCCATGTGGCTGCTGTGCTGGATATGACATTCGGTACTACCGGGTGGCTTGCACTCGCCCTGCACGCGGTGGGCGTGGAGATCTATCTTCAACTGACGCCGCGCGAGAGTGAGAGACTTCGAGGGGTCAGTTATCAGCGTCAGCTCGAAGCGGGCTTCAGTCATACAGGCAGCTCCGGCATCACGGCCGACCGCTGGGGAGATGCCGATACGTGGAAAGCCCAACAGTAATGATGTCCTATACCTTCTACGGAAGTTGAATATCTTGATTGCAAGGGAGCAACGAAGGCTGGTAGCATATATCAGTGATTTTCTACACAGATGCTATAATATGTTGTTGTGAGCAATCATGTTCATGATCACTTCGATGAAAATCTTACTCCTGCCATGTTCGGACATTATTGTATTACTGGTCTGCCATTTTCAGTCAGTGAGGTGTCATGCAAGCTTCTGAGAACCATCAAAGCGACCATAAGTTGAGACTGGTCAAGGGTAATATCGACATGCTTTGTATTTGATTTTATTTGCACAGCGGTCACTAGAAGCAAGTTGCGACTGGTTGAGAATCTGGTGTGATCCTCCTCCATCATAACCAAATGGGTAAGCGATCTTCAGATCAAGATTTCCTTGAAGGAAAGGATAAACCATTGAGATCGAAGAATGGAACCCAACTCAAGGTCTCAGCGATCCGATATGCATATATACGAGAGCAATGCCAAGCGTTCGTAAGCTTTCTGACAACGATAGTTTAGAGGCTCTTGGCAGCGGATCAGCGTCCCGTATCTCCGGCTTGTATCTGTCTCGATAGCAAGAACATCTTTGGGCAGAAGGTTTTATAAAACATCCAAGGAGTACTATTCTGATGCACTGTCTACTCCGTGCATGAACACGCGATACCTCAACTCATTTGTTCACTGGGATACGTAATAGCTCTCTATTACGATAGCGCTGGATAATTCATCTGGGTGATGTGGTTGATCATGTTGAATCTCGACATCGTACTGGGAGTCTTCGACAATGTAAAGTCCCCATTTTGGTTGTAAAGCATTGTATTCGAAGCTAACAATGGCACAGCTACTCAGCATTTCACCAGGTTCCCTACTCAACGTTGCCTTGACTTGCAAGATCTTTTACAATTTATCGAAGAATTTCATCTACAAGACTGTTTATTTTACATTCAATCGTAGCCGGAGAATACCAAACGGGGCGCTTGTTAGAAGATTACTAGAAGACGACGACTTGAGTAGAAAAGTCCGTTGTGTCAGGATCCATTGGGCACCAAACGCCAGCCTCCAGTCTGGGGAAGGAAGCAAAGAGGACCTCGCTCTGTTAGGTCGAGCGCTACCCAAGCTTTTTGCACTCCATACATTTATCTGGGATGCGCAGTATCCCATCGTCTCCTGGCTGGTAGATATCGTTCGCTCGTCTCACCCAGAATGTACCGTGTACATCCGTCATCCTCCTGTTCAGGATGCAACTCGAACACTGTCACGCCTGCAGGACTTACCCAAACTTCACGCTCTGGACGCATCATTTCTAGACGGGCAGTTTCTAGCATATAAAGAGCTCGGCAAATTACTGACGTCTTCTTCGATCAGGGACCTCACAGTCACATCACCTGGGGATCAAATAGCTATTTTACAAGTGCTATGGAAGCTGCCAGGTCCTCTCCATCTAAGGTCTCTGGAGATCAACGGCATCCAAATTCGCCTTGAAGAACTTCCCATTGCATGGACACGAGTCGAATCTTTAGCCATACACACTGATGCTGGTTGTCTCGCAGGACTCCCCCGGTTCGACGAGCTCAGGTCACTTGAGCTACGGCTCAATATCAGCTCGGACCAGCTATCTTTCAATCAATTTGTTCAAAGCTGTCAGAGGCTTGAAGTTCTGGTTGTGACCGCATATAGAAATCCTGCAAGAGACTGGGGACTCTCACAGTGGCGGCATCTTGGGAAGACACTTCTTAAGCTCAAGCTTCACGAGGAGGAAATGCAGGATGCAGTGCATCACGGACAACATCTGACAGTAGGACTCTCGGACTCGACCATGATGCTTATCGCAACATGGTGCCCCAGGCTTCGCAGCTTGGGAATTGATCTTGTCTTTGACGAGGGTTGGGTAAGCCTAGACGTGTTATAAGACGTGAGCAACATATTGATAATTTGTCTAGCTTACAGAATGGATCGAACTGATTGCGGACTTGTTCTGGTCCATGGGCCATTTTGAATTCAACCTGGAAAGTATTTGCTCCCAACGTCGGCCCACATTAGAGTCTGTTTCGGAGCTTTGGACGTTCCTGTGGGAGCGGATCCAGAATCAGAGAAGAGACAGATCACATCCAGTGACACTACCGCGACTGCGCTCACTTGATGTAGTGATTGACGGAAGCAGTAGATTCAATGCCGATCTTTCCCAACGCGATGACGAGGCTCGTGTAGGTACAGCGAAGGTCAGATGTGCTGAATTGGAAGCGCTGAGATCGAAATTGTCGTCTGAAGGAGCTCTTTGGAACCGCGAGCAATCCAAGATTATGAACACTGTCACTGAGAGAGCGATGACAGGGCTGCCGGTTATATTGCCTACCACAGTGGATCCCGAGATGATGCGACCTCCCGCTTTCCGAGATATGCTTGATGACTATCGTTTTCGCCAACCCATTTGGTGGCCAGGCATGACGTAATTAATTTCAGCTTTGTTTCAGGGCTGTGCAATTATCCCAACTGGGGGAGAACATTACCAAATCGAGCGTGCCTGAACAATTGCCTAACTGAACAGAACCAGTTTCTTCGCAACTCGCCTCAAGATGCTTATCCGCCGCCGGTCACTCACCATCAAGTCAGGTAAGAAATGGACGATATGTCATGCCGATAGCTATCAATGGCTTCGAGCGCTTACAGTGGCCATCAACCTCTGTAGTGTCGATTAATCCAAAAGAGGCAATTGCCGATAAACTTTCGGAGGTTTCTCATATTCAGAGGCTTTCAACCGCGATCCCGGGGGAATAGGGTTCACGCAGTCCTCATGCTCTACCCTTCTTGAGACCATCGGAAATAGACGTCAAGACTAAGTTTGTAAACAATATGTTTATTGATACCCAGACGCTACTTGCGGACGCTTTCCTCACGCGAATTGTACCTTGCTTTTTGATATTGGTGTGTTTTGTTATCCCTCCCAAACCTCGAGGCAGCCTTTGACAGTATTGGACACAGCTCTTGTTTTACGTGGTTTATCATCGCTTCTATAATATATTCTTTCACCCCTTAGTAGGCTTTCCTGGTCCGCTACTCGCAAGATGTACATTGGTGTGAAAGACTCGGCCTAGGCATCTCCCAGTCTGTCAGTATTGACTCCACTCGCCATCAGCTGTGGCGATTTTACCATTCGACCAGCGGACGTTTTCATCGGGTATTAGAGGATACTCATCGAGAGAAAGGTAAGCGTCCTATTTCGATCATTCCTGTTTATTGAGCTTACCTTTCTTAGGCAGTGTCATTCGTTTATCCCCAAACGAACTGTCCTTCTCTTCTGTCGAATCATGGAAAGACATATATGGATCATCGCCCGGAAAACACATTTCCCCCAAAAGTGGATTCTATGACATTTACGGCGCTGGCTTCGCCAGTACTTGTATCGGTAGCGAGCGAGACCCTGCTGTACATCAAAAAGTGAAGCGGTCACTAGCGGCCGCATTCACTAACAAAGCCTTGGGCGACCAGGAATCTATCATACACGACTCTATAGACCGATTTTTAGAGAGAGTAGAAAACCTTAGCAGTGCATCCGGGGGCATTAACCTGACAGAATGGTACGGGATGGTGGCTTTCGATCTCCTAGGCGAGATGGCTTTCGGTGAATCATTCGGCAGTATACAAGACGGTAAGTAATGGCCTTCTACACTGCTGAATCCCCATGAATTAGTAGTTATTAATCTTTCTGTCATATATGTAGGTCAGCCTCATTTTTGGCAACAGCTGATCTCCAAACACCTGTTCCTCATTACGATAATTGATAATCTGCGAAGATACTCATGGGCTTGGTCGATCTATAAAAGGATCTTGCCAACGTTCACGTCTAGCACCCGGAAACAGCATCTAAATTACAGCAGACAGAAAATTGCCAGGCGAGTGATGTCTTCTTTCCGTTGGTTCATCCGCCGTTGAGGTATCTGACATTGTACAGTCGAGTTGCCTATAAGTCCGCTCGGAAGGACTTTCTGACGAGTGTCATTGAGAAGGTTGAGTCCGGTGAAATTGACAAGGAGGAGCTGACTGCGCATGCATCTACTCTTGTGTAGGTTTATTCGTCTGGCCTTCGGTCGTCAAGCGCTCATCGCTGCTAGCATTGCAGGCGGTGAAACTGTTGCCACCTTCCTAGCCGCAACAACTTTCTACTTGTGCAAGTTCCCAGACTGTCAAAGACAGCTGCAAAAGGAGCTTCAAGCAAAGTTCCGGACTTACCGTGATATTACTGCGACCACCACACTTCAACTATCTTATCTACAGGCAATTATAAAAGAAGGGTTACGCATCTATCCGCCAGGATTCCAAGGCTCCCAAGAATCTCTCCAGGAGCCCCAGTAGATGGTAGATGGGTACCGCCAGGCGTGAGTTTCTTCAGACCGTCAGATAACGTACAACCAACTAACCCATGGATGCCCAGGTCGAGGTTTATACGAGTGCCTGGAGCGTAACTCACGACGAGAAGAACTTCCATAATCCCTATGAATTTATTCCCTCCCGGTGGCTCGACCCATTGAGTAGAGACATCAGACATGCAAGCCAGCCGTTTTCTTTAGGGCCAAGAGGCTGTTTAGGGCGCAAGTATGTATTCCTCCAACCTGAGCTTGCATGGTCGCTTCAAGCGCTGACAAGTCTCGGATGTTGTCAGTTTCGCCAACGTTGAAATATTATTATTGCTCGCAAAACTGTTTTACAGGTACAGTCTCGAACTAGTCGACTACAGTTTAGATTGGGAGGGGCGAAGCCATCTACATGTGATGTGGTGGAAACCAGATCTGAATGTGAAGATAACCAAGCAAACAGCACGAATTTCGTACACTGGTGATACGGAGCTCGGTGAGACTTACTACGGTTTGCGAATTTGAGGACCATAGGTCAGCCCAAGCTACCTGCTTGTACCATCACTTGTCTGCATAAAAAGATCCAACAGGATCCCCTAGATGAATGGCGCATGCTTTGACCTGCACTGAAATTTTCGGACCACCTTACCAATGCCCATCGCATTGTTCCTGAGTCGCTGCCTTCCAACAGCACTATGCGCCATCGTCCCTTGCACTCCGAGGCCTTTAGTCTGTCGTAACAATCCTTCGTAATGCTTGGCATAAGAAAAAGCCGCACGTGCACCGTTGCTATGTTTATTTGCTTTTGGAAGACGTGACGATCATCTTGCATTTTCCCCCCATATTGTACGCTTTGATTCGTGGTGTCTGATTGCGTCTTCAAGGATGATGCATGTGGTTTGGAGTTCTCGAGACACTGATTGGACTATCCAATGTGCTTCGACATCTTCTCACCGCCTACATATGTGCGTGCAGGCCTTAGGATCTTCCTACATCGGTCGAGCTTTGCCACATAAGGCATGCAGTGTTTCACAACGATGCAGCCACCACCTGCCTCCTCCTTTTTACCGGCCGGTGAAGTGACCCTACATCAGTCGGGAGTTTCTATCTTTCGCAGGATTCGTATACAAGGGACCCCAAGAAATTCACCATATTTTCGATCAGCCAAAGCATTTACGCTGTACCCCAGCGCTGCTAAGATCCGTTACCCGTGATCCGCGGAGCGGCCCGGTTTGCTAGGCTACTCCTTCTCACCTAGTAATGCAGCACGCCAGCAGGGATTTTTAGGGCTGGGTATCTTAGGGTTAGAATGTCTTGAAATTTCTAAAATCAAGTATTCGATATTGCTAATCGAGCTATCTATTAAATTATTACAATAATATACAAACAAATATATTTCTAATATATAAATATATTAATAATATATTATAATATATATAGTTTATTATATTTATAAATTGCGTTTGTAAGTTTTAACAATACAAGTAATATTTAAATAATAGTTAATATATTATCTAAAGTTTAGATAAAACTTAAGATCTATTTAAGATTAATTGTATTTATTAACAAGTATTCTAGATATCAAATTCTAAATCTTCTACTAGCGTATTGTATTGCTAGATATATTGTATTACTAGATAAGAAGAAGTAGAGTCTTAACTTATCTCTTGTATATTATATATCTTATCTTTATAGATTTTATAATTAATCTAAATATACTACAATATTATCTATATTAGATATTAAAAGATAGATACTAGATATAGTTAACATTATATTTATATTATCTTAAAGTACTTTATTTATATTATATTAAAATATCTTTCTTTCTAGTTATTTTTGTTAATTGTTGTTTGTTATTAAGATTAATTTAATTAACTATTAAGTATTGTTAAGATTATTATCTTATATAATTGAACTTTAAAATTTATACAACTTTAATTAGTTTTATATATCTCTCTTTTTATGTTAATTAATATTGTATTGTTTTGTTCTATATTATATATTATTACTTATTATTATATATTATTGTTTACTATATTGTAATAAACTTATATTAAATATATTTTTACGTATTCTATAGTTAAATTTAAAAGTATTAACTTAATTTGTTTGTTAACTTTGTGCAATTAATATTGTATAAATTTTATTTTAATTATATTACTTTATTTATATTATATACTAAAGTTCTTTAGATTTATATAAATATACAAAAATATTTTTTAAACAAAGTTAATTTTAATATTGTTTTGCAATTTATTTGTTAATTTAAACAAGTTTATATTGCAATTATATATATTTTCTTATTTTATATTTTATACTTTCTCGATTTAATTATATTGTATAAGTTTCTATTATATTTGTATTAATTTATTATATTACTTTATAACTTTTTTTATTATTTATATATTTTATATTCTTTTTTTTTAATTTTATATTTTTTGTTATTTGCAATTTATTTTATTTGCGCAATCTTATACAATCTTATATTAATATATATTAATATATAAGTATCTATATAAAAGAGTACAATTAATACAAATTTATATTTATATTTATATAAATATAAATATAAATATTTATATTTATATTTATATTTATATTTAGGGTTAGGGTTAGGGTTAGGGTTAGGGTTAGGGTTAGGGTTAGGGTTAGGGTTAGGGTTAGGGTTAGGGTTAGGGTTAGGGTTAGGGTTAGGGTTAGGGTTAGG
>JAABUL010008108.1_pt1 | contig 10863 bp, 5 predicted proteins | sample 5559151 | NCBI WGS metagenome assembly JAABUL01 (sample SAMN10711876, study PRJNA513368) | rock metagenome | isolation source: Antarctica rocks | place: Antarctica: Victoria Land, Pudding Butte sud | reverse complement strand
TGACGGGCGGGCCGGACGGCGCGCGGCGGCTGTGCTGGACCGACGAGTGGAAGACGGCGCGGGCGTGGCTGCGCGGCAAGCTCGACGAGCTATCGGCGGCGGTCGAAGTCGACCCGGCCGGCAACCTGTGGGCCACCATCCCCGGCCAGACGCGTGACACGGTCGTGGTCGGGTCGCACATCGACTCGGTGCCCCGCGGCGGCTGGCTCGACGGCGCGCTCGGCATCACCTCGGCGCTAGAGATGCTGCGCCTGTACGCCGGCACGACACCCCCAGCCACACTACGCCTGGTCGACTGGGCCGACGAGGAGGGCGCGCGCTTCGGCCGCAGCCTGTTCGGCTCCAGCGCCGCCGCGGGCACACTCGACCCCGACTCGGTGCGCGGGCTGCGCGACCGCGACGGCGTCGCGCTGCCCGACGCCCTGGCCGCCCACGGGGTCGACCTCGACCAGGCCTACCGCGCGGGCGAGCAACTGGCCGGCGTCAAGGCCTATTTAGAGTTGCACATCGAGCAGGGTCCCGTGCTAGAGTCCAAGGGCATCCCCATCGGGCCCGTCCTGGGCACGTTTGGCGTAGAGCGCCACGCCATCCACTTCACCGGGCGTACCAGCCACGCCGGCTCCACGCCGATGGACCTGCGCCACGATGCGCTGGCCTGCGCCGCGCGCTTCGCCCTGGACGTGCGCGAGAGCGCCAAGCGGCGCGGTGGTGTCGCCACCTGCGGCAATATCACCGTCGCGCCCGGCATCGTCACCGCCATCCCCGGTACGTGCACGGTGACGCTTGACCAGCGTGCGCTGGACGCCGAGGCCCTGTCCGGCATGCTGTGCGACGCCCATGAAGCCAGCGAGCGCGTCGCCGCCGAGGAGGGCTGTCAGGTCGAGTGGGCGCATCTCTGGGACATTGAGCCGATCCCCTTCAACCCGACGCTGCTGGGGTTCGCCAAGGACGCCTGCCGCGCGGTGTCGGACACGTACCTGGCGCTGCCGAGCGGCGCCCTGCACGACGCGGCCGAGATGGCGCGGCGCGTGCCCACCGTCATGCTGTTCGTGACCAGCATCGGCGGCGTCAGTCACAACCCCATCGAGGACACCCCGCTCGACCACCTGCGGCTGGTCATTCAAGCCCACGCGCGCCTCACCGCGCGTACCCTGGACTGGGTGGCCAACGGCTAATGCGCGCGTCATCCCATTATGTCAGATAACTCTGTGAGTTATGTCTGGCCCTCGCCGGATATCTACGTGACAATAGACGTCAGGTATTGGTTTATAGGCCATTCAGCCACGGGAGGTATCGATGCGCTTACCAAGGGGTCAAACGACATTCGCCATCCTGGCCGTCTCTCTACTAGTCGCCGCCGCTTTCACCCCGAAGACGTTGGCGGCCACACCATCAGCGGGCGGGCTCTCCCCGACAACGCCCACGCTCACGTACACGAGCGGACCTTTCTATGTCCCCAATCAAACCGGGACGGCGACCGGAACGCCGCTCTGCAACGCGGGCGCGCCCTGCGACGACTACACCCTGAACGTGGCGGTCCCGTCGGGCTACAGCGCGAGTAACAACGTATCCGTGAATATCGCGTGGCCGAATCCCACCGCCGACTTCGACCTGTATGTGCTGGACTCGACCGGCGCGGTCGTCGCCTCGTCGGCCACATCTAACGACCCTGAGACCGCGTCATTCCCGGCAACGTCGGGGACGTACACGGTCCGCGTCGTGCCCTACATACCGCTCGGCCAGAGCATTACCGGCACGGTCTCCCTGGCGTCGACGTCTCCGTCCACGACGCCGACCGGAGCGCCGCCGGCCGCTCAGGACACGGGCATCGCGCCGCGCTATCAGACCTACGCGGCCCCCGCTCCCCTCGGCACAACGGCGGGTGAGCCGTCGATCGGCGCCGACTGGAAGACGGGAGACACCCTTATCGAGTCCGACCTGCAGACCCTGCGCGTAAGCTTCGATGACTTCACCTCACCCGCCAAGGCGACGTGGGTGGACAAGAGCGCGCCGACCTCAGTAACCAGCCTCGACCCGATCCTCTTCACCGACCATGTGACGAACCGCACCTTCGTGTCGCAGTTGGCGGGGACTACCAGCCTCTCCTCCTTCAGCGATGACGCGGGTGATCACTGGACGCCCAGCACGGGCGGTGGACTTGACTCCGGCGTCGACCACCAGACCATCGGAGGAGGCCCCTTCCACGCCCCGCTCGACGCGCTCAATGCGACCGCGCCATATACCCACGCCGTCTACTACTGCTCCCAGGACATCGCCGACGCCACCTGCGCGTTGAGCGTCAATGGCGGTCAAACCTATAACCCGGCCGTGCCGATCTACACCATCAACGACTGTGGCGGCCTGCACGGGCACGTCAAAGTCGCGCCGAACGACGGCACGGTCTACGTACCCAACAAGGCCTGCGGCGGCTCGGCCCTGGCTCACACCAACCAGGGACTCGCGGTCTCCACGAATAACGGGACCACCTGGCAGGTGCGCACGGTCCCCGATAGCACGCCCGGCGAGGATGACCCGTCGATCGGTATTGGCGCGCAAGGCACACTGTATTTCGGATACCACAACGGTGACGGCCACGCCGACATCGCGGTCTCACATGATCAGGGCCAAACGTGGACCAAGAGCGTCGACGTCGGCGCCGCCTTTGGTATCAAGAACATGTCTTTCCCCGAAGTCGTCGCGGGCGACGACAACCGCGCCGCGTTCGCTTTCCTTGGCACGACGACGGCCGGTGACGACCAGGCGGCGACCTTCGCCGGGACCTGGCATCTCTACATCGCCAGCACCTTTGACGGCGGCAAGACCTGGACGACCGTCGATACGACACCTAATGACCCCGTGCAGCGCGGCTGCATCTGGCACGGCGGCGGATCGAACCCTTGCCGCAACCTGCTCGACTTCAACGACATCACGGTCGATCAGCAGGGCCGCGTCCTGGTCGGGTACGCCGATGGGTGCGTCGGGCCATGCGCTAGCCCCACCGCGACGCAGAATTCGTACAGTGCCGTGGCTACCATCGCGCGGCAATCGGGTGGCCGCCGCCTCTTCCACCAGTACGATCCCGTGGAGCCAGTCGCGCCGGCCCGGTCACTGCTGACCGCCACACAGTATTCGAACGAAAGCCCCGCGGTTGTTCACCTTGTGTGGACAGCGCCAGACAACGGCGGATCGGCCATCACACGCTACAACATCTATCGCGGAACCGACCTCGGCGCGGAAACGTATCTGGGAACGAGTGGCGTCAAAACAACGTACCTCGATAAGACGGCCAAGCCCGGTCCGACGTACTACTATCAAGTGCAGGCCGTCAACGCCGTGGGCGCGGGCCCGCGCTCACCCGAGGTCACGCCCTCGCTCGTCACCGTGCAGAACCCCTGCGCGCTCCCCGGCGCCCAGGTCTTGACGGACCCGGCGGGCGACCAGGTAGGCGCTCCGGCCAACGCGGACCTCGACATCCAGGCGATCAACGTCACCCAGGTCACAGGATTCGGCGGAGCGCGCTCCCTCCTGTTCACACTGAAGGTCAGCGATCTCAGCACGCTTCTGCCGAAGCGCCAGTGGCGCATCCTATTCAACAATGGAACCAACGGCTACTATGTTGGCATGAGCACGGACGCTGAGGGCACGCCCTCGTATGAGTATGGCTCGCTCGGGTCGCTTGCTGGCGAGGTGAGCAACGTGCCGACGAAACTGGGCGACGCCGACGCCGGCAGCAGCTATGCGGCGGCCGACGGAACGATCTCGATCGTCATCGCGGCGAGTAAGATTGGAAACCCGCAGGCCGGGCAATACCTCACGAGTATCAACGGGCGCACCTTCGCGGGGACGGGTACAACCCTCTTCACCCAGGACACGGCGATCGACTATACCAGCCCCGGCAGCTTCACGTTGGGCTCCTGCCCAAGCAAGTAGCGTGTGAACGCGGCGGCGTAACGCGTAAACGCGTAATAGACACCGTACCAGCAACAGGGGGCCGGCGGACGTTAATCCGCCGGCCCCTGTCGCTGGCATATTATAATTTCTGCGCATCGCGACCCGCGCGACATGCTCCGTGTATCCCGCTTACGAGGACAAGGCTCCATCGACGCCAGCGGAGATGGCGATGGCGATAGCGTCGTCGAGAGTGCGGGCGCGTCCGAGCGCCCAGACCTCGTCAAAGCGCCTGTCGCCCAACGCGGCGCGCGCATCGCACAACAGGCGATCGTAGTCGGCGCGGTCGGCCGGGGGCAAGGGCGTCTCATTGGTCTCCCGGCGCGCCGCCGCGACCCCATATAATTGTACGGCTCGGGCCGGTTGCCCCTGTAAAACCGCTACGGCCGCCAGCCCCTCCAGGCAGGCCGCCAGGCTCAGATGATCACGCACCTGCTGGATCAAAACCAGGCTCTCCTCGTACAGAGTGTTGGCGCGCGCGTAGTCGCCCTGATCGCGCGCGATATCACCGAGGGTGTTGAGCGCGTAGGTCATACCCCACTTGTCCCCCAGATCGCGCCGCAGCGCCACGCACTCGTCGCACAATGCCGTGGCGCCCGCATAGTCGCCGTCGGCGCGCGCTATCACGGCGATGTTGTTGAGCGCCGTGGCGATACCCCGCGCGTCACCGAGATCGCGGAGGGCGGCTAGGCTCTCCTTGAGGAGGCCGCGCGCACGGTCAAAATCGCCCTTTTCACGCGCCACCACACCAAGGTTATTCCGCGAGTACGCCACGCCCAGCCGGTCTCCGAGATCGCGCTTGAGCGCTAGACTCTCCTCGTGCAACACCGCCGCGCGTTCGTACTCTCCCCGGTCACGCGCCACCAATCCCAGGTTGTTGAGCGAGGCGGCGATACCCCGCGCATCGCCCAGGGCGCGCCGTATCGCCAGACTTTCCTCGAAGAGGCCGATGGCGCGGCGATAGTCACCCTGATCGCGCGCCACGCTCGCCAGGTAGTTGAGCGTCGTGGCGATGCCCTGCGTGTCGTCGAGCTTACGACATAGGGCCAGCGCCCGCTCGAAAAGCGCCGACGCACGTGAATAATCGCCCTGACTATAAGTAAGCATACCAGCCCCGGTCAGCGCCTTGGTTCGCACCGTGTCGCCTGCTCCGTCATCGCTCGCGGACCCGTCCAGCCCGCTCAACGACAGCATCTTCTCCAACCACTCGCGCCCCTCGCCGGGGTAGCCACGCACATACCAGAACCGCCAGAGCGCCGCGGCAAGACGCAGCCCTATCTCCGCTTCGCCGCTCTCTTCGGCCCAGCGTAGCGCCGCCCGCAGGTTATCGTGCTCCCCTTCCAACCCGCCCAGCCACAGCGTCTGTTGGGGACCCGACAGTTCACCCTCAGCCTCCTCCGCGAAGCGCGTCACGTAGAGGGCATGGCGGCGTTGCACCGCCTCCGCCTCGCCGCCCGCGCGCAACCGCTCCAATCCATACTCGCGCACCGCCTGGAGCATGCGCAGGCGCGGTTCCGCCTCACTATGACGGGCCTGCCGCAACAGGGCGCGGTCGACCAGAGCCGCCAATAAATTGAAGACATCGGCGCCCGTTACGAGGTCATCGGCTCCATCTACCTCCGCGCATACCGCGCGCGCCGCCTCGACCGTACACCCCCCTGCGAAGACCGCGAGCCGGCGGAATAGAACCTTTTCGGCGTCATCCAGGAGATCGTAGCTCCAGGCGATGGCCGCCCGCATGGTTTGCTGTCGTTCCGGCAGATCGCGCGCGCCACCCGTCAACACGTCGAGTTGATGCGCGAGGCGCGACAACAAAGCAGGTAACGGGAGCATTTTGACGCGCGAGGCGGCGAGTTCGATAGCCAACGGCAGCCCGTCCAGACGCTCACAGATGCGCGCGATAGTCGCGATGTCTTCGTCCTCTACGGGTAGATCCGGCCTGATGGCGCGGGCGCGCTCGATGAAGAGACGCACGGCCGGAGAGCGCGCCATCTCACCAGCTTCCACGAGGTCTGGCAGGGCCAGAGGCGGGACAGCGAACTCCTGCTCGCCGCGTAGGCGCAGGGCGCCCTGACTGGTCGCCAAAATGGTCAGGTCGGCGCAGTCCCCGCGCAGTCGCGCGATGAGTGGCACGGCGGCCATCACATGCTCGAAGTTGTCAAGCAGCAGCAAGGCGCGCCGGACCCGAAAGTAGTCGACCAGCGTGTCCGCCAGCGGTTGACCCATCGTCTCGCGTAGCCCCACCACCTGTGCGATGGTCGCGGCGACGTGGTCAGCGTCGCTGACAGCCGACAAGGGCACGAACACGACACCATCGCGGTAGTCGGCGGCCACGTCGTTGGCCACCCGCAACGCCAGGCTCGTCTTGCCAACGCCGCTTGGTCCGGTCAAGGTCAAGAGGCGTACGTCGGCGCGACCGAGCAGGGCCACAATGGCAGACTCCTCCCGCTCGCGCCCGATGAGCGTGGTCGGCGGGCTAGGCAGGGAGCGCGGGGCGCCGATGCGGGGAGGGGGAAGCGCCGTACGAGGGCCGCGCCGGCGTGGGACCGCCGCTTCCAGCGCCGCGCGATCCTCCGGCGAGAGGCGTAAGGCAGCGGCTAGTAGGGCCACCGTTTCCAGACGCGGCGAACTATTGACGCCGCGCTCCAACGCGCTAATGGCCCGTGCGCTCAGGCTGGCCTGCTCGGCCAACGCCTCTTGCGACAGCCCCGCGGCCACGCGCAAACGCTTGAGCAATAATCCAAAGGCCGCAGTCCGCGCCCCGTCCATCCGATGCACACCGTTTCTCTATGCGGCATATCAGGTTCTCTGACAGCACGGATCTTGCCTCCGTACGCTCATTATGTCAGATAACTCTGTGAGTTGTGTCTGGCCCTTCCACGGAACAGCTTGGTACACTGACACTTACAAGATAGTACCAGTATCATTTGACGCTTGCCATTTGGAGGTATCGATGCGCATACAGACACGTCGAGGACGCCCGCTTATCGCCATCCTGGCCGTTTTTCTCGCCGCCGTCACGGCCTTCGCGCCGAAAGCCGGCGCCGCCACTCCAGCGTCGGGAACGCTGTCGACGGCCAATCCAAGCATCAGCTACGCCGGAACCCATTTCACCGCTGCCAATGTGACCGGACAGGTGGGCGCGCCGCTCTGCGACCCTACCATCCCCGCCGAACAGTGCGACAACTACCTTCTCCATGTGTCGGTACCCAGTGGCTATGCGGCGACCAATAACGTGCGCATATCGATCGCCTATCCGACTCCCGCGTTCGAGTACGATCTCTATATCTACGATACGAGTGGAGCGCTCGTACGGTCGGCCGCGACGGGCAGCGACCCAACCGTCGCCACGATCCCCGCCGTGACTGGCGACTACACCGTGACGGTCGTCCCCTTCAACCCCGATCCGTCAGTTCCAGTGACAAGCCCAAGCTACACCGCGACGATCACGCTTATCCCAGTCGCGCCGGCGGCGCCGCCGGCCACGCAGCCGGCGCCGACTTACCAGAACTACGCGGCCCCCGCGAGTATGACCAACGCGGACAACGCGGGCGAACCGTCGATCGGCGCCGACTGGAAAACGGGCGCGATTATGTATAAGGCGTACACGACAAACGCGCGGGTCACCTTCGACGACACGCAGAGCCCGGCGGCGGCGACATGGATCGCCACGAGTCCGGTCGTGGCTCAGACCAGCAATGACCCCATTCTCTTCACCGATCATACGACGGGCCGTACCTTCTCGTCCGATCTTCTCCCCACCAAGTGCAGCCTGTACGCGTATAGCGACGACGATGGCACGACCTACACCCCTGGCGTCGGCTGCGGCCTCAACTCCGGCGTCGATCACCAGACCATCGGCAGCGGTCCCTTCGCCACGGGCAGCGCGATCCCGATCACCACAACGCCGACCACAACGTACCCCCACGCGGTGTACTACTGCTCACAGGACATCGCGACCGCACAGTGCGCGCTCAGCCGCGACGGTGGCCTTACCTTCGGCCCCGCTATCCCCATCTACGACCTGACGCAGTGCGGTGGTATCCACGGGCACGTCAAGGTCGCGCCTGATGGCACGGTCTATGTCCCGAACCGCGGCTGCGGGGCCACCCAGGGCGTCGCGGTCTCGACCGACAATGGGCTGCATTGGACTGTGCGCACGGTACCGGATAGCACCCCCGGCGATTGGGACCCGTCGATCGGCATTGGGACGAATGACGTGGGCCGACCGGCCGGCAGTGCCTCCAACACGATCTACTATGGCTATCAGAACGGCGACGGCCACCCACTGATCGCGGTCTCGCACGACCGAGGGCTGACGTGGAGCCGCAGCGTTGACGTGGGGACGGCGTTCCATATCCAGAATACCGTGTTCCCCGCGGTCGTCGCCGGTGACGACAACCGCGCCGCGTTCGCTTTCTTGGGCACAGCCACTGGCGGCGACTACGGCGCCAACACCTTCCCCGGCGTCTGGCATCTCTACGTCGCGCACACCTACGACGGCGGCCAAACGTGGACGACCACCGACGCAACGCCGAACGACCCGGTGCAGCGCGGCCCCATCTGCAACAAGGGGACGCTGTGCCCCGTCACCCCCAACACCCGTAACCTGCTGGACTTCATGGATGCAACGGTCGACGCGCATGGGCGCACCCTTGTAGGCTACGCCGACGGCTGTATCAACGCCTGCGTGACCGACCCGACCAAGAACAACTTCGACGCGTACGCCACCATCGCGCGGCAGTCCGGCGGCTTGGGACTGTTCGCCCAATATGACAAGGTCGACCTGGCGGTCTCCGCTGGCGATATTTCCTTCTCGCCGGCCGCGCCCGTTCGGGGTGATCAGGTCACGATCAGCGCGACGGTCCATAACCTGGGTAACGCCGCCGCGGGGCCGAGCGTGACGCGCTTTTATGATGGCGATCCGCGGGCCGGCGCCCCACGAATCGGTGGCGACGTGACGACGGCCACGCTTGCCGGCGGCGCCAGCACAACTGTCTCCGTAATCTGGAACACCCATAAGGTAGCCGGTTTACACACGATATATGTTGTCGCCGACGCGACGCAGGCGACGCCCGACGTCGATCGGAGCAACAATACCGCGAGTACGACCATTACGGTAGGCGGGCCGAAGTCCTGATGCGGCGCTCCCTATCATACGCCGGTCTTACCTCAGGAGTACTGTCAAGTTTACTGTTGGCCGGTTGTTCCGCCTCGGGGAACACGGGCGCGCCGCCGATCATTGGACGATCGGCGGCGCGGCCCGTTAGCTATACGTATACGCCATCGCGCGCGCACGTCCCCGCCTGCGCGGGCGCGGGGCGCGCCATCGCCCTTCCACAGGGCTTCCCCGCCACATTCCCAATGCCGCCCGGTACGGCTATCACCGCGCGCCAATACTACCGCGGTGATCGGCGCCGCATCGTCGTTAGCGGTGTGGCGCCAATCACAGTGCGCTCCGGCCTCATCTTCTTCCAGTCCACGCTGCCTGCCGCCGGTTTCCGCCTTGGTCAGGGCGACAGTGAGGCCGCCGAAGCCGAATCATTGTACAAAGGGCATGGGTACCTCGGCCGGTGGAAACTCCACGCCATCGATGGATGTACGACCGCCGTGATCCTGCTCATTTACGCTCAACCCGCCTAATACGACATCCTTACCCCCTTCCGTATGTCCTCGCGCCCCCATTGCTAATCCATGAACGGCTAATATGTTCCTCCCAGGTATTTGCCCACAGGGCGCCTCTCGAAGCCTTCTCTGTATCCGTCCATCGTACTCACGAGCTTATCCCTCAGGTCGGTCGTCCATTGTTCTTCCCCAGGCGCCACGCCATCCGCGACCGACCGATGCAGACGGGCGAACCAGTATAGGTTGTGCGCGCGCGAACAGGGGCAATAGCCGCGGTTCATCCTCGGGCAGCGGGCGCCTCGATAGGGCTCCGCTACTCCTCGTCCACCCTGTCGAACCACTCTTTCATCAACGTCAATCGGATCATGGCTATTCCCCTTCCCGTATTCCATTATTCCGTCTGGCACGATAGGTGCCGCTGTAGCATATGGCCGCATCATCGAGATCGGCGTATAGCTATAGACGAGGAGCAAAAACATGGCAGTTGTTCGCACCGAGATGGTCGATCTGAAGGTGAATGGCGACGGCGCGCAGGCGTTCGTGGCGCGGCTCGACGACGAGGCTGTGCGGCCCGGTGTGGTGCTGATCCAGGAGTGGTGGGGCCTCGAACCGCACATCAAAGAGTTGGCCCAGCGCCTCGCCGCCGAGGGTTTCGTCGCGGCGGTCCCGGACCTCTACCATGGTAAGATCGCGACCGAGCCGGACGACGCGCAGAAGATGATCATGATGATCCAGGGCAACGTCGAGAAGGCCGTGCGGGAGGTCGATGGCGCCATCGACAGCCTGATCACGCGGCCGGATGTCCAGCCGAAGAAGGTCGGGCTGATCGGCTTCTGCGTCGGCGGCTTCGTGGCCTATAAGACGGCCGAGCAGAGCGACAAGCTTGCCGCGGTCTGCCCCTTCTACGGCGCGGGCTACGATCCCACGCCCGCCGACGTGGCCAAGGTACAGGCTCCGATCCTGGCCTTTTACGGTGAAAAGGATCAGAGCGTGCCCGCGGCGCAGATCGACAAGATTCGCTCGCTGTTCAAGGACGCCGGCAAAGACTACCAGGCGCTAACCTACCCGGCTGGCCACGCCTTCGTCAACCCCGAGCACGGCATGGGCGACGCGGATTCCGCGCGCGACGCCTGGGCCAAAGCCATCGCCTTCCTCAAGGATCACCTAGCAGTCTGTCGGAGAGAACGACGTGATGCTGTCCGTGACCGGAGTTCCGCCGCCGGGATGGAGTGCGCCGCCCGTAGGCGCGTGTGATCGACGCGCGGCCAGGGGCGGGACACGGCCCCGGAT
>JAABUL010008106.1_pt1 | contig 10865 bp, 9 predicted proteins | sample 5559151 | NCBI WGS metagenome assembly JAABUL01 (sample SAMN10711876, study PRJNA513368) | rock metagenome | isolation source: Antarctica rocks | place: Antarctica: Victoria Land, Pudding Butte sud | reverse complement strand
AGATAAGGCCTGGTTTGCATGGTATCCCGGGGGCTGTATACAGTGGGTCGGGCAACTCATCAGATATTTCCACTGCTGCTGGCACTGCGAGCGGAGCGGTCGCAAGCGCAACGGGAGGGTTTGGAGGCAATACCATGGGGACGGGTATTCAGCCTCCGATTCCGGGCTTCACGGGCGCTGCTGATCGGACACGTCGGTTCGGCATGGAGACGCTGATGCTGGGAGTCGCGGTCGGGTTGGGGGCTTTGATGTGGTAGATGCTAGGGATAGAGGTGCCTGGGTTTAGACCGGGTATTTTCTCTGCATAGCTTGGTTTCTCATCATCTCGCTAGCCGATGAAGGGTAAAGGTGGCGTTGAACTCGGTCGAATTAAAGGTAATAGCAAACGCGAACAGGAAACAGAAAGCAGATAGAAAGATGATAAATAGATGCATCCTCCAAAGGACCGCCATACCTAAACCCCATCGGGTCTTTCGGGCGGTCTGATACATACTCTTCCACTCACACTCCTTCATCCGCCTGTTTTCGTCCTGTCGTGTACTCGGAATCTTCTTCTGCCAGCCCTCGAAAAAGCCATTTCCTCGAGACGCTTGTCCATGACCATCCAAAGCCTTCCTGTGTAGCATCATTGGTTTTCCTTCTCGCATATTGTTACCAGCAGCAAAACCAACTTCCACATCTCCCTTCTCTTCCCATCGCGCCATCCCGTTTCGTCAAAACCTGCCAGCCAGCCAAAGCCTCGACATTCGCAAATTCCTAGCGGCTATGCAAACCCGGCATCTACCCAAACCCCCAAGATCGCCGGCCACCCCGCTCGTTCAAAGGCCTCTTGCGCGAGCTGGATCAACCCGAGGGTGCTGCTGGCGGAGCGTTCGTCGATGTGCGCAGTCATTGATGTCGTAAGCCTTACTTTGTGCACCTCCCAACGATGGGCCATGTTCCAGCCGCCCACTACTACGAGATTTATATGGGTTTTGCGCAACGCCCTGGTTTGGTTTTCGATGCTGTACATGGGATTGCCGTGACTCATACGCGGCAACTATCAACTGCGGAAGATGAGATATCGGATGCGATATAGTTCCCGGAGAACGTGGGCGTAGGGCTTGGCGCACTGCACCGATGTTTAGAGCGCAGAAGTCATGGGGCGTTCACGAGGGCGGACTTACTTGAGGGACTGTCACGATCTTTGGGGCCCGCCGTTGCTGCTGGGCATGATGAGGATGGCGTTGGGGCCGGTCTTGGGGATCCGGGCTGAGGACGCGCTGGATTGTTCGGTTTCCGGAATACCTGTCGCTCGGCCAGATCCTGATCGCGCTCTTCTTCCGTGGCTTTGGCGCCGTAGTCATGTCAGTGCCATGGTTTCCTGCACCCCGGAATACATAAGGGGATTGCCTGACCATCGAAATTCCATGCAAGGGCTGACGTAGAGCTCTTTCCCCACTTCTCGACGATGGTTCTTTCAGAAGTAGTTGTGTTCGTGGTAGCCTTCATGGAAGAAAAGGATGGGATCCGCTCTACGCCCCTTAGCGTGGATCGGGTTGGTAGAAGAAGAAGACGAACCATTGCCAGATAGTATTATAAAGATTTCTATTTGGTTTCAGGAGGCGAGCATTGAGCTCACGTCTCGATGAATCTGAAAGCTGTTCTTCTTCACACCCAGATGGGAGTCGAGTGTCTCTAAAAATTCGTCGAGCTACTGCTTTCGGGACTCGAAACAGGCAGAAAAGATCTGGCAAAGGGCCAGAAAAGATGCGGCAAAGATGCCATTTCTATATATATAGGTGTTTGGGCACCGACTATCTCGAAAAGTATCTTATTGTCGCTCTAAAAGCGTGCGAAAGAGATTGTCGATAGCATAAAATTATTGACAGAATTATCAAAACTGTTTCGAAATCGGCTAACTTTCTTCTATCTAGACAACAGAAGCAAAAAGAGTAGAAAAACAAATTAAAAGAATCGAATACAATAAGAAAAGAAGAAAAGAGAAAAGTGCAATAGACAATTGCTATACTAAATAGTATAACAGACAATTAAGTACTGATTTTTTAATTTTTTTTATTTCCGATACTAGTCTCTCTGTTCTGCAGAACTCTGCTACTGTTTTCGAAACTCGAAACAGACAGAAAAGATTTGACAAAAAATCAGAAAAAATGCAGCAAAAATATTATTTCTATATATATAGATATTTGAATATCAATTATCTCGAAAAGTATCTTATTGTTGCTCTAAAAACATGCGAAAGAGATTGTCGATAGTATAAAATTATTAACAAAATTATCAGAACTGTTTCGAAGTCGACTAATTTTTTCTAAGTTTTAAAACAACGTTGTCAAAACAAAAACAATAAGAACTAGCAACTCTAATAACAACGCAAAGTCTGCAGAATCAAATCGAAATTAATTTTAATATAGCAAAAATAGATATCGAACTTTTATCGATCTAAAAGTATTATTATTGTTTCTAATATATCAGAATTGTGTGCTTCCGTAACTGTATCGCGACAAAAGAAATAACTAGTATAGTAATTATTGTAATTCAGTAAGCGAAATTTTTGACAAAGAATGTCGATAATTCTTTTTCTATTAAAGATATCTTCGCCAATATTAAATAAAAGATTATTAGAACAACTAGATACTATAAGAAGTATTCTTTTTAATAAAACAACCGCACAACCAATATTGTCGACAGCAGCAATCTTAAGAGTAATATTTTTGCGAAAAAAATCTGTTTTAGAGATAGAAATATTAAATTCGAATCTATCTGTCAGAAATCTAATAGCTGATCTGATAATAAATCAATTGACAAAGTTCGTATCGTTTAAATTGTATATATCTTATATAAATTTGTCTACTCGCAGAAAATTTGCAAAAGCAAGACAAAAAACAATATAAAAAGTAGTGTCTAAACGTGTAGTTACGTCAAATATAGACAGAATATTTAGTAAGATATTTTGTGTAATAGTTTTGCGTTTACGAGAAACGCTGTTGTCTTAACAACGTTTGATATCGCGTATAACGCAAAGAAGAAACAAACTACTAAAAATTGTATAATCAAAATAGTCTCTATCGATATAAACAGAGCGAAAACCGCAGATATAGTTTTTAATAGTTTTTGTTTTAATACAGTTAAATTTTAAACAAGCAGTTCAACTAGCAAAACTTTAAATAGTAACAGATAGAGTACTGCAATTAAAATAAAGACAGCAGTACTATATATAGTTTTTAAAGACAGTAGAATAAAAATCTCTAGTAGTAGTAACAAGTCTCTATTATAGAAAGAGAGCTGCATTTCGATCTAAAAATATTTTTGCGTATTAGAAGTCAAAAGAGTTGTAGAAATCTAATCGACAAAATATACTAACTATAAATATTTGTTAACAATAGTTTTGTATTTATTGCGTAAAAGCAGATCGACAAAATTATTTAATTTAGAGTCAATTTAAATCGACTCTATTAGTATATTGTTAAAAATAAAAAGTATAGCAATATTCTGCAGCAAATCTATAGAATCGCCGCGAATAGATTCTTTATTAAAATCGGTAACAACAACAGTATTATTGCTATAAATAATAATTCTGTTGTCGCAAAATCGAGACAGTTAAAAACAAAAAATATAGAGAACTGTTCGCATTTTGTGCATATTAATATAAAAAGCTTTGCTCTTAATACAAGTAGAATAGTATTTAATAAAAACGTCGACAGATATACTATTTTTATAAGATATTTAGTAATTGTCTATATCTTAGAAACTGAACACATTTGTCTATATATAAAAGATCGACTAAGAGATTAAATATTGTAGAATTTTAATATTGTTTTAACGCGGCAGAAAATAATATTATTAGACTATATTTCTTGCTATCGAAGCAGTAATACTGTAATATTGTATATCTTTTGTCAAAAAAACATATAAAATACTTAGAAAGACGCGTTTCGACACTATTATTTTGATACAAAAAAATAGAAAATCTATCAAGATTTTCAGATTTTAATGCAAAAAAGTCTTTGTCTTTATTGCTGCAACAACAAGATTACGAGCTTGCTATAGCTTAGCAGAAAATAGATATATTTTTATTGTTTTACTATCTATTTCGATATTTAGAAACTCTATTTGTTGATCTAACTGTCTTTTCTTTTTATTGTTTCGGAGTTTTAGAAGATCGCAAAGTATATTCTATTTTTTTTAATAAAGAAAAATGTCGATAAAGAGTAGTAGAACAACAAAGAAATTGTTCAAATAGTATAGAAGAATACATTATTCGAAAAAATATATTAATATTTAATATAAAATCTTTGCAAATAGATCGAAAAGAAAAGAGACAATTTGTAGCTCAAAAAGCAGAAAATTTTCTATATAGAAAACGAGATTTTACTAAAAATCTAACAGTTATCAATCAGATATCGCTACCGCTATATATTTAAAAATATTAGCAAAATTCTTTTTAAAAAGTACTGTTTTTTGTTCTTGTACAATAAGAGCTGCAATAATATTGTCGATCGCGACATATTCGAGAGCTTCTCGATTGCAAAATATATTATTATTGATAGAAATATTTTTAGAGAAGAAAAGATTATAAATATATTTTCAGCTATTGTTGTATTTCGGCACAAGATCTAATAGTAAGTATATATATAAATTAGATAGTAAAACAAATAGTATAGTTAAACAATTTGTTTGCAGCTACTTATTAATATCGACAATAAATATATTAAAAATTTTGTTTGCAGAGATATAATTTGTATCTATACAAAAAATATACAAATCGATATATTCGATTTTAGTGTCTTGCGTAATTATATCTAAAAGAGCAGAAACAAAATATCTATTAAAATATATTTTCAGATATTTGTATTATCTTTCTATTAATAGAGATTTACTTGATAGCAAATCAGACTTGTCTAATAGTACTAAATTATATAGAAAATTCTTCAACACAAAAATCAATAAACTAAATATATTAGAAGACAAAGAAGACAACAAAATTGTCAAATATTATATTTTATTGAAGCAGCGATTGGAATTGTAAATTTTCTAACAAAATATATATATATATTTATATTTGCAACTGTTACTATTGCTATATTTGCTATATCTAATCTATTGATAGCAAATATTGTTTGTAATAATAAATAATTTATCGAATACAAATATCGAGATATTTTTTGCAAAACTAACAGAAAAATATAGCTTGCGCAAGAATACTAACAACAATAGAGATTCGAACTGCTTTTTAAAAATATCTATAAGTTTTTACTCTATCTCGAAATAAAACAATATTTAGTATAGAGAATTATTCTAACTTATTCGAATAATACAAGTAACAAATTTCTAATAATACAATTTAATAAAGACAAAGATTTTGTAGTCTATTATATCTATTATATACTAACAATAGAAAATAATATTTCGATAAAATTTCTATTTTACTATCAAATACAAAACAAAACTAAAAACAATAAAGATATAAATATCGAAAACACAAAACAAATTTAAAAAATTTTTTGTATTAAAAGAATCGATCGCGTCTGTCGCGACAACAAAAAAAAATCGGCAATAAATTTTATAATATTTTTGATATTCAGTCTGCTATAAAAGATATTGTTTAGATAACAACGCGAAACACTAAAAAATATAGCAACAAAACTATTGAATTCGAACAAGAAGTTTACTGTAGAGATATCTATCAATATTCTTGAATTAATAGAAACTATAGAAGCAGATATATATATATTATCTATTGTTATATTCTGCAGTTAAAACTTCTAAGCGACAAGAAACTTTTTTGCTGTTGCTATTTGTTTTTGTGCAGTAATCTTTTTTGTTATTGTTCTAACTCTGAAACAGAGAGCGGCAATCTTGTTGTCTAGAACAATATTTTATATATTGTTCTCGAACTGTTTTTTCGAATTTCTAGACAATAATAATAATAAAAGACGAGAGAACTGTAAGAAACAAGAAAATTGTAAAGAAAAAAACAGTAATCGACAACAACAAAAGACGTTTCTAAATATTTGCTGCAATAAAGTATCGGATTCTGACTCGAAACAAGCATTCAACTGTATCTTAGAGACAGACTTTCTAATACAAAACGTGCGGCAAGCATTAGACATTCTCTTAGAAACGGCCGCATTAGCAGTCTTGCTTTTACGAGATATTATGTCGACAAAATGCGACAATTAAGAGAATAGAGCAAGAGATAAAGAAAATAACTGCAAGACAGTAATAGAAGAAAACAACTGCAAGACAGTAATATAGAAGAAACAACTGCAAAGACAATAATATGCGCGGTAATCAAAAGAGCCGAATGCAATAAGAAGGGAAGAAAAGAGGGAAGTGCAATGGGCAATTGCCATACTAAATAGTATGGCAGACGGCCAAGCACTGACCCCTTAATCTCCCTCATCCCCGGCACTAGCCCCCCTGTCCTGCAGGGCTCTCTATTGCTTGCTGACCGCTATTGCTATGAGGGGGAAAGTCATCGGGGTACGGGACCTTCTGCGATAGCTGCGAATGTCAGAAGACGCGGGGCTACTGCTTTCGGGACTCGAAAGAGGCAGAAAAGATGTGGCAAAGTGTCAGAAAAGATGTGGCAAAGATGCCATTTTCTATATACAGGTGTTTGGGCACCGGTTACCTCGAAAAGTATCTTACCGTCGCCTAAATGCGTGCGAAAGAGGCCGCCAGTAGAGCAAAGCCACCGGCAAAGTCACCAGAACTGCTTCGAAGCCGACTAACTTCCTTCTATCTAGACGACAGGAGCAAAAGAAGTGGAAAAACAAGTCAAAAGAGCCGAATACAATAAGAAGGAAAGAAAAGAGAGAAGTGCAATGGGCAATTGCCATACTAAATAGTATGACAGACGACCAAGCACTGATCCCTTAATGTCTCTCATCCCCGGCACTAGCCCCCCTGTCCTGCAGGGCTCTCTCGTGATGTACAGAAGCGAAATCTTTAAGCTCTAGAGATATCCAGGCCAGTTGATACAAGAATAATAGGTTACGGCTGAGTAGCCCAATAGTATCGTAAGCCCTGTCGTACAGCAGCTAAGCGTAATCTAATTTGGAAATGCTAGGTGGACATACTTGCATTGATTCACTACGTCCTCAGGAAAGCTAGAGCGCTAGCTGGATCTTAATGCATAAACGCCAGTGGAGGCTCGAATACTTCCAGTAGCTGCAATTGTCAGAATATTGAGTTCACTTGAATGAAAACATACTGTCGGTCCCAATGGAGGCATCAACCCAGCCATAACCGGCTAGTGCTGCGGCGCTTCCTGTGGTACTACCAAAGGGTAACTGGTATTTGGCTCTGTGGGGGTTGAAAGTGCAATGATAATCTATCCATTGGTCAGTTGCCTCCTCAGCGGAGGCAAAATCGCTCGTCTTTCTCTTCCCAGTCTTCCCAACGATGATTGCTTCGTGATCTATGAGCTTCTGAACATATCTTGCAAACGCCTCCTTCGGGTCATGAAAGTCTCTGCAAGCGCCATTCATCGTTGTCGACTTGATCCCTGCCAGAGCGAAGTTATCCTTGATACTGATTCTTATACGCCCAAGGGGTTTTTCTTGCAAGACCTCCCTTATAATCGACTGGGAACTACAGCCGTGATCTAGACGCCCTCTAACGAGATGCCTACAAGGGGGCGAAGCTTTCGCCCTATCAGTGATCTGGGAGTTCGGACCACTAATTTCTACTCACTCATATGGCTTCGTGGCATTGTTCGGGAGAACTGTCTGTACAAATGTATCCAGATGGTCCCTGTATAATCTCCACGCTTGACGGATGTTCTGACCATGCAGGAAGTATGGTCCACACGGTTATAGCGCCTGCGACGATTTGGCCGTAGAGCTCCATAACTGATTGAAAGTCGCACTGTCTGAGTGACCGAAGTCTTTCTTAACTTTCTCCAGGTCTACCACAGTACCAGGAGAGACTTGCGATCAGAGAGTTTAGAAAGTCGCCTATCGCTGCGAAAATTCTCGAGACTTTTACGAATGTTGACAGTATCAATCCGTCCATTGACTGTCGGTAGCGCTAGTGCAGGACGAAGGGACGTCTCAGATTCGAGAGTCCGGAGTAATGTCCAAAACGTCCTTCAGCAAGATCAGCAACCACGGGGCCACCTGGGCCGAATGTGTTGCTTACGATGGCATGATGATGGGCGAGATATTCTATACCGCTCAAGGTGGTCTGGAAAGGTCTTGGAAAAGGCATCGTCGCTCGATATAGAGCGGCAGCTTCTTGGAAGCTTTCGGGCCTACGGCGTGTATATACCGTTTGTACTTTATGTAAACCTTGAAAGAAAACATGGACCCTGGATATAGACCCCGGATACGGATCCTGAAATATGGGAAAGTACCTTAAAGCTGTCGCTTGATTAGCCAAACAGCCATCAGCCTCCAGCATAGATAAGGGGGAAGACAAGGCAGCCGCAATATACTAGATCTGCGATAGCCGATCTGATACAGTCCATTTAAACGAACCCGAATGGGGCTGGTGGAGCCAGTTGGAGCTTTCATTTTGAATTCAAAGTCTTTCTTTCTGATCCTATTGTCCAAGAATCTTCTCGTTTACTTCCGTCGATTTCGGAGATCATTTAGATACTGTTAGGTAAGATCTATACTATTAAGTTAGTACTCGGTTTATAATTACATACCCAGACACGACTCTCTTCTAATGCTCGACGGAGTCAACGGACGAATCCAAGACGATGTGAGCTCTGTTGCTGGATCCAGCGGCCGAGCCAGTGAGATAATTTAAAATGATTTGTTTGTTTCGCTGATGGTCTTCGTTAGGGGCCCAACGTGGTTCCGCTTTTGCGTTCTTTACCATTCTTGCTACTGCTAAGATAGGGGGTCAGTATTCGGAGGGCGTCCAGAGAGTGACAAGAGTCTTGCTCGTCTATGGATCCGATACTCTTGATTCGCGTAGGCTCGAGTCCTTGTAGTCTTTCCTAGGCGATACTGCTTATGCGTAGTGTAAGATTGGAGATGAGGCAGTTCCTGATGATGGAGTGACTAGCGGCTTGGTATAGGATTGATATCAAAATTCTGCACTTATGAGTCAAACATTCTTCATTACAGACTCCAAGCTCAGCAAGACCGGGTCCAGCTTTACGAAGCGCTATTGTTATCATAGGAATCGCAAACATGGCTCAGCCTCAAACCGTTGAAGATATTTTTGAACGCATTTATCAAGCAGCCATTGACACCTCTTTTGCCTATCGTCCAACGAAATATGGTGACTTTGTGGAGGGAGAGATAGACAAATGGCGCCGGACCCACGTTTTCATGGACAATATCACGGGCGGCGACTATTTTGGATGGAGGTTGCGAGCCCTCAACCAACAAAAGCAGCTCCAACTGGCTCAACCCGCGCCTACTGCCGAGCAGTTTTGGAAGGCGGCCTATGAGTTCAGCCCACATAGCACTCCAGCCGACACCATCACAGAACTGGAGAAAATCTTGAGCTCCAGACGATTAGGGTCTGTGCATCTAGGCAAACTATCTGGGATGAAAGAGGGCGAGCTCAAGCTCATCCCAGGCCTTGCAGCGCTACCACCGACAAGAGAGGAAGACCCTACCGATTGGCATTACGCGGCCGCAGACTCAGGGGCCATTGGCTATCCAGATGAACGCCCTGCTGCACCCGATGCACAGAAGCGGGTGGTCAAGTCCTCGGAAGACACCAAGCTCCGCCGTTTCGCCAGTCTTGGTTGGATCATCCACGTGCGACCGAACGGCTCGTGGAGCAAGACTGGACACGCCCTCGTGATGGATATGGACGAAGGGCGAGATGGTCATCCATGGCTTGTTCTCGCGTCGCACTGGCCTTCGGAATTTGAGGATGCCGAGGGGAACTTCACCACGTATGCGGAGAAGAAGGTGCTTCGCGGCGATTTTATGTAGTCAGGAGTATTGCCAGGTGGTAGGGATCGGATAGCTATTGCTAAGCTTTGGGCGAACGACCAAGGGAGCAGTCCAATTCCGATACTGAGGCGATTTGGGCCTGATTTCGAATTTGAGTTTCTGGAAATTGGTGGTACGAAGTCAGAAAGCGAGAAGAGTGAGATTTATGGTCCAGATTTGGCATACGTTATGCATTGGTACTGGGATGGCGCGGCGGAGGAGGAGATCTGCTTCGGTGGAGATGGCAAGGAGTACATGAGGTATAATTCGCGGAACAAGCAATATACATATCCGTAATCAGCACCAACTATATCTATCATTTCGTCGGTGAATTGAGAAAGAATTTCTATTCCCAGGGAGTGCCGATAGCGTAGTCTCGATCATTGCTATGATCTTCCAGCATTCGGAGGAATCAATAGCGCGTCCACGTCCATATCAGAGCTACAATAGGTATTCAGACTGCATGAGAGTCCCGGCCATTTTCATAGTCAACCAAAGAAATGTGATAAATCTGAAAGCATCTATCCGATTGTCCCTACAGCGAAGACTTACCAACCATGCTAGTAGAAATATCAGATCGGCATAAATTACTCTATTCCAAACCTCGGCTTCGCATTCGAACATCTCAATCTGTAGCAAAATATGGTCAGTTCATGGAGCTCAAGACGAGTTTCCGTCTTGAAGGCTTTCAAAGTTCCCTTAGTCCACGTGACGGCATTCCCCCAATCCCCCACCCGTTTGTGTGCTGTCAGTCAGGATCTTCCACGCAGACCCTGTCGAGGATTTTCCGGGCATCGGCACTGCTCAAGGTTCGCGGAGCTTTACCATTTCCAGGTTGTAGACCAATTTATTCAGGACCGATGATTCCCGCCCGATGTTGATATTGCAAGACCGCCCTCGCAAGGTCGCCCTTGTGCTATTTGTTACTCCTTAAACCCCACAAGTTGTATATTAGGG
>JAABUL010008105.1_pt1 | contig 10870 bp, 13 predicted proteins | sample 5559151 | NCBI WGS metagenome assembly JAABUL01 (sample SAMN10711876, study PRJNA513368) | rock metagenome | isolation source: Antarctica rocks | place: Antarctica: Victoria Land, Pudding Butte sud | reverse complement strand
TCATGAAATCAACTTACGCTGTCAAACATGGAATGGCAGATTCTCACGTCCTCTGATTACTAATTGCAGATATATTAATAATATAGCAGCCCCCATGCTTCTCATCATGCTTATGCGCCCTTCCACCTGTGATATCTCAGCAAGACTCTCTAAGAGCCTTGCACCTTGCTTGTGGTGCTGGCATATCTCCTGAGCTGGGCTCATGGCAGCCCAGGGTTGTCTCATGACGCTTAGGCACCTTTTGACCAGGTGACTGTCCTCCCTGTGACACCTTGGTGTCTCTGTTTTGCTGGCAGGGCTCATGATTTGCAGTGCGGTATATATACACGTATGAAATGGATTTCACAAGCATTGCGCAAACCAGGGAGGGGACAGCACTGAATGCTCGGATTCACGCTATGTTACACAGATATTGTAAGGCAGGCCTGAGTTGAACTGCAGGACTTGTTCTGGCTGAGAACTTCTGCTTTGCAGCATCTGTGGAATGTATTGTGAAGTCGGCTACTTTAGTGCAGTCCCTGCCACTTCTAGAATGCATTCCACGAACCAGTGCATGAAGGGCTGATAAGTTGAGGACATGAGCCCCCCCGGCCCCCTCCCAACTCCCCCCCTCACCCAACTAACTCAACCTAGCCAGAAATACAACAAAACAACATGCCATGCTGCAGCCAAATGGCTTTGCAATGTGCCTATGACAAACCCAAAGCTCTCAGTTACTGTGCACGTTTTGCTTCTTTACATCGCATGGCTCAAAAGCAGATGTGACTGATTGCAGGGGCCAGCTGGAGACAGGTGGCAAGCTCCTGAGGAGGCCAGCAGCGATGTGGTGCTGGTGAAGCCTGAGCCTAAAGAGGACACCCCTGAGCTGGCATCAGAACCTCCTGCTGCTGCTCCTAGTCTTGACCTGGAGCAAAGTCAGAACTCTAGTGACAGGTTGGCCTCCTGCCAGCACAGGTTGTCACATTGCAGCCCTGCGTTTTCAGCTTCATGCTTGCTGTGCCATTTCAAGCTTCAAGCAATTGCTACACATGCAATGCCCGTGCTAGGAGTATCTCCTGCCTTTCTTGAGGTAAAACATGCTGCTCATGCCTTGTTGGACAGGCCTGTCATCCCCAAGAGATTCAGCTGACAACAGTTTATTTCTGCATGCTGGGGTACTTTTTATGGGAAAGCATATGCTGAAAAGCATAATGCTCAAGCCTGGCTGGCACAGCATGACAGGTGCTGTGGGTAGCTTGTTGCCTCCTCAAGCATGTCAGCTGTGCATGCAGTCGCTCAGTCTTCAGTGATTGGGTCTTGCCTTGTCTTGATAATCATGCACATCCTCATGGTATCTCATGCCTCATCATAGATCACCTCATCAGGCAAATGCGGCTGCTCAGAGTGAAATGGCGCCTCACATCTTGTCATACATCACCTCATGAAGCATATCCAGCAGTCAAGAGTGATAAGCTGAATGCAGGCACAGGAAGGATGGCGACCGGCACAAGCGCAAGCGTGAAAGACGTCATGGCCAGGACAGCACAGGCACACATCTGGGGCAGGAGCAGTTGCAGGCTGGTGCAAGCCAACATGATCAGCAAGCGGCTGATGTTGCATCTCCAAGCAAGCGGGTCAAGGAAGAACTTGAGGATGAGCATATCAGTCAGGTTGCAGGGCAGTGGCCCATCTTACATGGTTTTGCCTTGCTGGGCATAGCACTGTTTTTGCACAAGGTCTGGTGTTCTAAATATAGTTCTCAGTATCTGGCTTGAGTTTGTTGTCAAAGATTGCGTCAAGAGTGTTCATGTCCATGGACGACCAACATTCTAGTACATGATCCGCCAGTGTTGTCTGCACATTCTGGCCTGTCTGCTTCCAGTGCTGATTTCACAGAGTAAGTGCTGCATACATGGCCACCCCTTTGCTCATCAGGCCTGCCCTTACATGCAGTAGAGCATCACAGAGACTGAGATACACCCGGATCATGGTCTGTCCAGGTTCTGCTAGTTTTCGCACTGCACACCACCAGAGGGCTTGCTGTATGATCTGTCATCTGACTTGCATTTTGCTGCTCTTGCAGGCTGAAGCAGATCCTTCAGGCAAATTTGCAGGCAAGACTTTTGTCATTCCTCTGGAGGAGACTTTCAAGCCCACTCGCGTCATGCGAAGTCCTTCACCCAGCAAGAATACGTCTGACAAGAAGGCCAAGAAACACAAGAAACATAAGTCCAAGGGCAAGGACAGGCATAAGGACAAGGCTGGTGCTGATGCAGCTGAAGGTGAAGATGATGGGGATTCTAGTGATGATGCTACACCAAATGATAGAGCTACTGACAGTGTTGTAACTAAAGCAGCGCTACAGGATACTGGTATTGTGCATCAAGTAGTGAGAGTTAAGGAGGGCACCGGTTCCAGACACAGCAATGTAGCTGTGCCCGCTGCTGAGGCCAGGTCTAGGGACATTTCATTGCATGCACTGCAAAACAGCAAGGATGATCAGGAGCAATCAGTCCATGCACAGCCCACCACACAAACTGCCAGTGAGAGCAATGATGTGCAGCATGCCAATGGCAAGGATGACAGTGTAAAGAAGAAGTCACGCCTGTTTGGAATGGCTATGGGTGCTGTGCTCAAGCGAGGCACGCTACCAGGTGTGAATCCCAAGAGAAAATGAGCCAGTCCTTTTCTGATTTTGTGTCCGTGCTTGCTGCTACTGAGTTGGCTTTGTAGCCTCATGTTTTTAACCCCACTGTCTGTCTGCCTGCCCCATACTAGAGTAGAATCTGCTTGTTTTGCAGCGTGTGAGCGGATTTATGTGCATTTTAGATTAGTATGTTCAGTGCATGCGCATTTGGCCCAAACCTTATTTGTTCTTGCCATGATTGAGTTCACCTGTCTCACTTGCATATCAGCTTACTGACCTCAGCAGTTTTCCTAGAATGCAGAGCCCAGACCATGTAACAAAATATTTAGCTGAAGTTAAAAGAGCTGCCTCTTTTTGTGCCTGCAGACACTTTCAAGATTTGGGATATGTGAATGTATGTTGTGTGGTGTAGCACCATGACTGGTCAAGCTGTAAACCAGCATAGAATTGAAGTGACGACGCATGTGCATTTGTACAAAATACGAATTGTTTTATACACGTATAAACCTACCACCTGCCTGGTAACTGCATGCCCACAAAGCTTCAAATGCTGCTAAACACGGCGTCCCTGCAGTGCAAACACATGTGTATGCAAGTATACCATAGTTGCATGCGTGCGGGTGCGGCGCACCCGCACCCACCGCACCGGGTGCGCGCACCCCCGCACCAGCTTTTAAGGCACTTCTAGTGCGGGTGCGCGGTAGCGGCGAAGCAGGTTATTTGAACCTGTTTAAGCCCAGTACTAATGCAAGCGACAGTGAGCTCAGCAAGCCTTGCTGTCTGTTTGCACACCCAGATGTCATGATTTACAAGGCAATGTGTGGCAGATATCTGACTGAAGACGCTGTGCACTGCTCTTAGACAAATTCACGAGCTTTACCTTAAAAGAGGGCTATATACTACGCAACATCTACTTTGCAAACAACAGAAGTCAGCTGTTCAAACACACTTACTAAGTAAGTGATCCTGTGAAAGTTCTCTTACAGTGGTTGCAAGAGAACTTGGTGTTGCCTCCTTTACCCTTTGTTTGCACTTCTATATGACTACGCACAAGCTCCTGCAAATTGCCAGGCAGCGTAGGAGTGCTCATTGGGCTGGATCCGAGTGCAGGAATGCAGTCAAGATCAGTCTTGGCGCTTTTGACCCAGCAGTTACGGTACTTCTAGCGACTTTTGATGGATTACAATGTATTACATAGCTGTTACGGTTTAGTAATCGGCTGAGTGCTGCACCACAGCCTGGGTGCGCGCACCTCCGCACCGAAAATGAAAAAATGCCGCACCCATGCAACTATGAAGTATACATGTGCACTTGCATGTACACATATGTGTAGTTGAACGACAATTTACCCTAATTACAACGCTTACTAATGTCAACCCTGCTGGTCATTCCTCCTCACGGGCAGCACTGACACCATGAGGTCATTTTTCGCACAGTTTGATCATATGGGGGTTTTCCACTACGTAGTAGACTGTCTGGATTTCATGAAGATTTGAACATGATTGCCATGATTGGCACAAGTGATCGGCCTTGTTGGCTGGCGGCAGCTTGTAAAATCCTTCTTCTTCTTCTTCAGGTGAATGCGATTCCAGCTCACTTCGTATCCCGTTGTGAAATTGTTGTGTTCACGTGGTGTTGTGCATAGCTGGAGGGTGCTGTCTTGGCCAACTGCAGCTTTTATGCAAGGAAATTGTGCCCATTACCGATCCTGCGGAGATGCAGGCATATATCCGAAACAACCTTTGCCAGCGGTTTTTGCTGAACTCGGGACTGGAGGAGCACGTACAAGAAATTTCAAGCATGCTTCTCAAGCACGGCTGTGACACCGTCCTGGTCAATTTGTCTGACAATGTCTTGACTCTGAGTTCCGTGCAACAGCTGGTGCGGCTGCTGAGCGAAAGAAGCTGTCTGACGAAAATCCTTGCGTTAGACTTGTCTCTCAACCTCAAAGAGGCAAGCTGGAAAGAGGTCAGTGTTGTTTTAGCTGCTCTACTGAAGACAGGCATTGTTCAGTCATAAACTTGGCCTTAAATTACCTACCAGACCTGGAAAGTCTGGAGACAGATCCCTCGATGAAGGCTGAAATCCTGAGCTACGGCGACAAATTGAGTTTGGGGTATGACAACCAACAGCTCGTTGGCGAACCTGACACAGGTTACTGGACCGAGATTGCTTGGGAGTTTAAACACATTGCCTATGGGGAGGAGCACCCTAGCTGAAGTGCACTTTGCAGGCAGTAATGCACAGCGCAGTCAATGACAGTACAACTGCCTGCAACTTTCAGGTCTGTAGTCTATGACAGCATTGCATTGCCTGCTCCCCTTTGGCACCACACATATTCTGTTTACAGCAAGTCAATGCTCAGTTTCAGACATGTTTGGAGCTTGTCTGAGGCTTGTGAGTCTTTCCACAGCACCTGCTGCATACTGTTTGTCACATTTGCATGTTTCCTTACACCTGGTGATGTTGAGTTAACGCCATTAAAGTTGAAGATTCAGACAGCAGAGTGCTAAGAAGAAGAAGTTGAAGTTGGTCAGCACCGTCAGATGACCTAACAAGGCTATGAGAAAGGTCACCACGTGACACAGTTTTGTGTCTAGCTACAACAATTGCGGCGTGTATGCATATACTCAGACAGCCAATGTGCATCAGCTATTTCTACTATTCAGCAGTGGCCACCATGAAAAAACTGCACGATGAGACGTTTCGGAGTGTAATTGCAAACCCTTGCTCAATTGATGTTACTGATGAAATTTGGCAGCAGGCTCTGAGAGACTCCCTAAGCAATGACCGACAGCTATAGAGCTATAGATCACTGTATTTTAAGCGAACATGTATGCCTTCAACTTACAAGCGGTACAGCAACATGTCTGTGCGTCTGAAAAACCGTTGAAACGTGACACATTCCTCACAAGGAATCCTTATTTATTACACTTGCGGTGTTACATTCGGAGCAAGCCTGAGATGCATGTCTGCCGCGCTGACAATCACGCAGCGGACGGCCGACTCGGTGTGAACCAACAGCAAAGCGTCAAGCTTTATGCAGCTGCATATGCTCACGGACGCCGGTCAAGCACTACACATTAGCCGTGTCACCAAAAAGTGCGTGGTGATCTTCACGCAGACAACAGCCGAGGTTTGGGACGTCGACCACATCGAGGTCGTCATCCAGCAATCGCAAAAGCTGCCAACGCGCGTTCGCCTCCTACTCAACCACGACTACCACAACCAAATTAGCCTGCTGGTCACTGATCAGCCTCACAACCTAGCGTACGACTTGTGCTTTGTACAGCTAGAAGCAGGACCGACATGGCGGCAATGCATCGATCGACCAGAAAATATCAATTCAGGCGCTCCAGTTGCCTCAGTAGCATCTCCATTGGCCAGCAACACTGTTTTCACCACAAGTGGCTTCAGTTGTGTTCACTCTGCAGTCAGCCTGTATCAGGGCTGGGTACATCTTGTCAGTGCATATGAGTGGTGTGATCCAACAAGAAGAAGGCTGCTCATCAGCGAATATATTCTCCACAGCAACTCTAATGATGAGCATGCAGCAGGTAGGTAATGGCCTGATTGTCAGCAGGTCATTGCGGTGACATCAGGACCCACAGCTGTAATGCAGCTGCTGCCTTGACATAGCAGTCAAAGCTCAGAGCACAAGTATAACTGCTGCTGTATTGCTGCTTCAGACAGGCAGGAGATACAGGGCATGGCGTTCATGCCTACAAAGCCACAAGCAACTTCTGCCTTTTTGGCATGTTTGGTGACAACAGCAGGCAGGTGGCATGGAAGTCATGACACGACTTAGTTTTGCTGATGAAAAGACCGAGCCTGCTTTACTGCAGGTATCAGTTGTGCTAGCAAGTCTTTACAGTGCATAGAGGTACAACTACCTCATGGCAAAGCAACCACAACCAAAAGCAACGCTGCATCAAGCCCTTGGCTGATCAGGTCAGCCTCTGGCCCCATAACAGTACATGTTGCTGCCTCTGGAGCATGTGATGCATGTGACGGATTGCAGTTCCATATCAAGTTCGACTGTCGTGCCTGCCAAGCTAGACCAACAGACCTGAACATGCATGTTGGACCTTGCATGGTCTGGCGAACTTGAACATTGCAACAGGCAACAGTCTGCAACTTTGGATGCAGCTATTGTTTGTGATGCTGTGTACAGTCCACAAGGCAACTTTGATGCAATGGCTTCAACATTTACTCCACTCCTTCCCTCTTCCTGCTCTCAAAGTGCTTGCACACATGCAGGAGTTTGCACCCAACAACAATCCTTGTCTGCAGCACAGAGGGCTCATCTAACACACATGATGGGCTGCTGCTATTCAGCAGCCACAGCATCCTGTTGATGCAGCCTGACAGTGCACAGCCTGCAGCACTGCTGGGCCTCAACCTTGCAGGGGCGCCCACAGCTGTGGCACATGTGGACCAGGCCACATGGGCTGTGGCTGACAGCATGGCAGGGCTCTGCCTTGTGAATCTGGCACAGGCATGCACTGTGTGCACTGTCACTCCTAGTGTGCCACTGACTGTGGCACATACGCTGTTTTCACTAATTCCTGGTGAGTGACTTAACTGGCTTGATTGCTGCTGTGACTGGACAAGGCATTGCTGGTCTGCTTCCACATGTATGTTGAGATTGCACACACCTTGTTGGCAGGCAGCAAGCCATAAGTCACCTCGTGGCATGACATAATGTTTGACACCTGTCACTCCGATGAACAAAACACCCACGTAAGCAGTGCTGTAGCAATGTTTCAGCACGGTGGACCGCGTGTGGAACGGTGGGACTGTCTTACTGATGACCTTGTTGCATGTAATCCATCTGTCGTGCATGATGTTGCTGTGCATGTGTTGCTGGCATGTCAATTGTGGTCGTAGCAGCAATGTCATGACAGGACTCAGGCATTGACATGCAGGTAGTCTGTTGCTGACCAGTACCACAGGAGCCTCACAACTCGTCAGTCTGGCCCGACATGACCAATCTGAAGCAGCTTCTGAAGCAGCTGCTACCTCAGCATCCCAGGTGCAGGAGAGATCAGCAGTACAGTCTTCAGTGAAGGACATGCCAATGGCAGCCAGCATTGCAGCGAGTGTGGTGACAGCACCTGTGTCCAGCGGTCCAGGCCCCATACAGGATGCACTAGTGTTCCATGATCCCCACGGTAGTCGTAACCAGGCTTGTGTTGTCCCACCATCTGTGCATGTCCTGGTTGTGTGTGCAATGACCGCAAACCAACCTTCAGCTGGAGCACGCATTGCCATGCTTACCTTGGACACAAGATGCAGTCATGGCTGTTTCGCCCAGTCATGTCTGTTTCGCCCAGGCATGGCTGTTTCGCCCAGGCAACCGTCCATGTCTCACATCCATTTGACCCTAAGCACTTTGCTGTACATCAACCTGGTATCCAACTCGCAGCCCAACGCCTACATCCAAGCGTGCCAGGAACCATAATCGGTCGTGTTGATGACTCTGTCAGCTCTGCAAGGTGTGAAAATGGCTGGTGCAGATTGTGGAGAAAAGTGCATGCTATTGGCTTGTGGCGTCGAGCCCCGGGGCTATTTACGCCTGGCTCACAAGGCTGCTGCCCTCAGCCCCACTATCATTGAGGGCCCCCACATGCCAGTGAGTCAATACCAGTAACCACACTGGTAACAAAGGAATTGTGCGCCAAAGCAAACCTTCACACTCAAGGATGTGAAGCTCGTGACCCAGCACAGTTGTCTTTGAAAGCAACCATGTACAAAGCACTTCATGTCTGCAACACGTGCTTCAAGAACGCATGTTTCAACACATGTATGCTTGCAATGCTGTCAACCACACATGCATTGACATAAACACCGGGTAGCATGACTGTCTGTCTCTGGGCAGGCCATGTACATAGCTATATGAGCTGTCATGCTGTGCTGTACCCTGCTTCAAGTTCCTAACGTGCTTTAGACGAGCGTAACTCCAAATCAGACTGTGACCTTACTTGACAGCCTACTACAGAGATGACAGCTAGCAGCGCCAAGTCGGTCACAATTGGCTTTTGTAGTTCTCTCTGTCAGAGTTTTGATGACAATTTGACCAGATTACTGAATCTGCTATTTGCGTTTGGTGTTGGCATTTCAAAATCGACATCTGCAATTTGCGTTTGATTGTTGCACCTGAGTCAACGATACCTGCAGCCTGCTTGCATCTGTGCTTTGTGTCACAAAACATGTCGAGCAGGGAGCCCATCAACTGCTGCATGTCAGACTGGTTGCCCTCATCAGCAAGGCCAAGCACTGCAGGAAGCTAGAACCCAACTGTACCTGTAAAGACTTTGCCTAGGCAGCAAGGGACCATGGGCTGCAGGGATTGACAACTTCATTACAGCTGTTCTAGCTGCTGCTGTAAGTCTAGGCTGTGTGTAAGTCTAGTTCCGAGCACCGACTCTCCCAACACTAGACATTAAGAAGATGCTGCAGGGAGTGCCTCACCTGATAGCAGTCAAAGCAGATTGGCAGCAACCCTACCATGCCTATCTGGCATTTTCCTTTGCCAGCACAGGCAGCACCAGCCTGATGGACGTTCAGGGCACCCACTTCCAGCCCACAACATTGCCGGGGCTGGACCCCAATGCCCCTTCCCTGCTGCTGCAAGCACTGTCTGGCGGCTCCCTCGTGCAAGTCACATCAATGGCAACCTAGACAATCATGATCATTTGCACTGTTCAGCTGTCTTGCAGACATGCAGCTTGCACATGGACGTTCTGCAAACCAGAACTCTTGAATGGGTTGCCTCACTTTGGTAGGATGTTGTCATGACGACATGCATTCATTGCCTTGTGCACAATATAACTTGTGGCCGGCAATGGTGCCCAGGTATGGTTGTCTGTCAGGCAACAACCATCAGGTCACAAGGCTTATGTGTTTCTGTGCTTATTTCTCATCTGCATAACATTTGTTGACGGCTTTTTCTCATCTGCATAATGTCTGTTCATGGCAACCTCTTACTTGCATGACATCTCTTGATATACTCACGTGAACAACATGTTTCGCATGACATAGGCGAGCTGTACGAATTCAGCATGATGCAAAAGCCAGATGAATACACAGATTCTTCTGCCACAAAGTGTCATTGTATTTTCTTGTTCAAACTCTCGCCTAGCTGCTGCGTTTGTTGACAACTATTTGCGCAGTCTATGATCTATAAGTCATGTCAAGTCAACAATTTTTGACCCTGTCAGCAGCACTGGTCATTTTATGCCAATCCTCGGATTGCTCCACTGCTGATTCCAGACAAGTAAGAATTCATCTTGACTTGCTTTGACTGAGAATGCCCTACATCAACCCCGACCTCAGGAATCTGTGCACCAGAGCAACAGAGTTCCCCACGAAAACCTCCAACTATGCCTCCATCACCTCCTGTGTATCTAGGTGCAAAAGCTGCCTGTACTGAATGCTGTGGACAGCTATTTGAAGTACAAAAGTAGTACATATTTATGGTGGTTGTTTTGTCACTAGTACACAAAGGATTGGGGCATTCCGTAGCATAGTACACCTTATTCCGCGCCTGCATCAGTTGTTGAATTGCCTGCATCAAATGCACTGCTGCCTGAGGTTGCAACTCCAGCAGTCTCTTATCATGCTGCAGCACGTCAAACCGCTGAGCAACTGCCTGGATGCAGCGCAACTTGAAGCTGTGAAGGTTGAAGCGCTTTGCTAGTTGCCACCAATACAAGGCATCCTTGTTACTGTTTGCGTTGCTGAAGAAGCTGGTGCCCTGACTCTGCTCAATAATGACGAGTGCTTTCTCAGTCAGGCTGGGTGAGTCGAACTGATCGGCGACAGGTAATAAGTCCCAAGCTTCTTGCTCCGACTGCAATTGCTGATCCTTGTACACATGTCGTAGAAACGTCAAGACGTCGCTGCTGCGGTAGCCTTGCAAAGGCGCGCTTATGACCAGTGGCTTTGTCTTATTGAAGGTCCCACCCGTGTCTTGCAACAAGCCTTCAAACAGGCGCGACTGACTGGCAAGGAATTGACTGTGCGCTGGCAGCTGCTCTCCAGCAACAAGGAGCAGGACGTCAGCAAGGTCCACGAAACCAGGCGGGCAGTTCCCCAAGTAAGACAAGTCGTGAGCCTGGGGCCTGGGGGAAGCAGCGATTCAGCTTGTTGTAAAACATAGAGCAACGAGCACGGTTGCCAAGACACTATCACTACAATGGCTGACCTCGGTAAGGACCCTTGTGGCGCCATATAAGCTCC
>JAABUL010008104.1_pt1 | contig 10871 bp, 11 predicted proteins | sample 5559151 | NCBI WGS metagenome assembly JAABUL01 (sample SAMN10711876, study PRJNA513368) | rock metagenome | isolation source: Antarctica rocks | place: Antarctica: Victoria Land, Pudding Butte sud | reverse complement strand
ACCTCGTGCTGAGTCTCGCATTTCACTTGTTCCCTTCGACTATCGAGTCTATCGGGACTACCTTCAGTTCTTGTTTACGATAACTTACTTTGGACGGCAAGAATCAAGAAAAAACCAGGGGCATGGCCTGCGAAGTACGATTTTCACACTCATCGTCCCCAATTCCATTCGAGCTATGGTGTGGTTTACCCCATCGAACAACTCCTCAAGGGAGATGACCAAGCTGTCTGGCTGTCTAGCTCTTCATTGGATCTTACCCAACTCAAGCTCCGAACCTTTGTCCGGCCGGCTAGTGTGCTGAACACCAAAGTGAAATTCAATGTGTTTCATGCGGTGGAGTTTGAGTATATATATAATGCGTGAGGGGTCGAGGTTTCCAAGCTCCCAGACACGAAAAAAGGGAGGATATTCTCTAATAGCACCACCAAACGGCTCATGTACAAAGATTTCATAGCCACATCAGAGCAAAAGACTATATGAAACGACTCAACCCTGAGCGAAACACCTTCGTGTTTTTTCTTGAACGCCAACCAAGCTTGAAGCAAGGAATACATGATATGCTGGCGGAGATACAACAAACAGCTCGTCGTTAATTACTTACAGGCAATTGAGGGAGTCCAAGAGTTGAGAATCGTTCAGCAACCTCAACGTGATTCCAAACGTCGAAGCCAGAAGGCTGTCTATCGACTCCTCCCTCCACCGAGTCCTGAAGAGTTGGCCTGTGAGTATATCCCATGCTCCTTATACATCGCTCACATCGACTGCGCAGAAAGACTCCCATCCACCCCTCCTCTCAGTATGGCTTAGCGTGCCTCACTGCCACTAGTAGCTGAACTGCTGGAGTTTACGCTGGACTGAAGCAATCGCAAATATCCGCGAAGACGCCACTGATTTCGAACCATACGCTTCAACAGCACCAGCACAGGAGGCACCAAAGCGCGCGTCACCTCCCACTCTCTCAAGTCCTGGACAGCTCGCCCGTGAGTAAGCTCTGCGCTCCTGATATATCGCTCACATCGGCTACATAGAGATACTTCCACCATGGCTCATCCCACCACGTCGCCACTAATGGAGTTATTGAGCTCCAAGACAAGCACGAGTCGGCTGTGTCTTTGGTTTGACTAATAGGCTGTGCAGGTGGGTAATTTCTAGACAATGGGCTTCTACTTTATTTCAGGATGGTATCGATAGCCCTGCCCTCGATGCTACATAGTTACAAATCCTCGTCCTCATAGCTCTAGCCGGCCAGCACCGCCAATTCTGGAACGCGACGTTCGAGCAAGAAGCGCCTCGTACTCTAGTGGAAGTCTCAGACTCTTTCTGCGGTCCTGCTCAGGATCTTGAAGAGAATCATGGACCAGGCTGATCGGACAAGAAATTCTATGGATTGGGTTTACGCTTTGCGACACAATCACTATATATACGATTCCGACCTCTATAAATATGGTCGCTTGAGCTCGCTAACTACGTCCACACAATCTGTATATCGCTATCGGCGCGATAACGCCTGGCCTCACAGGATGTGAGAAAAACCCTTGGTCTCCTGTTATAAGCTTGATGCTCGACCACAGTGCACGTCACTGAGAACCTAGCCTCCAACTCCCGGGAGTATATCGTGGAATGAACAATCTTCCTATTTCTTAATACTCATCAGCAGGATTTATATGTACATATTATATATCTGAAAATTTCACACGAGGCGGAGGAAGCAGCAGACGCTAGAGCTCGTTAATAAGAAGAGTGTGGATACTTGTAGAGAAGTGGACCTTTTGGACGACGAGCCAGCACTACCCGCTGAAGAAATAAAGCCGAAAGGAAGTGGAAAGAAGAAGCCGTATAAGAGAGAGTGGATCTCGAGCTTTTTGAAGCCACGATTTCTCACCTGGCCAGGTACCCTCGATTCACTTCCCACGGAGATTGCAATTGTTCCAGAAGTGCTCAACGCCCTAGAAAAGACCGAAATGGACATTGATGCAGAAGACCCTGACGCAACAACTCTCGATCCTCTTCATATTCCCTACTTCAAAACTCTACCGTTGCACCCTGTCAAAGTCTAGATAATCTGGATAGACTCCATGTTCGCTGATTATTGACATCCAGGACAAGTCTATCGACAACATAAGGCCTTTCGCGGATGGGTACTATGCCTACCTGTGGCGAAGATATAAAGAGCTGGCGGCTCCCAAAGCATAATCCACTCACGACGAGTGGCGTGTCCAGTTCGCTAGAGACTTTGTCGAGGATGTCTTCAGCTGGGCTTGGGAAATGCCCCGCAAGAAATCAAATTCGCGGCCCGTGTCTTCAGAGTTTGCTTATTCGAGCGCCAGATCGTGCTCTTTTCGGTTCTTGGATCGAGGAAAGAGGTTGACATCATCAACAGAGGTGCCTAGACCTCCTCAAGCCCGATACCAATGAGCACGAAGCCCAGACAATCCATTATTCGAGACTGGGTGGACGATGAAAACGGCGCTCGAGTTCGATAAAGCCTACATGAAATTTGACCCAGTCACTTAAGAGGCTTTTGGCCGGTGAAAAACATCTCTACTATCTATTGGCCGCGTTTACTGGTATCGCTCAGCCATTCAAGCAGATCACTTGGGTGAGCACTCTTGGTGGATCTTACGATCGAGGCCGAGCCTCGAGTAAGCTCAAAAGGTGTACTGTCAGTTTTAGCTGAATCAGTACGCAAATATGTGCCGGCTAAAGTGTTAAGATACATGCTGACCCCTCTGGGATTGTTTGGTATCCCGTCAATCTTCTTGTTGGCGGTCCACAATGAAGTGGTATCATATCAAGGCCTCGATGGGCAAGAGAAATAAACTACAAATAGTATAATTTTTGCAAATACACAATGAATATACAGAACAAGAAATCTTAGTCGAGATTACTAATAAGGATGAAGACGATCGTAGCGAGTCCAGAGACAAAAGTGAGAGGAACTTCTTGAACGCAAGGCAATGAAGTTTTGCAACAGCCTCTACCATAGGCAATCCATCAATCAGGCGGCGACGTGCGAGCTCCTCTATGAATAGTACAATACAACAGTCACACTTCTCTTCGGCCATCAATGGGTGTATCTCGTGGTGGCACATCCATAGGGTGGGGGGGTAAGCAAGCCAGTCAGCTTCACGACAACAAATAACATTTCCTCGGTCTTTGAGTACCCCCCATGCATGCCTTGCATTGGCAGCGGTCAGCACCGTAATCATAGGTCCTGCAGCGAGAGCTGGGTTACCGAGCTTCCATGACGATTATTCATAGACTAACGCGGAGCATCTGAATCAGAAGGACAAGAAAGGGAATCCACTCGTCTCGACTTGACGACTCGGAATGATAAGCTTCACCATGCTAGCTGTTAGCAGGTAATTCCCCTGGATACTTGCTTGTGAGCAATCCACGACTTTACTGTGCTGACTACTGTCTAGATCTCCTGACACAAGAGTCCGTGGATGTCATTGAAAAGCCTCTCTGATCACCTATCAGCATTGATTGGTTGATTGTCTATCTCTCGACCGATGAAGAACAATTCAGAGAGAAAGAAACCAAATTGGAGGTCTCGTTTGTTGATGAAATGACTCCTACGCTTCAAGCCACGAGGCCTCCGCAGTCGTCGAAGACCTTGATATCACCTTCGCCAACAATGAAGATCTAGAGAAGAAGAACAATACGGCGGGTACGACACCTCTCGACCCCCATTCAGCAGCTCTTCTGGCGGATCTAAGCCTCACCCCAGCTTCCGAATCGAAGATGACAATCAACGAGCAATCCCTCCGAATTTGCTAGGACATCCCGCTGTACGAAGTAATAACGGGGGAATTCTACTAGCAGGTCTCCAGTTCATCGAAGACAGCTGCGTCTGTCACGCGCTGTACCCCTACCTCTTCAAAGGCGAAGACCTTGACACGAAGGAAGTGCGACTTGATCCGACAATATATCGCGCGCTAACCACAGTGACCTATAAATATAAATCTATACCGATTAGAGAGAAAGCGCGCGCAGAACTACGGGTACAGACGCAGTCAACGAATGGCAGAACCTCCTCTCGAAGGTAGCCTACACTGAGTAGATACCACAATTATATCCACCAAATTTATCCCAAGCTCGCCTATCGCGATCAAATTTCGGCAACTAATTATATACTTAGGCTGTCTGTCCGTCCCCTAAGTATGCGGACGTTGTCCGTCTCCTCGTGCAACTGATCTTCCCTCGCAGTGAGCGAGTTATTATCTTCTGCGACTGGCCCCTGACGTTGTGGGATGTCTATTCCTGACCATGCTTGGCGTCCGCTTTGTCAATATTCACTCAGCTATAAACGCTAATAAGCGAGACACGGCAATTCATCACTTCAACAACAGGGAGAATAAACACAACAGGAAGAACAAACTTAACTGCCTTTTCGCTTCGCTTCGCATCTCTTCTACGTCCAAATATCTTCAGAAATTGTGGTGCAGGATAATCATTCTCGAAAGCTTTGGGTCCGTTGATCTAGCTCGCCCTCGCTTGGATAAGGTAGGGTCTCCTGATTAAAGAAACGTCTCAGAACACACAGCGATCCTGAATCATCACTTCTCTATTTTGCACTTCGAAGTCCAGGAACAGCCCACGCAGGTCTTTTGCCTGGTGAAATTTAGGTGTGAGTACCTGACGAGCGTTTAATCTAACGGCTAGTTAATACCATGATTGGAATGGTTGGAAAAGGCTTCCCAAGAAGCCAAAAGCGGTATCCAAAGATGGCGGTCTTAATGTGCCACCGGGAGCACGACGATATAGGAGTTTCGCCGCTGGAGACTGAACTGGTCAATTGATTCGAGCAACTCTTCATCAGACCGGTGGCGCGCTATGTCGTCAAGTTCATAAGAGATAGCGAGCTTGTCGACGCCGGCTTCGTCTGTGAAACAAAGTCTGCACATACTGTAGCCGTTTCGTGGGATCTTATATTGCTCCGCGCGGATACCCCAGCTCATTGCGCTCGAACTTATTTCTCCTAGTTCCGAGTATCCTCTGGGTAGCCACTTTGGTCAATCTTCGAATTAGTGAAAGTTTTCTGCAGGAGAATGTAGGTCCTAGTGCTTCATTCTAGCGAAGTCGACGGCAGCTCTTCTGGAACCCAAGCAGCAAATGATGTCTTTCCTAACACGTTAGGAAATATCAGGAAGAGGTCGCCATCTCAATCTTCAACGTGTTCAACGATGTCGTTGATTTACACAGCAGTGTCATTGATCTACATAGCGATGGTCCCATCGATAAGCAGCAATCTCTACTGGAGGACCGCTTTATATTCACGATCAAGCGAAATTGATTGGAATTTCCTGATATCCGATCGTTGAGTCGAACTTTTTATGATTCCCTTCGGAAGATTGCCATCGATGGCTTGATTTCACCTTATTTCTCCATACCACACTTTGTTCCACCCCATTTTCGATCACTTATTGCACTTCAATCTCCCACTTTCTCCTCATTCTATTGCCATCAATAGCTCACTTTCGTTGCTATCAGCATGCTATCACTCAAGTTCAACTCGTTCGCATATCTAGCTTCCATATATATATATACCGAACCTCACCCAATCACGAATAAAAGTCGGTCGATAACAACAATTGAACAATGGAAAGAGATTAGTCCTTCAAGCCGATGGTAGGAAATTTCGCATGCCGGACGGCGAAGTACGGTGGATCGATAGCGAGCAAGAAGCTCACGACCACTTTGACTTTCTGCAGTCATGCCGTGAGGCGGATAGATTCGATGCGATCCTCGAGGTTGAATATGCGAATTTTCGCTAGAATTCGAGCACAGCGACATCTCGTAACGGCGTAAAGAAGGGCAGACACGCGATCTACGGCATAGACTAGGTTCGCAAGAACTATTCTGGTGCCGCCTTCTATTGCTGGCTGTGACAATGTAAGCATTGTACTGTGATAGACATAAGCCTCGCCGTGACAAGGACGACATGCCCTTCAAGTATCTACCAATCTTGTCACCATATTACTTTTGGCGAAGTAAGTCTTCTTAAGCCAAAGTTCGGCATAAGGTTTCTTTTGGTGTCAATTCCATATCAAGACCTTGTTGGGTCTTCTATCAAGGGTATAGTCGACCAGGTCTCTATTACTTTCCCAATCAGATCCACGCGCTCTCATTGATGGACTTTCAGACAGCGATTAAGAGAAAGCGTCAGTTGCGCGGCACTACTACCACTCTCCTTTCAAGCTCTTCGATGAAGGAAAACACTTCGTTGCTGCCTTTGAAGAGGCGACTCAAGCCGCCCCGCTCATAAGTAATTATCAGTTCGCAAGCGGGCTAATATCAGAATGATTGTTCCCCGGCGACGACTACATAACATAAAGCCAAAACGCCATGGCCTCGATTCTGGCTCTGTCGCCAATGTACGTGCCTTGTAGACGGGCGAAATACCAGTCATTGGCCAAACCTTGGTCAAATCAGGTGACGTATCTTCTGAGGCTGGCGCTATCGAATGTTTGATTGGCGTCCAGAGTCCTTGTGCCTCCAATATACCGCTATGGATCGAAAATATGTACAGAGGCGAACCATCAATAAGGCCAAATCGTTATTTACAACCAAGTTATTATGACAGCCAATAATTACAATTTGGTAATTCCGTTCTGTCTTGGTGGAACAGAACAGCAGCGTTGGAAAAGCTGAGAGGAGCGAGTCCAATATCGTGTGCCCTATCACTACTATAATAGCTTCCATTCAAGATCGCACCCCCTTCGCAGACTACCACTTCTGCAAGCGCACAACAACACGGTTTTCCTCGAGCAACATCGAGCTCCTCGCTTCTCCTTTCCCTTCCGGCGATATGGTCACACCTAAGAAATTGGATGATATGAACCTGGAAGAGCTATCGAAAACCGAATAGAATATTTTGACAGATATCGAGCGATTCTTCCATTATTTCTCTTCGACATCTATCTTCTAAAAGAGAGCTTTTGCACAAGAACACCATGGTGGCGACACTTCTATTGATTGTTCTGCGACATCCAAAATTTCTTCAATAAAGAGCCCGGTGCTTCAAAGCATCACTGCATCCACGGTTCCTACACCTGTAAAAGAAGCTTTGGATGCGGCCCTCAAGGACACCGAGCGACTGGGAGCTGCATCAGTACCTGGGAATCTAGTCCAAGTATCACTGAAGGCTCGCGGGACTACTGAGATGGATGAGGTCTAACAACCTGGTGGATGGGGTTTGCTTTGTGGTTTTACAATCCGCCTTTCTGCAACTATCTGCTGCAAGATCCTTCATGGAAGTTTCTAAGTAAAACAACATCCTCGATAGCACGAAACAACAATAATCTAATCTCTCTTATAATCTGCTCTATTACAACGGATTCTCGAAAATCTTTCACGACATCTTCTACAACAATTTCTGATTCCAGCCTGGTAGTCTACAATAGAAAGCTATAATATAAAGTGGCATTCGGTATACTGTCAAAGGGTCCAGAATCCTGAGAAGAAGTATATACTTGGATTCTATTTAGGCATGGCGTTTTTCCGGGCGCTTTAGCAATCCCACTACCCGAATCTTGTCATCGAGCATTCTTACATAACCACATTCTGGTGACCAGATTGAGGAGAAAAGCCAAAAGAGACTTCACTTCAGTGCTTTTTTTAATCTATGTGAACGAAGGTCGGAGAAGTGGAATCGGGATATAGATGAGGATTCTCGTGAGAAGAACAAGGTAGCGGCAACTGAGAAGGCTCCAAAGCCAGTCCTCAGTAAGGTGATTGGCTCACAAGTAACAAAGACAAAGAAGCAGCGAGATACAGCTGGCGAGTAGGAATCGGAAGCAAGCCAAGCTTAGACAACGATTATCGTTCTTCAGTGCGTGCAGCAGAGTCCAATCGCCGGCCACTCGGATTGAATTTTCGTGCTTGTGATTTTTATGAAGTGAGTATCTAATCTTTACTCTGTATCTTACATCTTTGCACTCGGCTTGTTGAACTTTCATACTAGACATTACAGCGTATAGCCAATTCGGTGTCAATATTGTTCGAGTGTTTCTTATCCCCTGAACATCCTACAATTAGCCGTGGGATCCTTCGAGGGTCTCTATTACTATGCCTCATTTCAAACGATTCCAGCAGCGGGCCTGGTATCCGAGATCGTGAGGGAAGAAGTATGTTATACAGGGTCTTGAGCGCAATAGTAAGTTCATCTAGGATAAGAAATAGAGAGAGTGGTACTCCTTCATCAAACAAGTTACGACAAATGCCGGTTCCAGACGACAGATCATATCTTGAGTATCGAAGCAAGCGAATTTCATTGACGACGGCATATTATTTCTTTTTAAAGCTTTCTTTGGACAAACAAATATAATTTGCAATACTATAGGCCAAACGGATCCCAGAAGAGCACATCAACAGAAGAATAACAAGGAGGTTATTCTACTAGCAGTCAAGAGCACTGATGACTTCTAGAAACGAAGGAAAAGCGGAGATAAGGCGACAGCTTTTTTTTGACGGTGATTTAGAGGATATATGTATTGGGAAATTCCCACAAACTTACCTTCCAGAAGCATTCAGACTCGTCCGCGAAAGGATAGATTAAAGAATTGCTGAAGAGAATTATCGCCCGCGGCGAAAAATTTGGGCTCGACAGTGAGAAGACCGAAGCAACAGCGTGATACAGCTGGCGAGTTGGCATCAAAGAAAGCTCGGATGCCTCGACAGGTTCCATCTTCGAAGGAAAAACGGAGAAAAGGCGGCAAACCAGCTGCACGGTGTGATATATATATACGAAAAGCTTCCCAACCTCACGTTCCAGAAGCATTCAGATTCTTCCGCGATGGGGGGAACCAAGGACTTACTAAGGGATATCGCCTGTTGCGAGAGATCGGGTCAAGCAGAGACCTACTCTATCGTTATGGTGCGTTACCTGGTGGCACTGTGGGACGAAACGACGGGCGGCTATGAGCCATCAAATCCTGGCTGGCCAACCCTTTAAGATACTGAAGAACAACATCGCATGCATCCCCATATCGTCGAAAATCCCAAAAATCTATCTATGAAAATCGCCTCACGAACAACCCTTGCGCATAGAATCGAGCCGATACGCAGCTATCCTATCAACGGAGAAGTAATTCAAGACACAGCAAAGATCGACAAGCGGGTGATGTGAAGTCGAGGGCCACATGGAACGGTACCAAGAAGTCGATGGCTTTTCAAAGGTGAGTTCTGCCCAAACTTACGCCATTATAGTGTTGGTTCAGAGCATGGTCAAATATGGAATTTTGCAGACTTTCGCCACAATCATCAATCCTATACTGTGCAGTGAAGCTGTTACACACAGGTAGAATCCATTCTGACAGGGCAGTCAGCTATTTGCGTCCACATCTAGAGTTCTAGACACTGCACTCTCCTCGACTCTTCTTGGAGGGCTAATCCGTAGTGCTGCTCCAGCAATCCAACAGCTCATCACGAAACGCAACGGCATGACTTCGAGCCAGCATATGGTCAGAGGCTTGAATCGATTTCACAGACTTCGATGGACAAACCTGTGAAGGTATATGGCGGCTCGATCGTGAACGGAAGTCTGCTACTTCGAATAGCTTGAAAGACAAACTTAGACTCTGGTCGCGGGGCCTAGAGTGTGCAGATATCTAGTGATGGCAGAATCACGACGCTAAAATTTTCATAGGGGTCATCAACACGCCGCAGCCAGCTCGTTTCCAGGCAGTCAATGCTTCTTCAGGAGAACTGAAGGACAGGGCAGAGAGGGTTCTGTGTGTCCTCACAGTATGAGTATATCTTATAGATGGGCCTTGGTACACCGCATATACGGACGCTGGCAAGCCCCATCCTTTAGCCAACGATCCAGCGACCGTCCATGTAGGTCTCAATTTGGCGATCGGTTGGGGTTCAACCACTAATTTCCTATTAGAAGGTTTCTCTCAACGACACTACTTTCACTACAATACACTCAAAGAAGCGCTCTTGATGTTACGATCGCAACTTCAACAAGAGCTTCAACATCGCCGTACCACCTTCTCCAGCCAATGCCGCGCCCGGAGCTAGCAGCGAAGCCAGGGCACTGTGTACGCAGAAATTGCGCAACCTTCGCTTCGTCGTGACTCACAATCACTACTACTGGATAGAACAATTCGACACCGGGGGTATTGGAAACGATTATGGTGGTTGGCAGACGCTCTCGGCGACAAGTGGCAGAGAGCGAAGATGAAAGCTCTCCTCCATGAGGAGGACTGGGATTTCCTGAGAAACGAGGCCGGCATTTTCAATGGCCTGATGAGCGAAAGGATTTCCGGAGGGGCAACAAGCTGGTCATTCATCGTGAGCTTGGCGGGTTTAACGATCTGGGCTGGGATGATGATACGAAAATTGGGCATCCACCGTTTGTCCAATACATCACCGACGATCAGGCCTGGAAATGGAGAGGCGAGTTGAGTAGGCACCTGGAGCGAAAGAGAGACGTGGACGCCGAGATTGAGTCCGGTCACTACATGGAAGTACCAAAGAGGTCGACTGCCGAGACAACGAAACTGTCACGTGCTAATGGATCTCCGTGGTATCTGTAGGAAGAGCGCAGTTTGTGAGGGTTGAGGCCCAGTTGCAGGGTTATGGAGGTGAATCTCAGTAGTTGACACAGAGGGTGACGATCTAGACGGAGGAGACAGATCTCTGTGGCAGGATTTTATGCTTGTGGCACCGACTTCTCTCGGAAGGAGTTGATGACGCGGGATATTGCAGCTTCATTCGAGATGAATGGATAGAGTTCTTTACTCCATCGTTGTGGTGGCGGTCCTGACGCCGTCATGAGCGTGTCGGTGTGTATGTTCTGGTGTCATTAGCGATTGAAAGTGCAGCGAGATTAAGCCATGCATAATCTATCATAAAGGGAG
>JAABUL010008103.1_pt1 | contig 10872 bp, 11 predicted proteins | sample 5559151 | NCBI WGS metagenome assembly JAABUL01 (sample SAMN10711876, study PRJNA513368) | rock metagenome | isolation source: Antarctica rocks | place: Antarctica: Victoria Land, Pudding Butte sud | reverse complement strand
GGAAATTCGCTGCTTTGCGTCTTCTAACTCCTGTTCTTGCCCAGTGACTGTCATATCAAGCCTCGCATGTGTGCTTTGAGCGCTCTCAAGTTCCTCGCAGCGTTGATTGGCATTCGCTAAGTTCTGAGTGACTTGGCTGAGTTCGGCCTTCAATGCGCGTTTCGCTAGCTCATAAGATTTCCGCTGCTTCGCGTGCTTCATCTGAAGTTCCGAACATTGCTCGTTTGCATCTTCAAGATTCTGCTTGTAAATTTCAAAGCATTGCTGCCCTAATTCACGGTCTTTATGATTCTTGGCTTGGAGTTTGGAACATTGCTCTTGTGGAAGACGTGATGACGTACTAAAGTTGGTGCTCAGTCAGGAAAGCAAGTTGTGGGAGATCAGCCTCGCTTACGGAAGCCGAGACCCGGGGCCGGAGGCGTGATAAAAATCGTTACACAGACAGTGTCTCGTGCAACGCAAGTGGAACAGAAGAGCCGGAACAGATTCCAGCTCGAGGGGAAGGGGGAGGGCGGGGAGACGAGAGGGGGGAGAAAGCGCGATGGCCGTGAGGCCCGTTGGCACGGCCGCGATTTCCTTCTCGGTCTCTAAGGTAGACTTGTTCAGTGAAGTAATTTGAGATTGCCGCTTGATTGCTTACTGTCGTTATATGGGCATCATTGCATCCCACAATGACTGCATGTTGGATCTGGGAAGGGTATAAATACCTCGACGAAGAGAAAAAAAGAAGAAAAGAAGACGTGATCCTCAGTCGTCAGTCAGCTTAAGTAGGGCTCGTGCCTCACGTGATTGAGACCCCTGTTCGCTTAACCCGAAACGCTATCACGCTATCACACATGGTGAAGTCTAATGAGTTCTCTTGTCACTTCACAGCCATCATGTGGTCCGAGGCAGCATAGCACGTTGCGCTCGGTGTTATACAGGACCCACATCTTCAGCCCATGCTATCATCCGGAGTGGATCTCTTTATCTCCGACAAGAAACATGTGCTGCTGCTGGTTTGTAAGGTACTCTACTTCATCCTAGGGATACGCATATCACACTCATATGTACTGCTGCAAACGCTACCTTGAAGAAACTAAGTATCGACCTCTGGTCGTAGTTGGTCAGTGTCTCATGCTTGTGCTGCTTTAAAACTCTGAACGCCATCATCAGTATTCGTTGTTGATATTCAAAATACGTGCATGCTCTTCTGCCATATGTGGTTCGTATCAGGAGTGTTGTGGATCTGGAAGCTTGTGGGAGCTGTATCTTAGATTAGTAGCTCCGCTTTTTGATAAGCGGAAATGACAGTATCATACGCTCAACACCGCACATGATCGTTGTCTGCTCGGGTTATTTAGCGTGTCACACACGAACCCGCTGCATCTTCCACTCGCATGCCCGATCCCTCAGCAACATTGCACTCCTTTTCTTCTTGTCCACCCTTCTTTCGAACATCCTGCTCTCTTTACACCCATTCTAGCAACCCCGAGTCGTGGCGGACAGTATCTGATCCCCTCAACCAAAAAGGCCGTTGTGGCCTCCTCAAAGCAGTACAATCACCACGATGTATCTGAACGTGAGCAAAGCCGCCACGGCACTAGCAGCTTTGAGCTCAGCTGTGACACATTGGAGTAATTCTTGACCTGAAGCTTTACAATCTCAGTAGCTGACCTCAGCAGGTGCTGGTTCAACAACCGATGCTACCCTTACCAAGCGTACTGAGGTGGCTCCTGGCATTGAGCTCCGTATTTTGCCATTAGGTGACTCGATCACGGATGGCTTCCAGAGGTTAGTCCACACCGTCCACGCGACTTCTAGTGCTCCTAAGCGTCCAAGGAGCTTCAAGGCACGCCTGAGAATCATCTGCTCCACGAACATCTCTCATACATGAGATGCCCAACGTGTGGATATGATGCTGACTGTCACATTGAATAGTTCTGATGGCAACGGTTACCGCATTGGTCTTCATGACAATCTAGCTGGAAGCAAGCTCTTATTTGTGGGAGATAGAACCGCCGGAAACATGGCAAATAATGAGAACGCAGGTACGTTCTTATATTGTTGATGTTGCTGGTGTCTAGGCTCCACTGTCATCTTCGGCATGTTGGGTGGGAATACATGGAGATCCTCTGGTTTGATGAAGGAAGCCATAGATGTAGACCCTACAGCTTGACTGATTGCCGCACGATGGATGATTGAGAGATGTATTACTTACTGTTGATCAATAGGCTATTCAGGTTTCACTATCAGCGAGATCGCCAGTGCAGCATCCCATGCCATCTCATCTGCCGGATCAAACATTATCCTCCTCCATGCCGGCACGAACGATATGCATGCTAATTCACCAGCGGCGTCCGAATCATACGACACAGCACCCGATCGTCTTGGATCTTTGATCGACCAATGCATACAAGGGAACCCTGATGCCGTGGTTATTGTGGCTCAGATCGTCAATTCAGGCGACTCAGCAACAGAAGCCCGGATCCAGACCTTCAACAACGCCATTCCTGGGGTCGTCGCACAACGGGCTAATGCTGGCCACCATGTTGTGGTTGTTGACATGAGGTCAGTGACAACGGCCTATCTCAAAGACGACCTCCATCCCAACGATGCCGGCTACAAGATGATGGCAGACCTATGGTTCGCCAGTATCCAAGCTGTTGGTGCCAAAGGCTGGATCAAGCCTCCGCTTGGCTTAGATCCCATCGGGGGAAGTACCGCCGCATGTTCCAGTGGTCAGAAACAGAGATGTTTGGGGAATCCGGTGTGGTACAATCCTTCAGCCAGCGGTATCATTGCCAGTGGGGTGGGACATGGAGGAGACGGGAAGTTCTCTGTCAACTGGCAGCCCCTGGGAAGAGTAGGAAGCGGGATAGGACTCAACGGTACCAATGTCCGATTTGTGAGTCTACCTTTTATCCACCCTTGGCAATTCGATTTTTCACTAATTTCGACACCAAGGCCGACCTCAACGGTGACGGTCGTGCAGACTACCTGTGGTTGAATGAGACCAATGGAGCAGTCATAGCGTATCTCAACAAAGGTAGTGGTAACAAAATGTCATGGGCACCTCTCAATGATGCAAAAGAGATTGCGTCAGGTGGTGGACCTGGTGCTGGAGTCCGCTTTGCGGACATCTCAGGATCAGGTAAGGCAGACTACCTTTTTGTGGAAGACTCTGGGGCGGTGCATCTGTATGCAAATGGTGGTCCGGACTCTAAGGGAGGCTGGCTCTGGCTTGGTCCTCGACAGATCGCCTCAGGGGTTCCCAACGCGAAGCAGGATAACGTTTTCTTCCCAGATCTGAACGGGGACGGTCGAGCAGATTATGTGGTCGTAGGTCAAAAGGGCGAGGTCACATTATGGCTCAATATCGGAAGCTCTTTGTCCTATGATATAACCTGGGTTCCACTAGGCGAGGTCGCCTCAGGACTCAATACACCAAATGTCTCGCTAGTTGATATCTCAGGAGACGGCCGAGCCGACTATATGATCTGGGACCAACTCGGTGGGCTCACCGGATATCTGAACGCGCGGGGTCCAAAAGAAGTGCCGGTATGGCTCGATCAAGGAGCTGACAAGTCGATTGGCACGGGGGTGAGTGAATCTATGACCATATCTCGACGCCTTACCAATAAACTTCTACGTCCAAAACCACTATTGCCACGTATCGAACTTGCTGACTGGTAATAGGTTGGCGTCGATTGGACTCTTTGTCATCTTGCGGACTTCAATGCGGATGGTAAAGCTGATTATGCCGTTGTCGACATCAAAACTGGAGGCTTCGATCTGTATCTTAACAACGGCAAGGCGGACACCAGCGTTACCGGAGATGGCGTATACCTTATTGACATGGACAATGATGGATTAGACGACTATGTGAGTCATAGATTCGAATTCTTTCACCCGCAGTTGAGAGTATCAAGAGCTTTGCGGCGTACCCACGCAGCATCCACTCCGAGTCAAATTCGCATTGCCTCGATGCCCGACACGCTTGCCCGAAAGCGATGTGGCTAAATACAACGTCGCGAAAACCGGACCTGCCCGCTTCCAGTACGTCAAATGGTCGAGCATTCTGGACGACACAGCTTTCCACGACGCGTTGGCAAAGGACACAGTTGTTTTGAAGGATGGCAAAGAAGCGTTCGTCGAGGAGCTGCAGCAGATCGCCAAGAAGAGACAAGTCGAACAGCCTCGTCTGGATCAATTCTTCGTCCCCGTTCAAAAGCCCCTCGCTCCGTCAGCTTCGACCGAACCCAACAACCCAGACAAGAACCTCAATCGAACGTACAAAGACGCAGCGATGGAAGGACTCGAGACTCTGGCTACGCTCGTGGTTGCGAGGGACATCAAACTCAGTATAACCCCCAGTCCTCTAGGCCTCGTCGAAGATCCCTGGAAGCTTGTTTTAATCTTTGCGTCCATCCCAAAAGTGATCCTGATAGCGCTCATCGAAGATACGTTGCCAAAGGACAGATGTTACGATGATGTGGTCAAAGACGAGATGCGAAAGTTGCTGCGATTATCTGAAGCCCGGCCAGGGATCTATGTCGTCTGGGTCGTTGATCGAGACAGTCTCTCCCCGTCTCCGAATGTTCTATGGAAAGCCATTGGGTTGGTGAAGCTATACTGCACGGACAAGCAATTGAGTGTCGAGGAGGCAAAGATTATTCATCTTATGGATTTCAGCGTAGATCGAAAGCAAAAACCCTGGACCCGGCAGGACTTGCACATGACTTTTCACCGATATTGGCTAAATATTGGCAAAGTGGACATCCCTCAATCGCGGAAGATCGAAGATCGAATCCAATGCATCATGACATTCTGTATGCACCTGGATGAAAAGCTCAAGGCCATCTGTGACACAGACCCAAGTGCCGCCGACAACCCCATCGATTTCTACCTCTCATACGCTGGATACTCCCAGAATTGCGCACAACGTACGCGGAACCATGAGATAGGATTAAGCAAGGCTTACATTCTCGGTCTGCTGATGGGTGCACTGCGAGTAATTGATGGGGATAATTACCGGCTAGACTCTTCAGTTGTGATGCTCGCATGGCAGCAAGGTCAAGGGAGTCTTGCCGAGGCGGCCATCGCACGATTGACCAACAGCTACTACTTCGAAGGCACAGGGTTCAACGTCTATCCAGCAGGATGGGTCAAGCCCGACTTGGATTATACCGAAGAGGAGTGGACAAGGTGGAGCGACCATGCCTACGACGAGTGCTTAGAGGTACAGGGATGGGGTGATTGGAGTCCGTATTCGAGTTAGTGATGCCAAAGTGGCGTTGCAGCTTATCTACCACACGGTGTCGCTGGCTGGGCTGATGTCGAGCGTTTGCTTATTGGCTTCGTATCTCATGATCATCAATTAGCAGCGTTGCTGGAAGGTACCCGTCATGTCGCGGAGAGCTTATATGGACAGCAATATGTATGCATCGTTCGGCTTCTACAATGTATCTAGCTAGCTTGATGGCTTCTACCGCTCCAAATATAGTAGACCTAACCTGCAATACCTTTCCTTCTTATATGCCAGACGTGGTCTGCTATCAAGCGTCCAGGGCATAGATAATTTGATTGGCCGAACAAGCGCACCGCGTCTGACGCGTCACTATTGCCAAACAAAGACCGTCGCTTCGTTGCGGGATGACCGTCACTGACGACCAGGGCTGTACAGCGGCTTCAAGGAACCCTGCACACAATTAGCACAAAAGCAAAGCACCTCGGCGGTTGTATATGCCGATGGTCGCTAGGCTAATGCCAGCGAGACTGGCCCCCTAAGTTTCCCGTCTCTCCTGTGGCCTTGCACACAAGCAGCTGACTTTTATCAGTCGATCCGCCCGGCTCCTACGCATCCGCCTGACGGATCAAACAGCGATTGTCGGCCTTCCGAAATGGACATCATAAGATTCTGTGCTGTGATAAGCTATCGTGCACGGGGAATCGGTAGTAGCGGCCTCAGGCTGGGATGGACACTTCGGGTAGACCGATGTCTGAGAGGGTGGGCAAAAGGTCAATGCATTTAACTAGGTCAATCAAGCCTCGGAGTAGGCGGGTCTGGAGAGGGTGTTGGAAGTAGGTTCATCGCGATAGCCCCTGAGGAATGCACTATGCCACCATATGGGAAAGGCTCTAGCACCGCTATCCGTCATCTTTGATCTTATGATAAGCACTATCGCACTCAGCAATGCATGACACACGGTCTATCAACATCTCACATCGGAAGTCCGGATCTACATGGCTCTATGCATCTACGTCGTATCATCATCATCCTCACGCATCCCTCCCCAGCCTCTCCTCCGCATCCTCTTCTAGCTCATATGCCGGTCTATACCTCGCTCCACCACCCTCACCCTCGACCCTCAATACTGGATTCGGATGGGTATCGCCCACGCCCCCCAGACTCGTATACCCCCGATCATACAGCCCACAATACTCGACGCCCATCCACCTCAGAAACGCCCACACCTCCGCATACCGCCAGTCAATCACCGGATGCACGCGCATGAAACTCGGCCACCCGCGATCCGTCTCATCGAAGGCTGTCAGGTTCCCGCCATGTGGGTCGGTGCGCCGCGTGCCGACGAAGATGGCGCGGATGGAGGGGTTGTCGGCGAGGTAGTGCGTGAAGGCGAGGCGCATGGAGGGGTGGTGGTAGTGTTGCAGGGAGAGGTGGTACTGCGTGGAGGAGGAGGCGACGAAGGCGTCGACGGAGGGGAAGGGGTGGATGGGGGGGATGTAGATTGCGGGGAGGAGGGCGGGGAGGTGGGGGTGGGTGGAGAGGAGGGAGAGGTAGAGTATTAGGAGGACGAGGCAATCCTTGCCGCCGTTGTAGGAGAGGCAGAGGGAGGTGAGGCTGTGGAGCGTGGTATAGTTAGAGATGGGTGTGGTTTTAGTGGTGGGCGGGGGGGGGGCTTACTCGTATCTGTCGAGGGCTTCTTGGATGACAGCGAGGGAATTGCGGGTTCGGGCTTGAGCGGCTTTCAGCCTTTCCGTCTTGAAGTCTTCCTGAAGGAACGCCGTGACTTGGGAATGGAGCTGTGCGCAGAGGTTGCACAGTGCGGAGTTGTCATCGTTGGAGGAGATAGGCTGCTGGTTCTCCGTATTGTGGAGAGCGGGCTCCGTCATAGCGATGGTGTGGTAACAGGGTCCATCAGCGATGACTTCGGCTGGAAATTGAGACCACGAAGCCAGCTGTACAATTATGAACACAGTCCCGGCTTCTTGGACTGGCCAGAGACATGTCAGCAAACGATCTGGGTACAATCTTACGTGGGGTCGAGGACCTGCCGGAGCGTCGGGCCGGTGCTCCGCTCGTATGCGCCATGTCTTCCTCCAACCTCCAGATCAGTATTACCTTATCGTCCATCATCATCGCTGGTACGACGTTGCGAGCTTTGAGCGGCTCGATCGGAGACGAGGACCTCACAGCTGAGATAGCTAGGATCAAACAGGAAGAAACCACTCAGGCCTTGCCGCCGACCAGCACCCCAGAACGCCTGGTATTGGATTGACATCCTTGTATGCATAGCGAGCATTGCATCTGAGTTCTTGGTGTTCGCGTCGGGTCTCAACAACACTTGGCAGCTTTAGTTATATGCGTGAACGAATGGGACCACGGGGTGCACACGGAGAGGCCTAAGTGGGATCCGTAATGTCAAAAGGGTGAAGAAGGGAATTCGGGCTTAAGAGCCTCACAACCCAAAGATTGTGTACGAATAATGAGTTTTTGCAATTTCTTTTTCTACTATACCCACCTTCCACTGCAACTGCTCGCTCCCCTCTTGTCCCAGAATGTCGACCTAAGGTTTACTTACAATACCCACTAGGCTTTTAAACCGAGTGTATTCTCTTTCACCGAGTCCCCGAGGCTCGTGAAACCGTCTCTACCGTACGCTTGCAACAGGTGTGCTTCCCTGGAATTATCTACCGTACTAAGGTCTCTAGGTGCATCTGCGATGTCTTTTGGGAAAGACCGATCTGGATAGAGCCTCCTGAGCTGCGTCAGAACGTCGTTCCAGTTGAAGGGCTCTGCGTACGCCAGAATTCGTTCGTTCTCGACCCGGGGATCCGTCAAGGCAGAAATATGTAGGCGTGCGTTATCCTTGACATTCACCATCCATTGCGGAGGAATATCCTTGACTGCCTCGAGGTTGCCCTCGAAAAAAGTCTTCACCCAAGCATCCGTAGAACCGGGCTGCTTGTCGCTTAGAATTTCTCCCATATTTACGTCAGGCACCACGGTATTCACAATGTAAGCTGGTTTCCACTCTTTGGCAAATTTCCAAATGGCCTGCTCTGCCAGCATATTACTGGCGCCATACACTGCCCATGCCCGGTCAGGATCGTAGGGAGGGGGCTTCCAGGCCTTTTCCGCATCTTAGTCGTTCCAATTCTTCGTGCTGATCTCGAATTTCTTGTTCGGCTTGGGAGCGGTTATGGCCGTTTAGGAAGAGGTGTACACAAAACGCTTGACGGACGGCTCTTTGGCCGCGGATTCCGCTATACTGACAGCCCCGGCGATATTTTGAGGAATGACGAGGTTCGGGTCAGGGTCGAGGCTCATGATACCAGCAACATGGGCGACACCAGAAACGCCTGTAGTCTTTCAGCTTGCTGATGCACTCCTACCGAAAGATACACGTAGTGTTCGCATTTCGAGGTATCAGAGGACGCTAGCTCGAGGGCACAGAACGCTTGTCAGACTTCTCAGACATCAGCCTCAAGGCCTTTTCGCAGTCGTACCGCTCAGTGCTACGCCAACCTGAGCTCCTGGACATGGTCGTGCGAGGCTGTTCGGCAAAGACCAACACAGAGGAGATTATCGTCAAAAGCAAGAAGCAGAAAGTAGGCCTGAAAGATAGAGAGAATCTAAGACGTACCTTTACAAGCCTCATCATAAGCTCCAGACTTCGCCAAATCCTCCACTACTGCCAACTCAAAGTTTCCCGGGCCGTACTTCTCATCGAACATTGCCTTGAGCCAGCCGACCTTCGAAGCATCACGAGCCGTGCCTCGGACGCGATATCCAGCTTGGATGAGCTGATCTGCGATATGGCTGCCAATGAAGCCATTTGCGCCAGTTACCAACTCGAGAGAACAGGGCTCGAGTACTGGAGGGGCGCCGAAATTGGGAACCATGGCCGAGTGTTTGTATTGCTTTCGATGGAGAAATGTGATTGATGAGAAAGAAAGCGAAAATGTTGCTTGCCTTTTAATACTCTGCTCGCACAGCTTGAAAGTAATCGGACCTCGGGCTGACGAAGGTAAGGTATGATGATGTAACGTCCATACTACTGTATGATCGTTCTGTGTCCGTGTAGTAGGGGACTAGAGACATTATTCGATGGCGTCCATGGCACATGTTTTTATCATTACTAACCCATGCGCCACGATCAGCCACTCTTATTCAGCAGCACTATTTATACTGACCCTCCACACGCTGCACGGATCATTCTTGCATGTGCATGACTGATTACTTACTTAGCTTACGCAAGATGCTTTCAAAATCTGGTTTTCTGACAACAACTTGTTGATGGGCCACCACTCCTTCGTCATTGCGAGCACATGCTGTGGAAGGGAGACAAAAGGGGGCTGCTAGGTTTGACGGGCTTGAGATGGCACTCAGTCGTCTCGATAACCCAGTCCCTGCTGCGCGATGTCTAAGGTACTGGTCCAACTTTGGCATACGGGAATGTTCTCTTAACAGGCGATAAGCGTGCAGGGTTCTTACAAGTACAGCCATATATTCCCCTCGTATTATCTTCGTAGATCTTATAGTCGCACACGGCCTCTCGCCACCTCAACCCCTGTTAAGCGTATTGCCACTGCCCTTCGCATGTGACTCCGTATAATCATCCCACTCCCTCGCCTTCATCGTCTCTTGATCCGCCTTCTCCAGGTCATCCTCATCTACGTCCGCAGGTCTCCCACTCTGCTCCCCTCCACCGTTGACCATCCCTCCTCTCCGCTTCTCCTCCGCCAAATACTCGTCAATCGTCATCGTCGGCAGGCTATGGTCCGGCTTGAACACTCCCTGCCGCAGCTTTTGCCGGTTGTCGAGTAGGGTGAAAGGTTTCAGAGGTTTTCCCTCCATGCTGAGTATAGGTCCACCTTTATCTTTCAAGGATGTGTGGGGAGCATCAAGTCGCTCAGAATAACCGTCCCCGTTGCGCGTCGAGCCATCGCGGGAATCAAGCGGATTCGACTGCTCTACTGCAGGGGTGGGCGGCATCAAAGCCAGTATCTTGAGTTCCTGGGCGATCATGTCTAGGGCGTGGAAGGTTCGGTGGGTGTTAAGCTGGATGTCGGCGAGGTAGATTTCGCGGATTGTGGAGTCGTCTTCTTGAAGAGCCATAGGTACTTTAGCGAGGTATTCCAGCTTCAATTCCAATTCCCTCTCCTGCTTCAGTCGAGCGATCTTGACATCTCGGCGTGCAGTGGGATTCGACAGGGGCATGAGCGAGAAGTCATCTCGGTTGTCGAGGTACCGCTCCTGTAGCTTTCTATCGCCTTTGGAAAGCATGCCGTAGCTGTCCACCAGCGCCAAATACCGCTCGTAGGCCTCCCTTGCTCTCCGCAATACGGTCACGCGACTTGAGACGCTGTCCTTTGTGATCAGGTAGCCCAGGTGGTAGTCGATCAGAAAGTATCTAGCGCTATATCAATCAAATATCCTATACATGGCGGATGTAGAGTTGGCGGTACTGGAGATCCCCAGAGACAACGTCGTCTTCCGCCTCATTGGGGCTGAAGAGCGAGATGCGTTCCGCAAGTCGGCGGCATTCCTCCAGGGAGGCAATGGCAGCTTGTAGGTTTTCCTGGTATAGGGAGGTAGTGGGATCGGAGAAGGAGTCTAGCTCTTTGCGCTGAGCTTTTGCGGAG
>JAABUL010008102.1_pt1 | contig 10872 bp, 10 predicted proteins | sample 5559151 | NCBI WGS metagenome assembly JAABUL01 (sample SAMN10711876, study PRJNA513368) | rock metagenome | isolation source: Antarctica rocks | place: Antarctica: Victoria Land, Pudding Butte sud | reverse complement strand
CGGTGAGCGTGCGGGTGACTTTCGCCATGGAGGGTCCTGTGCCTTCTCGTCGATCGACAATTACCACCTCTATCTGACCACCCGGGAAAACAGAAGGCAAATCGGCGCGCGGCGAGAGGTGCCCGCCGTGCGCCGAATTGTGCGTGATGACGTCGTCGTGACGACCGCGTGACGTCGGCATGTCTTGCGGCGCCGGGGCAGGAGACCGAGGGCGGGCGGCGAACACACAGGCCGTGAGCCCATCGCCGCGTCGTGTCCTGTCCCCCCGCTCCGGTGCCGCCGTGGTGGCACTGCTGGTCGCCGGCGGGCTGCTCAGCGCCACCGGAGGGACGGCTGCCGCCGCCCCTATCGCCGGCTCGCCGCCGGTGCCGCCGGCCCCCGTGTTCGGCAGTCCCACGGTGGTCGACAACTATCGGCCGGGGTTCGAGCCGGACGTGGCGGTGGACAAGTCGCCCAGCGGCGGCGGCCAGACGATCTACACGTCGACCCCCTTCGGCTTCTCCACCACGCAGTCCTTCATCGAGCGCAGCGACGACGGTGCCGCGAGCTTCCACAACGTGGCCGGCAACCTGTCCGGCAAGCCGCTGACCTGCTACGGGGGCGGTGACACCGAGGCCCAGGTCGACCCGGTCAGCGGCTCGCTGTTCTTCTCCGACCTGCAGGGCCTCACCAACTTCTCCAACTCGCGCTCGGACAACAAGGGCGCCACCTTCAGCACGTCGTGCGCCTCGGTGGCCGGTGTGGGCGTCGACCGGCAGTGGCTCGCGCTGGACACCAACGGCGGGACCACCGAGGTCGGGACGGGCGCCGCCGCCGGCCGCTCCTACTTCGACTACGACAACGTCGCGCAGGATCTGGGCACCCTGTCCAACCAGCTCGTCATCAACCAGTCGGTCGACGGCGTGCAGTACGGCTCCACCTGCCCCGGCGGCGCCGCCTGCTCCGGCCCGGCGACGCCGATCAGCCCCGACGAGGGCCTGCCCGGCAACCTCATCGTCGACAACACCGCGAGCAGCCACCGGCACAGCGTCTACGCGGCGCACACCAACAGCGCGCAGACCGGCATCAACGTCAGCATCTGCCGCGGCGCCGCGACGGGCGTGCCGGTCAACGCGGCGGCTGCCGCCGACTACTGCACGGACCCCACCGCGACGGCCCCGAACTCGGCCGGCTCGCTGGTCTCCACCCACTGGCACGAGGTGAACGTCGATCCCGTGAGCACCAGCCAGATCGACAAGGCCTTCAACGTCATCGCCATCGACACCGCCGGCAACCTCTACATGACGTGGGCGTCGGCCCCGATCGACCCAAACGACACGACCAAGGCCCAGCTGGCCCCGGCGCAGATCTACCTGTCGGTCTCCACGGACGGCGGCGAGACCTGGTCGGCCCGCAAGCAGGTCAACGCGCCCGCCCAGGCGACGAACATCTTCCCCTGGATCAGCGCCGGCGACCCCGGCCACGTCGACATCGCCTGGTACGGCAGCCAGCAGACCACCGGCAAGGTGCCGTTTGATTCGGACTCGCTGAACACGGGTCTGTGGGACGTCTACCTGGCGCAGTCGATGGACGCGCTGGACGGCGCCCCGACCTTCGGGCGGACCACCGTCAGCGACCACCACGTGAAATACGGCAACATCTCCACCGGCGGTCTCGGTGGGTCCTCGGACCGCAGCCTCGGTGACTACATGCAGGTCCAGACCGGGGTCAACGGTGAGGCCGTCGTCTCCTACGTGGACGACACCTCCACCGGGCGCAACCAGGACTTCACCGGCGGCACCGGTCAGTCGCCCGCCGAGGCAGCCGGACCGACCATGATCGCCCGGCAGGTCGGTGGCCTCAGCCTCTACACCGCCAAGGGTGACCTCGGCGGTGCCACGGCACGCGTCGGGTCGGTCACCGACCGCGCTGGCGACCAGTTCGTGGCGTCCGGTGGTCAGACGACGGCGGGCTCCCCGGCCGAGGACCTCAGCGGGGTGTCGGTCAGCCGGCCCGACGCCACCCACCTGACGATCACGATGGCCACCAAGGACGCGAACCTGGCGGCCGACCTGACGCCGCCGGCCACCGTGGCCGCGGCGGCCGGCGGCGCGACCACCGCCGTCTACCTCGTCCGGTGGGCCGAGCGCTACGAGCCAACCTTGCTCGACGGCGCCATCCGCTACGTCGGGATGCAGTCCACCGCCGGTGGCCCCCCCAGCTTCTACACCGGTACGTCGACGTGCGTCGCCTCCGCCCGCTGCAAGTTCTTCTCCTACCCGGCGACGACCACGGTGCCGGGGACGATCAGCCAGAACACGATCACCTGGACCGTCCCGCTCTCCGCCATCGGCAATCCGACGACCGGGTCCAGCCTGTACTCGGTCACCGGCTCCGATGCGGTGCAGAACGGCCCGAGCACGCCTCCGACGCAGAGCCTGCCCACGGCCGGCGACCCGGCGAACACCCAGCTGCCCGTGCTGCTCGACGCCGCCCCGTCGTTCTCCTACACCCTGACCGACGGCCCCGCGGCGGCGATGCCCGAGGTCGGGGCACCGGTGCTGTTCCTGCTGATCGCCGGCGTGGTCGGCGTTCCGGTGATCCGGCGCCGCCGCCGGCGTACGGCCAGGGACTGAGCCCGGGCCCGACCTGGCTCAGCCGGCGGGCCGCACCGTCGGGAAGAGCACGACGTCCCGGATCGACCGCAGCCCGGTGAGCACCATGACCAACCGGTCGACGCCCATCCCCATCCCACCGGTCGGCGGCATGCCGGTCTCCAGCGCCTGCAGGAAGTCCCCGTCCAGCTGCATCGCCTCCGGGTCGCCGCCGGCGGCGCGCAGGCTCTGCTCGGTGAGCCGCCTGCGCTGCTCCACCGGGTCGACCAGCTCGGAATAGGCGGTGGCGAGCTCGCGGCCGCCGACGATGAGGTCCCAGCTCTCCGTCAGCCGCGGGTCGTCGCGGTGCTGGCGGGTCAGCGGGCGCACCTCGACGGGGTAGTCCCGCACGAACGTCGGGGCCACCAACGACGCCTCCACCAGCTGCTCGAAGAGCTCGACGACGATCTCCGCCGGCCCCCACCCGGGCTGCAACCCGACGCCGTGCACCTCGGCATGCGCCCGGAGCGCGCGCAGGTCGGTGTCCGGGGTGACCGGCGCGCCGACCGCCTCGCCCACGAGGCCGTGCAGGGTGGCGTGCCGCCACGGCTCGGCGAGGTCGACCCCCGCGCGGCTGCCGTCGGGGAGGTCGGGGCCGAGCGGCACCACCGTGCTGCCGAGCGCCCGCGCCGCCTCCACCACCCACTCGCGGGTCTGGGTGGCCATCGTGTCGTAGTCGCCGTAGGCCTGGTAGGCCTCCAGCATCGTGAACTCGGGGTTGTGCGAGCTGTCGACGCCCTCGTTGCGGAAGTTCTTGCCCAGCTCGAAGACCTTCTCGATGCCGCCGACGACCAGCCGCTTGAGATAGAGCTCGAGCGAGATCCGCAGGTAGAGCTCGATGTCCAGGGCGTTCATGTGGGTGCTGAACGGTCGGGCCGCCGCGCCGCCGTGCAGCGGCTGCAGCACCGGCGTCTCCACCTCGACGTAATCCCTGCGGTGCAGGCTCTCCCGCAGGCTGTGAACCACCGTGCTGCGGGCGTGCAGCACCGCCCTGGCCTCCGGGCGCACGATCAGGTCGACGCTGCGGTTGCGCACCCGCGCCTCGGGGTCGGTCAGGCCGTGGTGCTTGTCGGGCAGCGGCCGCAGCGCCTTTGACGTCATCTCCCAGGAGGTGGCGAAGACGGAGAGCTCGCCGCGGCGGGTGGTGCCCACCTCGCCGGTCACGCCGACGTGGTCGCCTGTGTCCACCTCGGCGAACCACCGCTCCATCGGCTCCGGCCCCAGCCGGTCCAGCTGCAGCACGACCTGCAACGTGGCGCCGCCCTCGGACAGGGTGGCGAAGGCGATCCCGCCCTGCCCGCGCTTGAGCACGACCCGCCCGGTGACCCCGACGACGGTCCCGGTGAAGGTGTCGGGAGGCAGGTGCGGACCGAGGACCCGGACCTGGGCGTACGACGAGGTGCGCGGGTACCCCACCGGGTAGGGGTCCCGTCCCTGCGCGAGCACGCTGGCGCGCTTGTCCCGGCGTACCAGCTCCTGCTCGGACAGCTCGCTGTCGCCGCTCACTGGTTGCGCTCGAAGACCAGGCGCAGGCCGATCAGGGTGAGCTCGGGCTCATGGTGGGTGATCGTGCGTGACTCCTCCAGCACCAGCGGCGCGAGGCCCCCGGTGGCGACGACGGCGGTGGGCGGGCCGATCTCCCCGATGATCCGGTCGACGATGCCGTCGACCTGGCTGGCGAAGCCGTAGAGCATGCCGCTCTGCAGCGCCTCCACCGTGCTCTTGCCGATGACGCTGCGCGGGCGCGCCAGCTCCACCTTGAGCAGCCGCGCGGCGCGGGACGCGAGCGCCTCCATGCTGACGTCGATCCCGGGGGCGAGCACCCCCCCGAGGAACTCCCCCTTCGGCCCGACCACGTCGAAGTTGGTGCTGGTACCGAAGTCGACGACGACAGAGGGGCCGCCGAACAGGGTGTACGCCGCGAGCGTGTTGACGATCCGGTCGGCGCCGAGCTCCCTGGGGTTGTCGTAGTGCAGCTGGACGCCGGTCTTCACGCCCGGCTCGACGATGACCGCCGGCACTCCGGCATACTGCTTGCTGAAGACCGTGCGCAGCTCGTGCTGCACGGCGGGCACCGTGGAGCAGGCGGCGATGCCGGTGATGTCGTGGCCGGCGAGCAGCCCGCGGTAGAGCAGGCCGAGCTCGTCCCCGGTCGCGCGGGCGTCGGTCTTGACCCGCCAGGAGTCGACCAGCCGGTCGGCGTCGAAGACCCCGAGGACGGTGTTGGTGTTGCCGACGTCGACCGCGAGCAGCATCAGCGCAGGTCCAGCCCGATGTCGAGCACGGGCGCGCTGTGCGTGAGCGCCCCGACGGCCACGAAGTCCACGCCCGTGCGGGCGGTCCGCTCGGCGTCGTCCAGCGTGAGGCCGCCGCTGGCCTCCGACAGCACGCCGCGCTCGCGGCAGGCGCGGGCCGCGACGGCCAGCTCGGCCGGCGACATGTTGTCCAGCAGCACCAGGTCCGCGCCGGCCGCGAGGGCGTCGTGCACCTGCGCGACGGTGTCGCACTCGACCTCGACCGGCAGCTGGGGCCAGGTCTCGCGGACCGCCCAAAAGGCCTGCGCCACGCCACCGGCCGCCGCCACGTGGTTGTCCTTGACCAGGGCGGCGTCCGACAGCGACATGCGGTGGTTGACGCCGCCGCCGCACCGCACGGCGTACTTCTCCAGCGCCCGCAGCCCCGGCGTCGTCTTGCGGGTGTCACGGACCCGGGTGCCGGTGCCCGCGCGGGCCAGGGCGTCGGCCCAGCGGCGGGTCTCGGTGGCGACCCCGGACAGGTGGCAGAGCAGGTTGAGCATCGTGCGCTCGGCGGTGAGCAGGCCGCGCACGAGGCCGGTGACGGCGAGCACGCTCTCGCCGGGCTGCACCCGCGCGCCGTCGCTGCCGATGCGCTCGACCGCGAAGTCCCCCTCGGTCGCGACGTCGAGCACGGCGAGGGCGACGGGCAGCCCGGCGAGCACCCCGGCCTGTCGCGGGCGGGCCTCCGCAGTGCCCTCCAGGTCGAAGGGCACCGTCGCCACGCTGGTCACGTCGACCCCGCCGTCGAGGTCCTCCTCCAGCGCAGCGCGGGCCAGCGCGAAGACCGAGACCGGGTCAAGACCCACGCCCAGCAGGCGCTCCGCCACGTCGTCCCGCACGCGGCAAACGTAGTGCCGCCCCGGCGGAGCTCGACCACGGCCGGCAGGCGGTGGCTCCGTCAGACCGCCAGCACCGAGAGCGCCGCTGCCCCCGCCCGGCGGAGCCGGTGCAGGTCGTCCGGGTCGCTCGTGACCACCACGGCCGCCCGCTCCGCCGCGAGGACCGCCACGCCCGCGTCGACCACGTCCGCCGTTCCGGCTGCTGCCAGCAGGCGGCCGGCGGTCCTGCCCAGTGTCGGCCCGTAGGCGACTTCCTCGCAGCCGGCGAGCGCCCGGGAGAGGTTGGCCTGGCGCGCGCCGTCCCGCCAGACCTGGGCCACCACCGGAGCTAGCACCAGAATCTCCTCGTCGTCGGCCAGGGCAGCTGCCAGCAGTGCCCACACGTCGCGTCGACGCCGGTCGAGCGCGACGAGCGCGCCAGCGTCCAGCACCACGTCACGGCTCCTCGCGGGCGCTGACCAGCCGGTCACGGGCCCGTTCGAGCTCGTCCAGGGCGAATGGCTCGGTCTCGGCCTCGTAGGACGCCAGCGCGGCTGCCAGCGCGTCTCGGCGCAGCTGGCGGCCCACCGCGCGCTGCACGTAGCCGCTGAGGCCGCGCGCCCCGACCTCGGCCCGCAGCTGCTGCAACAGCTCGGGCGGCATGCTCACGGTCACCCTCGTCGGCGCTGTCATACAGCGAGTATGAGACCGCGACAACCGAACTCTCCGCTTACCTGAAGCGGCTACGTGACATCTGCTCGGCCTTCGCGGCAGCGGGCAAGGGCGGCGCCCGCGACGCGCCGAGCACCGATGCGTCGCGACACCTGCGAGCGCGGAAGCGTGGGACGGGCAGACTCGGGGGGTGCCGCGCCGAACAGACGAGCCGCCACTCACCCTCGACCTCGGCCCGCTCACCCGAGTGCCCTCGGCCCCACCGGTCCAGGCGATCGAGCGACTGGGGATGAGCGCCTCCGACCCTCGTCGTCGGCGTCCGCGCACGCTCCCGGCGTACCAGCTCAAAGTGACTCTCCTGCAGGTCAAGCCACCCGTCTGGCGGCGGCTGGTCCTGCCCGGGCAGTGGCACCTCGGCCGGGTGCACGACGCCGTGCAGATCGTGATGGGCTGGGAGGACATGCACCTGCACCTGTTCCGGGTGGGAGAGCGCGAGATCGGCCGGCCGGACGGCGACCTGATGGGCGACCTGGAGCGGGAGCAGACAGTGCGGCTGGCCGACATCGTGACGGGGGTCGGTGACCGCTTCGACTACTGGTACGACTTCGGCGACGACTGGATGCACCGCCTCGTCGTGGAGGACGCGCTGCACCGGCGGCCGCGGCGCGTGCCCTCCGGAGGACTGCGGAGGACCGTGGGGGTACGCCGAGATGCGCCGCCGCGTCGACGACGGGACCTGGGACGCCGGCCCGCCCGTGCCGCTGGACGTCGACGGCGCCGACGCGGACCTCCGCGCGCTGTCCTGAGCCCGCGCCGCACCCCAGCCGCGCATCGCGTCACGAGCTGCCGGCGGTCGCCAGCCCCCCGTCGTCGCCCAGCGTGCTGACCAGGTGCACCCGCCATGCCTCGACGGCGACGGGGAAGTCCTCGCGCCAGTGCGCCCCTCGGGTCTCCTCGCGTAGGCGGGCCGCGGCGACCAGGGCCGACGCGACCGTGTGCAGGTCGGTCGTCTCCCACGCCTCCGGGCCGGGGACGGCGCCGACAGGCAGCGAGGCCAGCGCCTTGGCCGCCGCGTCGAGCGAGGCTGCGCTGCGCAGCACCCCGGCGCCGGCGGTCATGGCCGCCTGCAGGTCCTCCCGCGCGGTGGCGGCGACGAGACCTGGCTTGCGGTCGTCGGCGGCGGGGGTGACGGGCGGCGGGAGGCCGCCGGCGAGGTCGGCCCCGATCCTGGCGGCGAAGACCAGCCCCTCGAGGAGGCTGTTGGAGGCCAGCCGGTTGGCGCCGTGGACGCCGGTGCAGGCGACCTCGCCGCAGGCCCACAGGCCGGGCACGGCCGTGCGCCCGCGCAGGTCGGTGACCACCCCGCCGGAGGCGTAGTGGGCCGCCGGCGAGACCGGGATCGGCCGGGTGACGGGGTCCACCCCGGCCGCCCGGCACCGGGCCACGATGGTCGGGAAGCGCTGCAACAGCAACGTTTCCCCGAGTCCACGGGCGTCGAGGAACAGATGGTCGGTCTCCTGCGCCGCCATCACCCGCGCCATCTGCTTGGCGACGACGTCGCGCGGCGCGAGGTCCTCCAGCGGGTGCGCCCCGACCATCACGCGCTCACCGCGGGCGTCGACCAGCACCGCCCCCTCGCCGCGCATCGCCTCGCTGACCAGCGGCTGCTGCCCGCGGGCGCCGGGGCCTAGCCAGAGCGCGGTGGGGTGGAACTGCACGAACTCCAGGTCGGCCGCCTCCGCCCCGGCGCGCAGCGCGAGGGCGACCCCGTCGCCGGTGGACACGCTCGGGTTGGTGGTGAGGGAGAAGACCTGACCCATTCCGCCGGTCGCCAGCACGACGGCACGGGCCAGGACAGCGCCTACGCCGTCGTGCTGGCCGGCCCCCAGCACGTGCAACGTGATCCCCGCCGCCTCGCCGGCCGGGCCGCGGAGCAGGTCCAGCACCAGCGCGTCCTCGATCACCTCGATGCCGGCGGCCCGGACAGCGGCGACCAGCGCCCGCTGCACCTCCGCGCCGGTGGCGTCGCCCCCGCTGTGCACGATCCGCCGCGCGGAGTGCCCGCCCTCGCGGGTCAGCGCGAACCCCTCGGGTGAGGCGGCGCCGCCGCCGGACGGCGGGTCGAACGCCGCGCCCAGCGCGGCGAGCTCCCGCACCCGGCCGGGGCCCTCGGTGACGAGCACCTCGACGGCCGCCTCGTCGCAGAGCCCGACTCCGGCGACGAGGGTGTCGGTCAGATGCGCTGCGGCGCTGTCGAAGTCGCCCAGGGCCGCGGCGATCCCGCCCTGCGCCCAGCGGGTCGAGCCGGCGTCCACGGCGGTCTTGGTCACGAGCAGCACCCGCCCGGCGGCGCGCGCGGCCAGCGCTGCAGACAGCCCGGCGACGCCGCTGCCGACGACCACCGTGTCGGTGCTGACGGTCCAGCCGGGCTCGGCGGCGAGCAGCCGCCGCGGCAACGGGATCATGCGCCGACGTCGAGGACGTCGCCGCGCAGCAGGGTATCGCTGCCGAACGTGTCGGCGGGGTCGCTGCTGGCGCCGACCGGCCGGTTCTCCGCGTCGACGAAGACCACGCGGGGTGCCAGCGTGCGAGCCTCGGCGTCGGTCACCATCGCGTAGCTGATGAGGATCACGGTGTCCCCCGGGTGCACGAGTCGGGCTGCGGCGCCGTTGATCCCGATGACGCCGGAGCCGCGCGGGCCGGCGATGGTGTAGGTCTCCAGCCGCGCGCCGTTGGTCACGTCGACGATCGCGACCTGCTCACCGGGGAGCAGGTCCGCCGCGTCCAGCAGGTCCGCGTCGACGGTCACCGAGCCGACGTAGTGCAGGTCCGCCTGGGTGACCGTCGCGCGGTGGATCTTGCTCTTGAGCATCGTGCGGAACATCGGTGGTCCTCTCAGGCGACGGGCGCGTTGTCGATCAGTCGGGTGGCACCGGCGCGGGCGGCAACGACCAGCAGGCCGTCCGCGCCGGTGGTGGGCAGGAACGACGAGGCGTCGACCTGCTCGATGTAGTCCACGAGCAGGCGCGGCTCCGCGGCCAGCAGCTGGTGGGCGGCGGCGAGCGAGCCGGTGGCGAGTGCCCCCGAGAGGGCCACAGCCGCCTCCCGTTCGGACGCGGACAGGAACCGGTTGCGCGACGACAGCGCGAGGCCGTCGAGGTCGCGGACGGTCGGCACCGCCTCGACCTGCACGCCGAGGTCGAGATCGCGCACCATCCGGCGTACCAGTGCCAGCTGTTGCGCGTCCTTGGCCCCGAAGACCGCTACGTCGGGCCGCACGACGCCGAACAGTTTGGCGACGACGGTGAGCACGCCGGCGAAGTGGCCCGGGCGGGCGGCTCCCTCCAGCACCCCGCCGGCGGGGCCGGGGTCGACGGTCACCTGCGGGGCGCCGTCGGGGTAGACGTCGTCGACCGCGGGTGCCCAGACGAGGTCGCCGCCCTCGTCCGCGACCGCCGCCAGGTCGGCGGGCAACGTGCGTGGGTAGCGCGCCAGGTCGGCTCCCTCGCCAAACTGCAGCGGGTTGACGAAGATGCTGACCACCACCTGGTCGGCCAGCTCCCTGGCCCGGCGCACCAGCGCCCGGTGCCCCTCGTGCAGCGCCCCCATGGTCGGCACCAGCGCGACCCGGCCGGACAGCGCCGCCCGCGCCGCGGCGAGCTCGGCGCGGGAGTGCACGACCCGGGTGCGCACGACGGCGGTCATGCGCGTATCGCCGACGGGTCGAGGGCTTCGAGCACCCGCGCCGCGTCGTGGGGCAGCAGCCGGCCACGGCGGACGGCGCGGGTCGCGGTGTCGGCGGCGAGCGCGCGGTAGGCCGCCACCGTGGCGGGGGCGTCCGCGAGCGCGGCCAGGTGGGTCGCGACGGTGCCGTCGTCGCCGCGCACGACCGGCCCGGTGGTCGCGGCGTCCCCCTCGCGCAGCGCGCCCTCCAGCGCGGCCCGCAGCAGCGGCGCGAGCACCGGCATGGGCTCGGCCACACCGGCGCCGCGCAGCACGTCGGCCGCCTGCGCCACCAGCGTGACCAGGTGGTTGGCGCCGTGGGCGAGGGCGGCGTGGTATAAGGGTCGGGCCTCCTCCGCGATCTGCACCGGGACCCCCCCGAGGTCGGCCACCAGGCCCCGCGCCAGCCCCAGCAGCTCGGCCGGCGCCGTCACCCCGATCCGCACCCCCGGCAAGCGGGCGAGGTCGTCGGGCGTTCCCTCGAACGTCATGGCCGGGTGTAGCGCCAGCGGTCGCACCCTGACCGCGACGGCGGGCGCCAGCACCGCCAGGCCGTGCCGCCCGCTGGTGTGCACCACCAGCTGGCCGGGGCGCAGCGCCCCGGTCTCGGCGAGACCGGCGACGAGGCCCTCGAGCACGTCGTCGGGGACCGCGAGCAGCAGGAGCCCGGCGGCCCGGGCCACCTCCCCAGGGTCGGTGCTGACCGGCACGCCGGGCAGCAGCACGGCG
>JAABUL010008098.1_pt1 | contig 10877 bp, 12 predicted proteins | sample 5559151 | NCBI WGS metagenome assembly JAABUL01 (sample SAMN10711876, study PRJNA513368) | rock metagenome | isolation source: Antarctica rocks | place: Antarctica: Victoria Land, Pudding Butte sud | reverse complement strand
CTACACCTCTGATTGTTATTGCTATCCCAAGCATCGGCCCCATACCTAAACTGCACCGGCTGCGCATCAGTGTTGTCGACCGAGCCCAAAGGAACCGTGGAGACGACCATGACCAGTGGCAGCTTGCTATCAACGCCGACAGAGTTGTCCGAGTCAGTCTTGTCAAGGTGGCCGATGACATTGCCGTCATTGTCTTTGATCTGTACCTCGAGCGAGTAGTGGTTGTTGGGGCCTTTGGGGACCTGGTGCTGGGTTACGTGGATACCACACCGGCCGCCCTTGAGGGGCGAAGCGTCGTTCCCGAGGTCAGACTGTTGGCCGTCTGCGGAAGCGCCTGCTTTGGGGACGCCACAGGCCCAAGCTATCTTCTTGCCGTGAAGGCTGCTATCGTCGGCACCGCCTTCTAGCCCTTTCCGGCAGAGTTTGCCGTCCGTGACTTTGACATCGCCTTCGATCATGGTTGTCTCCACCACGAGCGGCGCCCAGGGGCCGACGTCCTTCAGCGCGATCACAGGACCGACAAGGCCGTTGTTATCTTCAGTGAATTTGACGGAGAAGTCGCCGATGCGGTCGTCGGTGAAGTGTTGGTTTCCGCCTACGTAGCAGACGTTCCAGTTGTTGTAGTCTCTTTTATCGTCCCCACATTGGACATAGGCCCAGCAATTACCACCGGCTTCGGTGCCCATGCCGAGCTGGCAGACTTCTGGTCGGGCCGGTCAATCGCGAAATGTACCAGTCCCTAAAATAGGACTCTTCGTTTACGCCCTTTGCCTTGCCGAAGTAGTTGAACAATTCGGAGCCCTCCGTCTGCGTCTCCTCGTACTGGAACTCGTAGAAGTCGCAAAAAGACGCCTCGTTGTCCAGCTCGAGCGCAACTTTGAACACGACGCTGAGCGGCGAGACGTTCAGTCTCAAGCCCCAGTCGATCAGTTCGGTCAATAAAGCCGGCTCTCCTGGGGGCGGGTTGTTGGCGATGTTGTATGGAACCGGTTGGTAATCGAATCTCGAATCTTTGTATATGGCCCGGACCTTGTTCCCTAAGCCCACAATTCTCTCCTTGCTGAAGAGTTCGAAGACGAAGGTGTTCATTGCTAGATGTTGATTCATAATTGATAGAGTTCTAGGGTCGTCTACTAATGCACTCAAGCCGAGGTCCTTGACCCCTTTATCGTTTTCATGGCTGAGCCTCATGGTACCTTTGAACTGTTCTTCTAGGGATCGCAGGGTGAGTTCCACACCGGACTTCTTCTTCGCAGGACGAGCTCTTCCACTCGACGTCGAGTCCGCTGGAGGTGGCATGGGCTGCTGGTCTTCTGCCCCAACGACGGCCTGCCCTGCTTGTACGGAGGCTTCCTCCTCTGCCTGGCGGGATCTTCTCGCCCTACCAGGGTTTCCCGGGCGCCAATCTTGCTCCTTCAACCTCACCATCATCAGAGTCAGCTCCAGAGCCGCCCTCAACAGACCCGTCGTCGACCATGAAGTCCTCTGAGTTGGGCCCCTGAAGCACTCACGTGTGGGTCCTACGTCGAAATCAGTCCAAATGTCATGGAGAGTTGAGTAAAGCGCCTTGGAAATTACGATGGAAATAGGCAGAATGATGGGCTTACCCAAGCTGGAGGTCCATTCATGAGCGCGAGGAGTTTTCCCATGAAATGATCGATCCCATGGGTTTCGCCGACTTGTCTGGCCACCAGAGGACCTGCACGAGCAAGAAGGGGTAGCAAAGAGGCGTAGAGAACGGTGGTCTTCATTTTGGAAAGGTTATGTAGAGCTTTGGAATATATCTTGGGTCTTGAAGAAGAATAAGTGAGGTATCAAGGTGTGTCAAGTGTTTGAGGCTGGAGTTCGGTGGCCTTGTCAATGGCGCTGTGTCTGTGGATATGTTTGATGCTTCACAAAGACAGACTGAGAAGGGATTGAAGACCTCTTTATACCTTGCATCCCCTGACTTGTGAGCTAGGGGACGCATGTCGCGGGGGCAGTGTTACCATGTTGGAGAGGCGAGAATGTCACCTTCCATGCCGTAGACCAGATGGGAAACATGACTAAGTCTTGGCCAGGATGCTAAGTGGCTTCCACCATTGCTCTGGAAGCAGTGGCCCAAAGGATTCTGTACTTGTCGCTAACATTGGTTTCAGGGCAGACCTGGCAATGTGCTACTTCGTACCCACGGGGTTAACTGTTAGCGTGACAGATTTTTTGTGGGTAAGAGCTGATCAGAATTATCCCTATAACGCTAACATATAAACCCCCGGAATAGGAAGTACAAAGGGTTCAATCAGTGGTAGTAGCCAAGACTGGCTGTGTGTGAAGGAATACTGTGCTCTTGAGCACTCGCCATTGAGGGCAGTGAGTCACGAAAGGTTTTGGGGCCGTCTCATGTTCCAAGAACAAACTCGGAATGCAGATACCAGGTGATTATTTATAAGGTGTGGAGCCATGTGCGCATTGATTGTGAGCGAGAACAATTGCCACAGTTGGTAGAAGCCCTTATCAACAACAAAGAAGATTAAAAACCATAGAGACGATCTTCCAAATTGCCAAAATGTGCGAACGCTCCTTAAAGTGATGGTTGACTGACTGGACGATCGACTTCCACAGGCGGAGAAATAACACAGAGCCGAGAATAGGCATTGTGAGCCATCGTTACTTTGACCCGTGTAGACATCCTTCCCCTTCCGTCGGCGCGTATTCCGATACTAGCTTCCCGCACAGAGCATTTGGCTGCACCAACACCTCCTTCGGCGACCCCGACCGGCGCGTACTGTAGGTTGAAGCGATAGTGGCGGAAGAACTGGAAAGTATTTCGTAGAAGAGAAATTGAGAGATACTCTGCCATGCCGGCTATAGCCGCTTAAATGTTGTCTGATTTAAAAGCGCGCGCGAAAACACGAAGGATTCCTGCGCCACCACAGCGAACTCAAAATTTCGATGAGAGAATCACGTGATTTACAGATTCCCGAATGATGTTGGCTCGAGTGTAGGAATATACCCAAAACACGGGCTGGCTGTTCGCATGATGGATCAATTCCTTGTAGAATAGCTGCTAGTGTGACGAATATATAGACTATTGAAGTGAACCTACTAAGGTATGAAGATCGATAATATTTGTAAGTATACGTAGTACCCTACGGTAGCACACCTGCGCCCGAAGGATGCAGTCCCAGATAATTGAGCCCTTGTGTATAAGCGACGATTGCAACACAGCAGCGATGGCTGAACGGATAGGTCAGGATAGTTGTCCCCGGGCTGGAAAGGGACCAATCCACAAATCTTGATGACTTCACCCGTGACTCTACAGCTTCGAGCTCTTCAGCCTAGGGAACCCTGGTCTACCATTCACAACGCCCTCAGCGGCGACCCGTCGTCCGAACATCTTCCTCAAATCACCGGCGAGATCGTCAGGTCGCTCCCATGCTGCAAAATGCCCCCTCTTGGTCATGAACACCCTCGGAAACGATTGGGGCCAGAGTCTGTCCCCACGTCCTTGGTGCAATGCTCAGGGTTTTCGGTACTAACTTAGCCTTAATTTACGTGCGGGATGCACAGTGCGGTCCTACCACGACCATATACCGGGTCTTGTAGCAACTCGTAATAGACCCGTAGACTGGCTGTTGGACCCGCCGTCGAGAACCAGTAGATGGATACCCAGGCGAGGATCTCGTCAGGTGTCCAGGGATATTTGTCTGTCCAGTCATGGAGTTTATCACAGACCCATGCAAGGAGACCCACAGGGCTGTCTGAGATCGCGTAGCCCAGCGTCTGCGGCTTCGTGGCCTGCTCGTTCTGGTACCCCAAGCGCTTTTCAAGAAACCATTACGTTCGGGTGAAACCATCCTTTTCAGCCAGAGTAGTGGGCGAGAGTTTGTGCTGCAGATACAGGAGAGTGGTGTATGAGCGCAAGGATGCCTGTGTCATCATACACCAGTCACCACCTTAGGATAGGTAATTCTCATTACCCCAGCTTCAGCATGAGCTGATGGCATGTCTCAGCGTATTTTTTGAGACCGAAACCCTTCCTCTTCGTGCCAGATGAAAACCCATAACTTAGTAGTGATGGAGCGATGACGCGGGATGTTCCACACCGCCCTTGGTAAAAAAAGGTAGGATCCTGGTGACTTCGAGGAAGCTTTTAGGCCAGCCATGACAGAAGAGCAATGGTATGGTGCCCTCAACGTCGCTTTGCTGATACACGAAGTGGATATTCAGCGGCTCGAACCCGTCAAAACGTTAAAACGTCAAAGAAGTATTATTGATGTTGTCGAGAGACCATAGAAAGTAGCAAGCGTATAATTTACCTAGCTGACGAAGAAACAGACAAGCCTAGAATCCTCCACCAGCATCGATCTCCCCCCAACCGCTTCCTATACCATCAGCCCCTTTGTCCCCGGCCCCCCATACCCCAGCATAAACTTCGGCTGGTAGACATTCCCCCTACAGACCTCATGCTTCACTAAATTTACATCCACAAGTCAGCCATGCCCCTTGTCCTCAAAACGTTCAGCCCATCACCCCCCCATCCCACAGATAAGTCAAAACAGAAAACCGGAAAAACGTAGAAGGACTCACCACCCCCCAATCTCTCAACCAGCTCCTCGACCTTTTTCCCCTCCCTATCCCTGTTCTCCAAAACCACGAGCGCGAGATACACCACCCCCTTCGCCTCCTTATTCGCCAACGAATACTTTCCGGGGGGCTTCGCAAACAATTCCGCTGCGTCAATCATATCCATAACCCCCTGCAACGCTACGATGCGTCCCTGTCGCCGCGCTGCTTTCTGTCTTTGCGCCTCTTTGTCTTGCCCAACTCCTCTAGAAGAGGATGAATTTTGCGCCGGCGGCGGCGGCGAAGGATCAAAAGCAAGCCACTTCTCCACCTCCCTCTCAACATCGCACCCCGCACAATCCCTATACTCCGGCCAAACCAAATCCTTATACCTCGTCGCATGCCTGCACATCTCAACCCGATAGCTCAGCAGCCCGCTGAGCAGGAGCAGCACATCCTCGCTCATGACCGTCTTTCCGAAGAATCGCGGGGGGTGCAGCTGAGGTTTGCGGAGGAGGGGGAGGGAAGAGGGGATGCAGGGCGAGATAAGGCGCTCGAGGTGGGTGGTGAGCCAGGGTTGGGAGCGGACGGCGTAGGGTTTTGTGAGGAGGTAGGTGTGGGCTTGGGTGCTGACGAGGAAGGTGAGGGAGGTGATGGTGTGGACGCGGGAGGGCTCGGCGGTGAGGATGGTGTGGGCGGTGGTTGCCATTTTGTGGGGGGTTTGGAGAGATGTGGGTTGTGGGGTTCTGGATGGGTGTGGGAAAAGAAGATATGGAAGTTGGGGAGGGGAAGGGGATGGAGGGAAGAGATGCTAAATGGATGTTATGGGCGTTTGGGGATGGATGGCTGTATGTGTGTGTATATACGTGGTGAGGGGATATTGGAGGATTGCCATTTCTGGGAATGCAAAATTGGCTGGAAGTGGGCAAAACGCGCCAGATGGAGGAAACTCGCTCGACGCGCCAAATAATGGTCAAGGAAAAGAGAGACGCTAGAGCAAGTATTGAAGATTCTGGCGTTCTCGATGAGTAGCGGCTGGTCTGGATGACGGATGGCATCTGATAGAGATGGAAAGAACTCAGATGTAGTAGGCTCAGCAGATTTGGTATGAGAAGCAATGTAGTGGTTTGCTACAACCGCCATAGAGTATGAGTAGAGTGAAAGACATGATGAGATGTATTTGTACCCAACATAGCTTTCCAGGTTCAGTTGGTTTAAGCTGTGTACAGATTGAAATCTCATCGGCTGATCGTGGCCCATCCGTTCGATAATACCTTAGCTCTGCCAGCTCATCATACCAGACCGGTGGTTCGCCCACTCGACAAACTTCTGGAACTTATGAACCCGCTCCTGGAGGCATTCTTCAATCAGCTGATATCGTTGCATGAAAACGCTATATATAATGTACGTACCCTTAGCGGTAATGCATCCAGAGTCAGGCAATCGAGCGCCTTCCTACGACTTTCTGCTGCGCACAGTGGCATAGCTGTAGCCGACGTACTCTCTGCCTCCTACATGATCATTGTGTTCCGCTAAATCTGCGAAACCAGCCTTAGCAGGGAAGCTGGTAACTTCTCCTTTTGTAGTTTCGCTGTCGCGATCGGAAAAGGCGTGTTTCGACACAATCTTTGGAGCAGGCTCAAGAAGCCGCAAGAAGCCGCCGTTGTGATCGTCAGAAGTGTTGATCGTGAGTTCCTTGGGTCCGTTGTAATCCCCCTCCAACTTCGTCTGATAAAGAATAGAGCCATCGAGCGGCAAAAGTGGAAGGAAACGCGTCAATCCCTGGCGCGATACACGATAATCAACGTCACCACCAGGCGAAATGACAACCTCTTGGGTAGCGACAGTGACTTGCTGAGCCGGTCCTTTATGAGTGGCAATCTCCTCCTTTGACACCTGCTGAGCCTTTCCTTCATGAGTGGCAGCCCCACCCTTGGAAATCTGCCGAGCCGGTCCTTCATGAGTGGCAACCTCCTTCTTTGACATCTGTTGAGCCGACTCGTCATGAGTGGCAACCCCCTCCTTTGAAATTTGCTGAGCCGCCTCGTCATGAGTGGCAGCCTCCTTCTTCGGCATCTGCTGAGCTTGTCCTTCATCAGTGACAACCTCCTCCCTTGACGACTGCTGAGTAGTATCCATCTCGGTCGTGGCTGCCTTGTCTTTCATGTAGTAACCGACGTATTCCGACTTGGGTTTGAAGTAGTAACCGATGTAGTCGCCCTCAGGTAAGACAATGCTCGGTTTGCGACTGACACTAACAGGTGGACTGGCGCGTTGGTGTTGTGCGAGCATCCATTCCTGGTACATGCGCTCTTTCTGCTGAGACAGAGCGCGATTATGCTTCTTGATCCAGCTCGCGTTGACGTGTTTGCCAGGGTGTGGATGGGGCATGGTGCTGTAGAACTTTTGGGCATCCATTTGTCCAGGAGGCATTTGATAGGGGCTCTGGTATATCATAGGATGTTGGTGTAGGAAGGGGTTCTGCAACATAACTGATTGAAGTGCGTGATGTTCCTGGCCTTGGGTTGGGACGAAGGGCGCAGCCATGGCTGACAAATTTGGGGTGGAGGTCGAGGACGAGCTGCGCATTGCAGCAGCAGCAGCAGCTAAATGACTTGGATGCGAAGGTGCCGCTGCCTTGAAGGAGCCCTGACTTCCCATATCTGGAGTTCGCAGGAGGTATAGGTAAAGAAAGATTTCAAGGAAGGAACAGTGGTTCACAACGTGGAGTGTTTGCTTGGAGGAAGGACAAATTTGTAAGAAAGTGGGCTAAGAAGTATGGCAGCTAGTGTGAAGGAAGCCATGTTGTGATCGTGGAACTGACTTTGCTGCAAAGTGTTGCCAAGGTGTCACGTAATTCACAGATAGGCTGCACCTTCCTCCATCACAGTCACTTTTCAGTGAAGCTGGCAGCCTCAAGAGAAAAGCAAGAAAATGGTGGGCCCGGCCATTGGGGGAAATTCAAGTTCGATGTTGCAGATCTCGCCCCATGATCTTCTACGAACGCTTTGGCTTCTTATTACCTCTCATAGCCCTGGTTTCTCTTTGCTCTTTGACCTTGGCAGTCCGCCGCCTCCAGGCTGCAAAGCGATCATTCTTATCGAACTTCCTGACTTCAATGCCCGCTCTTTCGGCCGCTCGTCCGATATATGCATTAGTTTCCCGGAACATATATCCAGGTCTCAACTTTGTAGGTTCCTTCTCCGCCGCCACTTCCTCACGCACGGTTTTTGGCTGATCGCGAAGATGTGTGCTCTTTCCATCGACCACTGCCAGATCAGCGACCTCGGCCTGATCTCCCGCATATACAGATTCCAAAGGTGTGCTGGTCGACATCTCTCTGGTCTCCATGCCTAACCTCCTCCTTCGCGCCGCGTTCCTCGGTAAGGGCAGCTTCATTCCCCGTTCAAAGACCACGCCAATGTACTTTCGGTCTGGATGTCGTTCTGGGTCTTTGTAGTACGTAACATAGCCTTTTGCCGTCGCGAAGATTGTATGGTCCCTTCCAAGGTCGCAGTTCTCGCCCGGAAACCACTTTGTCCCGCGTTGCCGGAAGATGATGTTACCGGGTACAACAAGCTCCGAGGCACCCTTCTTTGCGCCCAGTCGTTTGCCAGGGCCTTGCTTCGCTTTATTGGCACGGCCCTCGGTAGCGTGGGCTGCATTGCGGGCGAAGATGGGAGTGAGGAAGGGTGCGAGTGTTGATGGAGAGGGAATCTGAGGGCGGAGAAGGGAGGATAATGGACGCAAGAAGGAGGCCGCCATAGAGGATTGCCTCAGCCTGGACAGGGAATGAATACAGTTTCAAGTACCGATAATCCTAAGATGGGCATGCTTGGAGCCTCATCCTGTCTGAGATCGTGCACAAATGTGAGCAGCAGGTACGGGGGTACCAGGTTTCGTGACATCGAGTTTGGCTTTATTCACAGCTAACCTGAAGGGTTATCGCGCGTCTTGGCAAGATCTACTTAGAGCGATAATATTGTGCCTTTTCCTTCAGGCTTCCGACATTTGGTCATCTCTGGTCATCGTCAGAAATCTAGTAGAGCTGATATTAATTTAACCAGATCCTCCTACAAAGCTTGAGCATTTTGATTCTGATCATAACTGCTTCGACAGCCAATCCTGAACACTACACATCTCCATCCCCGACCGACTAGTGAAGGTCTCAGCTTCATCCCAAGCTACGCCTTTGCCTTCCGCGAATACGACTCGATACTTCTTCAGGCCATTGTTTGGGTCTGATTCCAGCTCACTCCTCAGCCGATCAACGGTTACTATCTCTCTACGGATCGTGACCCCCCGTTTCTGTTGCGCTTTAGCGACGGCGTCCGCTACATCTTTGTAGCTCACGGTTGCGCCCGCCGTGTAGATGACACCTTTCACTGCCGGTGCCAGCCATACTACCTCCGCAACAACTCTCCCAATGTCTTGCACACTAGTCACCGTGACTTTGGTGTCCCATGCGCCCAATGCAGTGACTGCCGTCCAGTCACACTCCACAACGCCAAAGGTGGGCTCAAAGAGGAAGCTCATGAACATCCCAGTGGATATGATGACCCAATCAGTCTTACTTTGACCCCGTAGCAGATCTCGGACATCCAACTGCTCGCTGAATAGGTCCTGTGAGCTTCCTCGCCCAATGACGTCGTAATCAACGCCAAACTGCCAGGGGAGGTAGCGGCGGACGCTGGAAGCGAGGACAGCTCGAGCAATTTTCAACTGTGTACCGGGTGGATAGGTCGAGCCACTGCAGCCGATTATGGTGTGATATTGGCCGAAGTTTGTTTCTAGGACAGACTGGCTGTCTTCGGCAATGTTTGCTTCCAGAGTCGAAATGCCCAGGGTTTTGAAATGTGCAAGTTGCTGTTTTCTCCTTGATGTGGCTTCAACGTCAGGCAGACATGGTCGGAGCAGGACAGTGATGGGTCTCGAATTGCGGCGATGGTGAGAGGCAAGTGATCGCAGCACCTCGGTGCCAAGCTCGCCGGTACCAAGAACGAGGATTGATTCGTTGGTAGACATATCTTGTCAGTTAATAGGTTGAGACCAAGTAGACAAGAATGGAGAGCACGATATCACCCTTGGTATTGACAAGGGAAGAGGTTGACAGTCCAAAAATTAGAGACTGTAGTCAAGTGAGATTCGATACAGTACCATTACAACGGATTCTGAAAGCAGCATTATATGGGTTGCCTCAGTTCTCACATGTGTCGCGCCACGGCCTTCCAGCGACACTGCTCACTTTAGTCAGCATTAGTAATGAGAATCGGCTTATCTTTTGGTAACCACTACAGAAACACCACCTAACACTGCTGGCACACCCACCCCCCCCACTAAGCCTAATCGGGTAATTTTCAGGGTCCAACGCGTTGTTTGTTTACATTGCCGCCGTCGCCATCCTCCTCTCTCTCTATCCACCTCCCTACATTTGCATCCACCTCAACATGTCTAGGCAAATGCTGCCCTCTATCTCTCTAGCCAGGTGCCTGACAGTCAACCGCAGCGTCAGCGAGGAGGTCGACAACAAGGCGGGCGAGGTGGACGAGGAGATGCTCGAGAGGGCGCTGTCGAAAATCAAATTGCAGGTGTTTCGACCTTGTACATGGGTGGTTTCTAGATGTAAATTAGAGGTGCAAATAGAGGTTGATTTTAAGCATGCCAAAGATATGTTTTAGATTTGAATTTGCACCAAATTTGCATTGGGAGATCGACGAGAAAATACATTAAATTTGGTGGTAAACAGGCGCAAATCTATGTATCTCTTAGGACCTCTCTTTGACCTTGTTGATGTTGTTTGTTTATGGGGTCGTTGAACCCTGAAAATTACCCGATTAGGCTTAGTGGGGGGGGGGGGGTTGGTGTGCCAGCAGTGTTAGGTGGTGTTTCTGTAGTGGTTACCTATCTTTTAGGATTTGGAAGTAACCCCAACGCTCAGTGCAGCATCGTTCGCGGCCTTGCCAAATGCCCGAGTGAGTGACCGGAATCTCATGTCGCTGAGGATGTTAGCCTTTGCCGCATTACAAGATAAATCAGAGACTGAGATTTCCAGCCCCTGTCACCATATTGGATTACACGTGCTCTAAGCGCCCAACCAATGAACATCAAGCCCTTTAGTGGAGCTGTCCTCTCTCGAATACAACAAACAAGAAGCACGACACGAACAGCGCATCGGGATCCTGCCTCAAAGATGTTTTTGCGCTTCGCACCCCTCCTACTGAGCGCTTTCGCCACGCTCGGCACCGCCCAATTCCAGTTCTTCGAGCAAATGTTCCAAGGACAGCAGCAACCGCAACAGCACCAGGAACCCCAAAACGTCGCCAGCGACTCAA
>JAABUL010008096.1_pt1 | contig 10880 bp, 17 predicted proteins | sample 5559151 | NCBI WGS metagenome assembly JAABUL01 (sample SAMN10711876, study PRJNA513368) | rock metagenome | isolation source: Antarctica rocks | place: Antarctica: Victoria Land, Pudding Butte sud | reverse complement strand
CATTCCATGTTTACACATTCTCAGGACAGAACGAAGTTGCAGCAATGCTGTCATGACCCTGCTGCTCCTGCTGTTTTGAAGCATGGGCAAGGATGATCCTACAGCAATATACAACACTTACTGCAGTAACTAGCATATCTAAATGTTGATGCATGAAGAAAGCCACTTGATGCTGCTGGTGACCAAAACACAGATTGTGCACCAATGAGTACACTGTTGCAAGAAAGATTCAACAGCAGTGTATGACACACCATTGCTTACTGCAGTAATTACAGCATCTGCAGCTTGATGGCATGGTAACAGGGAGTCTTGCTTGATGCTGCTGGTCCACCGACAACAAATTGTGCAACAATGAGTGTGCATACAATACCAACAACAACATACCTTGCATGTTGTCCAAATCAGGGCGTACAGCAGCAGCAGCAATCGCTTGATCATACCGCTCCTGCTCAAACGGCAGCCCAAACAATATGTTGTCGCGCACGCTTGCATTGTATATGAAGGCTGACTGCGGCACATACGCCACCTGCATAAGACATGTACCAGCATCACCCCATGTGTTGCAAGGTATGGGTTGTTGACAGTGCAACATGGGTAACCAACAGTTTTTGATGGTCTGTCGAACGAAAATGGTGACACGGTGTTGCTAGGTCTCATGCTGCAGCTGTTTGTCAAAAAGTGCAACCGCAAGATGAGAAGAGCTGCCTGACTGGCTGCACACACAAAGCGGTGAGTCCATGTGTGCATGCTTGTCTGATGCCGCACAGGTTGGGGGCAAGCTACATGACCCAGATCCATTCTATTTTGCAATCCTCCAAGCCCCGTAACCCATATGGGAGGATCTGAGACCCTACAAATGGGTGCCGGGGCTTGAAGGATTGCAAGATGCAATGGAAGCCGAGAGGTTTGAGTTGTGCAACCTCCATGTACAATTATGGACATACTCACACAAGAGATGTCAGAACTAAATTCTGAGCGAGGGCACAAAAGAAATTGTTATAAATATAGACCATCAGCATGTTGACGCCCTTGCTACTGTGGCATCTCACATCATAGAGTCATATGATGTCATATGCATGAACTCATGTGATCTGACCGTGCAGGCTTGACAGGCACAGGAGAAATGATAAGCAGCGTATCAGGTAGGGTGTTGGTGGCAGTGGAATATGGCTGTGAGGACAGCAAGCAAGCTGTACCTACCTTGCGTGCTTGTCTCAAAGTCCTGTCTGCATCAGCACAAATGACTGTGACTGCAACAATTGCAGAGATGCAAACGCTAGCGTTATCAGGGATTGTTATGCCTCAAATGACACGAAGCAGGGTCGTTTAGCAATGCCTGCGTTCTGAATTTGACTGCACAAGGCTCACAGTCACAGGAGATATCAAAAGCAGCTTATGCAGTAAGGTGCCTGCCAGTGGTGTTGCAGACAGGGTGTTGGGAACATAGCAAGCAAGCTGTCACTCACCTTGCTTGCTATGTGTCTACACACTGTCTGCAATAGCACAGACAGTTCTGTCTGTACTTTGTCAGCAATGAAACGTACGTCAATGCTCCCAGCACTGTAGTGTCCCGTATGACCAAGCAGCATGGCATTTCAACAATGCCTGCATTCTGTCATGACCGTACCAAGTGGCAAAAAGGATCATTGCAGCGTCAGGTGTAGTCCAGCTGTCATTTGCCATGCCACTGCAGATGCACAATGCAGATTCCAAAATCCTCATTTGCAGGAACCTTCAGCTGTGACAAGTGCCGTGGTGATGCCGCAAACTTGTGACTGAGCAATAGAGGTTCTTTGCCAGCGGCCAGGTCCAAAACCAACTATATTTATATTAGGCTTTAGGGTTTGTAGGATATAAAGTATGTAGTACATGAATTGGTTTGAGGGTCGGCTCTGAGTCAGTCAACACATACACTGCAAGCGCTGCAAGTGATATGCATGTGATCAGCCAATGCTTGTGGACCTGCTCTATAGAGCCCTAGCTAGGCAGCTCCCTTATGATTTGGCCCTATTGGCATTTGTACGTGTGTGATCACATACACATGTCCCTACTGCTCTTGACCCTAGTGCTGAGCACATGCGTATGTGAGCTGCAACTGTCATTGTTGGCAGCCCTCATTCAAGGCGGCTACTGGATTTGAGGCCCTAGTGACTACCACACACAACATGCAATCATTCCAATTCAAAGTTGCATTGTGATCCATATAAGCTGTCAGAAAATAACGGACAGCTTATGGATCCAGTGAAGCAAAATATCTGATTTATGTATCCCTGAAATAGGGGGGACCAGGATTTGTTGTGCTGGGATCAAAATCCCAGATCACCACTTACAAGCAACAACTGCATCCAGGACGTCAACAACAAAGGGCACAAGACCAGCTTGCAACCTATCGTATTGTAAGTATGGGAGACCCTTGTATCGCACAGCATGTTCTGCGCTCTTCAAACACAGATGATGCAGACACAAGAGGAACAGACAGCAACAGGAAAGACCTTCCGACCATTAGGATGTCGTCTTTGACGTCCTGATGGGTGGACGGTTTTTCCTGTTGCTGGCACTCATTTCCGCATCATGCTTGTCTGAAGAGCGCAAAACATACGCTGTGAGATAAAAGGACCCATCCCACTTACAGCATGATAGGTTGCAATGAGATTGTGCAAGATTTTCCTTACAAGGTTGTGATTGATATGAAGAGGACAAGCTGTATGCATGTGCATTTGCACCAGTGCCACACTCATCGATCAGAGGAGACATGCGGATTGTGCTTGCATTTATTGAAGCAAGTCGTGATCTGCACGCAGATACCACTTTTGTAGCTGCCGTGTCTTTTTCTATCATGCACAGCAGTAATGCACACTCTTCATGTGTGGTTCAGATCAACCTCATCACAAGGTATGGCATGAGACAGCATCGTTTCAGTAGCTGTGAGCAATGCCATGACATCATGACATGACAGTACCCTGTCATGGTATATGTCAAATTATTGGAACCGTGCAGTCACATGTGATGTGATTAAATTGATCAAAAACCTCGCTTGTGTGCTGTTGTAGCTTATCAGAAAGTCATGGTGGCTACAACATTCTGCATCCTCTGGCAGACCATGAAACAAAACCAGCTCCATTTGCCCAATCAATATCGAGAAATCAGCGCAACCCATTTCCTTTTGCTTGTGCTGCTCCAACAGCAGCGGGAGAGCCACGAGCCAGCAAAAGCAGCTTCTTGATGCTCACATTCTGGCTGAGCGTATGCTGACCCAAGAACAAGAACAAGCAGCAAGCGACAGGGCAAGGTGTAAGATCCAGCTACTTGCGGTACATGTAGCGCCTATGAAAGGTGTCATAATGATCAGGAAAACATATGTGTAAATCTACAATGGTTGACTTTTTGGAAAACAAAAACGGTTTTACTCAAAAGAAACAATTGCTAGCATGGCTGCCTGAAAACTGATTGCGCTTCACATTGTACACTGCCTCGCGTTACAACGGAAAAACAGGTTTTACTTACAGCAAAACATAAGATGTGTCATCTGTACAATGATGGCACCCCTTGTGCCCATGTTCCTTATGCCAGATACAATATTAAAAAAAGATTCTTGTCCAGACAAGCAGGCTTTGAAGAAGACTTATTGGATGCCGCCTAATTACGCTGAAGGCTAGAAGATGTTTGCCTGCCCATGCGGCTCAAAAGGACTTTTGTGCCGCTTAATGCATGAGGGCTAGAGCTGGGCCAAAGTCAAATTGCTAGTTACACCTGATCAAGGGGCAGCAGCAGGCAGAGGACCCAAGGGCACCTGCCTTTCTATGCAGGTTGAAACTCTCTCCTCTACCTGCTGCTTGAGCCCCAGCGCTATCCCCAAAGAGCAACCTGATAATGATAATAATAATAATATTCACGCTTTCTGGCTCATGATGAGCTAGGTACGTGCAGGGATGGCACCGGTGACTCAACCAAAAGGCACCAGTAGGCACAGGACTGAAGGACACCAGTGATTTGACCGAAAGGCAGCAGTAGGCAGGGGAGTGAAGGGCGCTTGCCTTTCCACGTAGGTTCACAGGCTCCCCTTCCACCTGCTGCATAAGGCCCAGGGCTGCCCCCAACAGGGAGGACTTGCCCGAGCCAGTAGACCCCACCACGACCATCAGGTCTCCAGAATCCACACTCACTTCCAGATTAGTCAGACTGGGTGCTGCGGATTCCTCCCATGTGAAATCTCCTTTCAGTTTGAGGGCCAGCTCACCTACAACAGCACGCACACACAGAACACTCAAATGCATTTGCTACCACAACAATCAAAAGTATCATCTACGGCATGTCAGCTCACTGTCGGAGAGACTTTGATTTGGTTGAACTCAGCTGCAAGGGCTGTAGTGGTTGCTTTTCAAAGCCAATATGTTTTCTACAGGTTCCAGTGTGGAATGCAGTAAGACTTCATGGCAAACAAAACAATACTCCATCTGTCTGCAAGACAACTGACAGTCAATGGGTTGAGCCAACCCATGAGGGGCCCCCTCATGGGTCTCTCAAAATTGCTGGGCACATTGTTCCTGTGTGGAGCACATAGCCCCTGCTTAAGGGCAATTTTGTTACAGAATTCAGGGTTGTAAATTGGGTCAAGGGGTATTGGGTGTTACCTGGGCCTGCAGGCTTTTCAGGCACGATAGTTATCAGAACTGAGTAACAATTTTGCTAAAGAGTTTGAGATGAATGCAGATTGTGCTTTGTTGCCGCTTCTCAGAGAGTGAAGCGATGCAGATCATGTCCCTTTGCCAGGAGTTTTGTCAAGTAGTGTATGACTAATACCTGTGCTAGCAGGGGCTGTTTCTGGCATGCTTTGCTGCTCAGCTGCCGCCAAAAACTCTCTGAGTCGTGTGATGGCCACCTGGGCGTTGACCAGCTGGCTGATCAGCTGAGGCAGCTGGAACAGAGGCATCCTCAGAATCTGCATCACACACCAAGCATCAGACATGGCATGTCATCGAGCAACTGATGGCATGCCAAAACATGTGCTTCTGAAAGCTTGTAAGGGCCTGAGCTGCTATCGGGTTGCAGGTACAGTGAGAATGTCCACTGGTGCAAAGAAGGGGAAGGGGGTAAAATCAGGCCAAGGGGAAGGGGAAGAAGAAGAAAAAAGAGGCACAGCCAGAAAAGGGACAGGGATGTAAATGCCTTGACGTGCCATGTGAAGACCCACCAAAAAAAGCAACAATGACATGAAGGCTTTGGCGTATGACGTGAAAGTGGCCACTGCTGCAAAAGAGGTGAAGAAGACGACATAAGGGGAGGAGGGGAAGTTGGAGAAGGGTAACAAGGAAGAGGAGGAGGAGGAGGAAAAGGAAAGTTACCGGAAGAGGGATGAGGATGTGAAGACCTTGGCTGCTGTCAGCTTGTTGCCCAGCAGCACTAGGAAAGTGCCCAACGAGGCAAAGAAGGGCAAGGGGTTTAAGGCAAAGGGAAGAAGAAGAAAACAGAGTCTTGTTGAAAAGAAAGACAGAGACGCGAAGGCCTTGGCCGCCGTGAGCTGCTTACTCAGCAGCACATGCACTGTAAGAAGAAGAAGAAGAAGAAGAAGAAGGAGAAGACAACTCATAAAGAAAAGGGCGAAAGAAAAAAGGATAGCGTCGTCAGCTTGTTGCCCAGCAGCACATACACCATGAAGGTGGCCAATGAGGCAAAGAAACACGAGAGAAAGAAAAGGCTGAGGAAGAAGGTCAAGGGAAGGAAGAAGAAGAAAACAGCAACCCACCAAAGAAAGGGACAGAGATGTGAAGGCCTTGGCTGCGGTCAGCTTGTTGCACAGCAAAACAAACATCATGAGTGTGCATATTGACGCAGAGAACGACGGGCGGGGGGGGGAGAAGGACAAGGTGAAGAAGAAGAGAAGGAAGAAGAAGAAGACATCAACTCACCGAGAAAAGGGACAGGGACGTGAAAGCCTTGGCTGCTGTAAGCTTGTTACCCAGCAGTACGTACACCGTAAAGGTGCCCACTGACACAAAGGTGGGGATGGCGTTCAGCAGAAAACTGTTGAAGGTCTGCACTCGAAAGGACTTCCACAGCGTGTCCAGCTCTGTGTTTCTGACCTTCTGAATACGCTCCCAGAATGGAGTCTGCATACACAGCACATCATCCATGTATCTTACCATTTCAAGGTTTTCTGGGGCACTGCATTTTCGATTTCGTGTGCCGCTTCCTGTAAAATCAGCGACTTATTGATCGAACCTTTCTTTGTACAAAACAGCGCTTCAACAGGAAGTGACCATGCAAGTGCCATTTCAGCAATGCTTGTACACTTCACGTCTGGGATGACAAGAGACTCGGTGTCAAACAAAGGAAACGAATGACACCATATGGATTGTTACACATGGTGCATCACATTGTGCTACATACCTCCCACGTCATGCATTTGACCACATCCACGCCGTCCAGAAGCTCCCCTTCCAGCTTCGCACGCTCATCAGTGTACTGCAGCGTCTTCTTCAACAGCCTTGCTGAGATACGCACCAGCACAGCCTACATGTCAGACAACAACTTTTTCTTCTTCTTCAACAGTCTTGCAGAGATGCGCACGAGCACAGCCTACGTGTCAGACAACGTTTTCCTCTTGTTCTTGAGCAGTGATGCAGAGATACACACCAGCACAAACTGCATACAAAATAACATCCAGCATTTGTCTAGCTCCCCTGAACTACAATGCTATGTGACTACAATATCATACGACTACAAGGCTGATGGTGCAAAATATACTGCCAGTACAGAGCCTCGTGCAGGGAGCTACTCAGGACTGTTCATATGTGGGGCCGCCGTGTGTATCCTTTGCTACACAATGTAAACAAAAAAGGTCCTATAGAGGGAGCTGTAGCACCACGAAGCTTGTCAGCTTGTCAGAGCATTCAAACAGGAAGGAGATGTATTGTCCTCTGCCCCAGCCTTGATCATTGATGACGAAGAAGACTTCAAAGCAGATGAAGTTCTGAAACACACGCCTCAGGACAAGGCGCAAAATTCGACAACAAGGTCATACTCCTGGTCAGATGGACAGGGGCATGCAGGACATCCATGGCCTGTTTGCCTACTCTGGTTGCATTTTTTTTGCTAAATGATTCAGGCAAGAGCGCTTCAATGCTGCGCTAGCATATGACGACAATATCGCTTGAGCTGCGTCAAAGTGAACTTCTCGAATTACCTGACAAGTAAGTAGACTCCCTAAAGCGTCTGCACCCAGTGTAAGGAAACAGGCCATGGGTGGCGGAATGCCCCCCAATACCCCATAACTGAAAACGCAGAACCCTAGTAGCTCACCCGCACAAGCATTGTCAACACAACCCTAAAACATTATACCCCAAAACCCTAGCGGTCACCTGCACGGGCATCATCAGCACCAGGACAGCTAGTTCTATCACCGTGTGTATGATTTTATACCCTAGTGGCTCACCTGCACAGGCATCATCAGCACAAGGACAGCAAGAGCAACCCTATCACCCTATACCCTAAGACATGTAACCCATACCCCTAGTGGCTCACCTGCACAGGCATCATCAGCACAAGGACCGCCAGCGCAACCAGTGATGACGGCCCCAGCTGCACATACAGCATCGTCATAGCACCAATGATCCTGGCTGGGGACGAAATGACCCCCAGAATGTTCTGGAAGAGTGCCTGAAGGGTTTCTGCGTCTGTTGTCACCAGGTTGAAGATCCTGCCGCTGCTGAACTGTGCTCGGGCTGAAGGCGTGAGGTACAACACCTTGTCAAAGACTTCGTGCACGAGCATGGCTCTCAATCGGAAACCTGCAGTCCGGCAATACAAGGTATAAGGTGGCTGTCAACCCTGACTGATATGTTGCGTGAAGGGATGACGCAGATCAAGTGCAAGATTCCTGCAGTTGGGCTGTACAGATGATGGAATGGCTGTCAACCTTGATTGACATGTTGTGTGATGATGCAGGTGAAGTGCATGAGTCCTGCAGCCAGGCAATACAGAACACGAGATAGCTGTCATTTTTGACTGACAGTTTTGAGTGCTGGAGCAGATGAAGTGCAAGAGTGTACTGGAACTGATGGTTGCATCCTTCCACCCACACTGAGAAGGCAGGAGCAACAGACACAGGGCAATACAACAGGCAAGGGGCAAAACCACAAAGGCACACGAAGGCAGGAAGGAAGAGACTCTTGCCTCCTCGCATGACACGCTGGAAATGCTGGTTGTCTGAAGCTGTCCCAAGAATCAGCAGCGCCAGCATGAGCGTTGCGTACATGTACCCGACAGATGATGGTTGACCAGAAGACACCACACCCAGGAGTAGGTTCAGGAAGGTTGGGGCGACGAATTGGGATAGGTCATTGACCAATTTGAAGGGGAGGGCTGTGAGAATGAGGTAACGGGTGAACCTCCACAGGGCCAGTGTCTGCAGCCAGACAGAACGGACTGAAGTTATGGGTTTGATTTTGGGGTTTATGACACTAGGGTTTAGAGACCTGCTTTGACGAGTGATCACACGTGCACAGTGCACAGTTCGTCACACCACATGTGACATGACACCGATCATCCGTGATCCAATTCTGATCAAGCTGCTGTAGGCCACAAAGTAATGTGGAGCAACTAGACACATGAAAGAGGGGGTGATTCAGCTTCGCAGCAGACAGTATGCAGATCCTGCATGGACACATGGCAGCAACAGGGGTGCACATTGCTTGCATGATCATGTATGCACAGGCATTGCACATCTTGAATGTACACAAATCCAGCATTGGTGAATGGCAGCAGAATGGGTGCACAGTGCTTGCATCATCATGTATGCACAGGCATTGCACATCTTGAATGTACACAAATCCAGCATTGGTGAATGGCAGCAGAATGGGTGCACATTGCTTGCATGATCATGTATGCACAGGCATTGCACATCTTGAATGTACACAAATCCAGCATTGGTGGATGGCAGCAGAATGGGTGCACAGTGCTTGCATGATCATGTGTGCACAGGCATTGCACATCTTGAATGTACACAAATCCAGCATTGGTGGATGGCAGCAGATTGGGTGCACAGTGCTTGCATGATCATGTTTGCACAGGCATAGCACATCTTGAATGCTATTGTTGCAAGCCAATCATGCATGCATGACCTTCAGAACACATCTGACAGGCTACCAGGCACAGACTAGTGATGTACAACATGTTGTGGGAGGTAGAAAAGATATTCCACCCGAAGAGTGGCATGGCAATTTTGGGAGACCCAAGGTAGGCATCCCAGTGAGTGACAGCAGAGTGTTGTGGGAGGTATCCTTGGCAAGTAACACTGCCTGGTGAAAGTTGGGTGCAGATTGGTATTCCAAAATTTGAAATGACATACCAGCGAGGGACCGTCGCGTCGCTTCAGCTGTTCTTGCCAAATTGGGCGAAACCTATTGGCTAAATGTCCAACCCTATCGTCAGGGGGTAGCTCCCAAATGTCGTCAAACTGCAGAGGTGCCCTGCATATTCACTCAGGGTTTGAACTCAGGGTGCAAAGCAAACCTCAAACATGAAGTCTCATCTGATCATGCTCTTGAGATTGGGCTTTGCATAGTCAAATTGACAATGCAAGCAAACAAATACGCCTAAAGTTTGACATAGTCTCCAGCAGCCCGACTATAAAGTTACTTGTCCTGTTCACGACCAGGCTCTTCTGTAAGGCAGGATAATGACAATCATCAATGTCTTCAGGCATATAGTGCGCCACTCCAAAGTCTGTGTGTGCATCGTGCATGACTCACTTATAGCCTTGGCGCATGAGGTTGCTGATCCAGCCAAAGGTGATGATGGAGAAGACACTAGCTTTGGCCTCCGGGCACACCTTCTTGCTGTCCACAAACTGCCTGTCTGCCAACACCTGCAGTCACAAAGTTGCTCACATCAAAGCAAAGTCTCACAAATCAGCCACTTCTCACAAGTAAGAAAACATGTCTCAGCTTTCTTACAGAACAACATCACTCATGTAGAGAGATTAGCTAATCCATGGCAAAAAGCTGGCGCAGAGCAAAAAAAGGGGACATCTGCCAAAAGAGGGTACAGAAGATCAGCTTTGGAGGCATGAATTTGACACAAACCGCACATGCAACACTCCATTTAGATCCACCTAGTAGGTGCCTAGCCGAAGTGGCTAGCACACCTGTGATGGTATATAATTGTCAGTCCAATTCTGACAGTGAAAAGCAAACTCCAGGAACAAAAGCTCACCTGATAACCATCTGGGTTGTTCACAAGCTCAAGTTGCTCTGATCCAGGCCAGTGAAGAAGAGCAATGCCAGCCAGCAGCATGTTCACACCCACATACACCATGTACAGGATGAAGAAGTAGTCCCGGTCATCTGAGAGCAAGATCACAAACCTGCATGCCACACAAACATGGACATCAAACATATGGTCCTCCATCCTGTGCACATGGGCGTCTGATGCTTCTGGGAAGCGCAGTAGATGAACAAGAAGATGACCAAAAGTAAAACCGCTTTGGCAATGTGTGCATACTGTGCTGGTAATCGGAATGGGGAATTTGGATAATGTATGTGGCAGGTCACAAACACGCAAAGCAAGAGCAAAAGAGGAGAAAAGTGACATTGCTCTGCAGGAGAGCAATCAAATGAGATGGTCAGTTGACGAGAGGCAGAAGGCTTTTGACACCCAGTCGAAGAGAGGGAAAAGATCAACAGCAACCAGCTGTGGAGAGAGAGAGGAAGAAGACCTTGGTGAAGTGAACAGAAACAATGTCAGAAGAGAGTCATCATGGTCAACGGAGAGGAGATGAAGAAGGTTTACCTGAATTGAGCCAGTTGGGCAGCAGCAATGAGGACCAGGGGGAAGCGCCACAGCCAGGTCTGCTCCAGGCTGTAGCGTGATAAGTCAGACAG
>JAABUL010008091.1_pt1 | contig 10888 bp, 2 predicted proteins | sample 5559151 | NCBI WGS metagenome assembly JAABUL01 (sample SAMN10711876, study PRJNA513368) | rock metagenome | isolation source: Antarctica rocks | place: Antarctica: Victoria Land, Pudding Butte sud | reverse complement strand
AGAAGATACAAGCGCCGTATCAACACTCAAGGGCTTCCTTGCTCGCTATTGCCGACGAGTTTGCCGACCATCTGTCTGATCTCGTCGTGGACAACGGCAGTACTGTCTTCGAAGGCGCCTAATGACCCATATGCCAAGACTGTCGAGCAATAAACCATGGCGTCCGAAGTCGCTCATCCAGAGCGGAACATAGCGGAAATCGGACGTACTCGGCCCGCTTAAGTTGTTTATCCACAGTATTTCCATGTCTTGGGCAAGCCGGGAGAAGGTCTCCTGTAAAAGCAACAAGGCGCAGCTCCAGCGTCCAAAGGTTGTAGGTCCGAAGTCTTGAACCTCCAAGTCTTACGAAGTATAGAAATGCACGAGATGGCCGCTGCTCCGCTGAATCCTAAGGCGCTCTGGGCCGTAGCCCATGCGCCGGCAGGGTACATCTGCCTTGGGGTGAGCAATTGTTCCTTGATGCTTTCGACAAACGTCCCAATGGAATGATGATGGACTGATCGACCAGTGCGACCCATTACCAAGGAGGTAAACTTCAAAGCGTAACATGTGCTCGTTCCTGACCTCGTGACGTCTGATCTTATTTCCGGCGTCGAGAGTACTACCAGAGTCGCGCTCATGGTATTAGATGGTAGCCAGGCCAAAGCAGCGCAAAGTTGAGCCCAGCGGGATTGATAAAGCTTCGAAACGTGCAGACAGTTCTCGGCCGCAATTTGGACATCCGGAGCTCCTATATTGCCCACGGTGATGAGTTGCGTATCGTCACCTTGTACTGAGAAAGATGCAGCGTAAAATAGAATCCCGTACTCTGCAACTGCAACCTGGATGGCCTCTTCCATGTCAGGGTCACGGTCCAGTGAGTCGACGAACTTAGAGACTGGCATAGATCGATGGCGTTCGACCACTAGACGCCACCACGAGTGTATAGTGGTTCAGCGACAACCGAATAATAGATGTGCCCTTCGACCTGCCGCTTTTGACTACAGTAGTCTCATTAGCAACGAAAGAATGGAGGAGAAGGGCATCTAGGAATCTCCAGCCTACCTACCCAGAGGAATAGCGAGGCCAACCTGTGGGCTAGAAATCGAAGCAGAACCTCTGCTTTAATCGAGGAATATGGCAATATTGTCGTCTTAGCATAGCAAGTCGTATTCATGCGTAGCTTGAATCTTAGAGCTGGCCGCAATTACAAAGGGTGGAGGTTGTTGTTGATAAGCACGGCAGTAAAAACAAACAGATGTTCAGCCCCTTGCACCTGCCATCGCTGCCGTTTCCACCAGGCCACCATCAAGCAAGTACATCACCCTCTGAGACTTCTCTTTCGCCTCTCCTCCTTCACCAATCTCGATCTCATACCCCCATCCCAGCGCACACCGCCCACACCGCCACACCCTTCTCTTTTCCCACCCGTCCTCCCTCTGCACAACGATTGCTTTGCGCGCTGGTCGGGTGTTTGAGAGGAGCGAGGGTAGGGAAGCATCTGTCGCATGACCCTCCCTCCCAGCGTCGCTCACTTCGTGATTGGGATTAGGGGTCTCGATGGATAGAGGTGGAAGGGGTAGGATCCGGGCTTCATCGCTGCTGGCTGACGCGCGGACGGGAAGGGAAGACAGGGTATAGGGCGTGGTTAGGAGGAGGGTGCTGCACAGGCAGTGGTAGGTATTGAGGGGGGGCCCAGTGGTGAGTGGAGGAGATGGGGAGGCCATGGTGGGGCAGTACTCTCACACGGTCTTGTGGAGTTGGCAGCACACTCGTGCGCCCGCAAACGATGGATCACTGAATCCCTTTGGAGAGTCTTGCTGTCGGAAACGGGCAGTCAACGTTGATGGAACTCAGTCAGTCCGCTTTTTCCGGCGAATATCAACATTGACTCCTACCCACTAAGAGGTCGAAAGACTTCGTGAGCCTTTGCCATGCGAAGTTTTCAAGGTGCACAACGCTTTGCCGTGGAGATGTTGAATGGCATCGCATCTCGATTCTGGTCGGTAGTCGAACGATGTTCAGGCCAGGCAAAGTCTTGGCTTCGGATCAGGCCTTGTTAGAAAACAGACACTCCTAGGTGCCAGGTTCTAGTGGGTAGGAAGGATGATTGATTGTAGAAGTCGCAGGAGGAGCTAAATAGTCCTCCAAGCCCCTAAGGAAACTAGTCTTAAAATTATCTAGTTCGAAACCTCCTAGTCACACCATCATTGCTCGAAACAAGAGCCTTAGCGATCGCGAAAAACACGCAAAAAGAGCATCACATAATCTTATAGAGAAAGCTTGAGAAACAATCTACTCTTTAGATTTTCTTCGTCGCAATTTCGCGAACTTTTAGGGTCACTTGAATTAAATTTTTATGCATCGTCGTAGCTTCTAATTGTTTGATATTCTTAAAAGCTATATCTAAAGTCTTCTTAATTGATGTAAGAATTATGGTTGCAATAATGCTTTGAAGCATTGAACTTTTTGACATACGCGTAGTGTAATTTGCTTGAACTTGATCGACACAAATATAATAATCTTTTATTTTTTTGATTACTTTTCTTACTTTCTTAGAGTTAATAGTTATCAAGACTTTAGCAACTAATACTAGGACGTTCGCAATCTCTTCTACTAAATAATTGAAAATTTGAGTAAACTTCGTTAATTTTAGAAACTAGATAAATATCTTGTTTATTAAGTAATTTATTACGAAAAGAACGAACGCAAGTATCTTAAGAAATTGCTAAAAATATTTAAATTAAGATAGAGCTTCTAGTTTCAATTTTATAATAGCTTTACTTTTTGAAGTAAAAGTAAATATAAATATTAAATGCTAAGAAAACTTTCTTATATTTGTTAACATTTAATAATTTTTGATATCTTTTGTTACAAGCTTATTAAAGCTATACCAGTAGTTTAGATTCTATGTCTTTGGACAAATTTGCTATTATGTTTGCTATACTCGAGAAGCAAGCAATTTGAGCATAATGCTTGCTATACTTGACGAGCAAGTATTGCGAATAACTATATTTGTATTGCTCGACAAACAAGCAAAATAAGTAATCAATATTTTTTTAGTATATAGAAACTAGAACACGACTTCTTTATAAATTGTATTTAATTTATTATAGATTTTTACTTATTGTTACTTTGATTTATCGAATTTTATTTAAAATTTATTAAATATAGAAACTATCTATAGCTGCAAATTCTTGTTATCAAACAATTGTTTGTATTGTCTAAAAATATCTAAAGATCTTTGTAACAATACAATTTACTCTAATATTTTTGCAAAAAGTATCAGTATAATATTTTAAATATTGTACAAATATCTGTATCAGATTAATGCGTCTCTATTTCGAACACTAGTTTATCAGTATTATATCGACTATCGATTATAGAAAACAACAAAATTAAAATTAATAAATTCGATATCTATTATAGAGATTGTATCGATCTAAAAAACTAGTTTATATAGATAAATATCTATTTTATTTTTTATTCTGTTTCAGCAAATCAAAAAACAATTTTTGTATCAATATTTTTCAAAGAAAGAATTTAGTACTGATTTAAATTAAATTTACAAAAATATCTAAAAAACAATAGCAAAAATTTTTGTACAATATTTACAAATTTCAACAATTTCAAAAAAGAATTTCGAAAATTTTTTGAAATATTTAACAAAAAATAAATTGTAAAAAAAATAGTTCAGTATCTAACTTAACAAATCTCTGCAACAAATTATATTGCTAGATTTCAAAAATATATTAATTTAACTAAGTAGAACAATATTGTATTTATAACAATATTTCGATAAGATTTTAAGAACAATCTAAAAAACAAAATTATATATAATAGAAGAACTCTTAACAATATATTCGATTTTATCGAAATAGCTATCGATCTCGACAATAAACTATATAAAAAAATTATAAAAAAAAGATATAATTAATTTCGAGAAAAAGCAAAAATCTTTTTTAAATCAGCAATTAAATATTAGTAGAAAAAATCTTGTTCTAATCAGAAATATAGCAATTCTAATTATTGTAAATTTGTATCTATAAAACTAAATTTTATTTAACAATACAAAAAAAAGAATTTTAGAAAAAAACAAAATAACAAATTTTAGAAAACGTGCTATTTATATAACAAATCGAATTACTTTGCAAAAAATTGTCAATTATAGAATTTAATAAATTGTCGACAGATTAATACTATATTAAAAAAGATATTTAATAGTTAAAATAATATCAGAAAACAAATCGATATAGAAACAAATATTTTTGAAACTAAATTAAACAACAACTATTATCTGATAGAAAATTCAGATTAGTTACAGAAAATTCTAGATAAAATATTATCAAATAAGATATCTATATTTATACAAAAAATCAATTAAATATTTAATAAAACTATAAAAGCAAAACAATCAAAAATACTATATTTTTATTTAGCAATAGACTCAGACAACAAGTACAACTAAATTTTTTTTTACAAATATCTAGAAAATATTATAAAATATCTTAATATTTTAGTTAGTTTATTAAGAAAGAGAGAGATAAATCAAATTGTAAATAAATGCAAAAAAGCGCTAAAAAACGATATTACTATAAAAAAAGAAATTTTCGATAAAATTGAACAACAACTGAGCATTATAAATCTATTTTAAAAAAAAATAGATAAAACAAAAAAATATACAATATTCAGCTAAACAAAATATTATAACAATTTATACTGAATTTATCTAAAAGATAAAAAAAAGTTAACTGATTTTTTAGAAAATCAAAATTATTAATTTAATATAGAAAGAAAACTTAGTACAAACAAATATTTAAAACAGAAATCTTAGTATCAGAACAGAAAAAAGTTCAAATTTTTTAATAAAAAATATATTAGAGAAATGCAATATATTAATTTAACAGCAACAACTAAATTTAACAGTATATATACAATATTTTATTATATTAGTCAAAATTAATAGACAACAGCTTATTGCAATAGTCGATTCTGATACAATAGATAATTTTATAGTTAGAGCTTTTGTTAAAAGAAAAAAGTATTTTATTTAAAAAAAATCTGATATATACAATCTAGTAATTGTAGATAGAAATCTATTATTCGACAAAAATAGAAAAATAGATAAAAAAACAAAGCTACTATCGATAGCTATTTAGCAATACTACAAGAAACTAATTTTTAATATAGTAAAAATAGTTACTTATAATATTGTTCTAGAAATATTTTAATTAAAGCAGTACAATTTAGAAATTAACTAAAATATATAAGTATTCAGATTTACGCAATATAATTATATAATTTATATTTAATCTATATATCGACAATATTTAATAGTAGATAAAAAAATAAATTGAAAATTAATTGCAAACAGCAAATTTGTATTTTTGCAAAAAAACAATCTAACAGAGTTCGACTCAATAGATATTGACAAAAATCAATTAAATTATAAAATCAGAATAAGTAAAAAAAATTACAAATTTTCTGAAAATCTTGAACTATCTAATACAGCAAAGAAATTGCTAAAATATATATTACAAATATACAACAATTGGAAATATCTATTTTAAAAAAAAAAAACAATAGAGATTTTTTCTAAATATTAATTGTAAAATTATAAAATTAGATTTAAATTAGACAAACAGTCTATATTTAAATCTATATATATTTTATTCGAGAAAAAACTCAAAATACTTCGCGAATATCTGACAAAAAACAAAAAAAAAATTTTATTAAAAAATCTTAATTACAGACAGAATATTAGATTTTTTTTGTATTAAAAAAAAATAGAATTCTGTGTTTATATATCGATTATTAAAAACTAAATAATATTATAGTTAAAAATCGATATCTACTATTTAATATTAGCAAGCTTTAAAATTAACTATTTGAAATAAAATATTTTATTAAACTAAATTTACAAAAAGCGTTTAATTAGATTAGAATAAAAATAGAGAAAAAGTAAAAAACAGTTTTCTGTATACAGTATAGATTATATAAATATACAATAATACTGTTCGAACTTACAAATGTTTCGATAATATATTAGAAAATAACTAATAATATATTACAATAATATTTGAATCGATTTGTTATAGCGTACTTGAACAATATTATAATTTACTCGAAAATCTTGAAAAAATATATTAGTTATATTTTCAAAATATTGAAATATCTAAATATAAGAAATTTATATTTTAAATTAGAGAAATACAAATTCTATCGAAAAAAAATTAATTTTTTTAAATTTGTTGTTAAACAATACAAAATATATATAAATTTCGAGAAACTACAAATAGTCAAAAAATAAAAACTATCAATAAATATTAAAAAAATACAATTTTTTTTGAATTTTATAAACTACAACAAAAAATTTATTAAAAACTATTTAGCAAATACAATATTACTAACAAATTTTACAAAAAAAAATACACTATAATTATAGAAATTTGCAAAAAAAAAATTATTTCAGAATTTTAAACTAGAATATTTGAAAAAATTAGTATTAAAAATATATAATTTGCGATTGTTAAATAGAATTAAAATCGATATATCAGATTTAGCTATCAATATATATTTCAATCAAAAATATAAAAATATATAATATCTAATAATATATTTCTCGAGAAAACTCTTGTTAGTTGAACAAAACTATAATATCTACAATAAAAAACTACTTGCTATAGTAGTTTTTTTAAAATTATAAAAAGTATATACAGAAAAATTATTAGAATTTACAATTTTTATAGATTACAAGAATTTTGTATATTTTATTACTACAAAGCAGCTAAACAGAAAACAGATACAATAATTAGGAAAATTTAAATAGTACAAATTTAGAATATAGTATATTTTAGACAAAAATAATAGCAAAACAAATATATTTAGCAGAAAAAATAATTATATAAAACCAAAAAAATTGTTTAATTATAGTATATTTAAAATTAACAAAAACAAATTATTATTAGCAAACAAATACAAACTAAATATTATACTACAAATATTTCGAGATAATACAAAAGAGTTTTTAATAAAAAAAGAAAAACTTTAGATATCTATCAACAAAATCGACAAATATATAAAAAAATATTATAACAAATTACTGCAAGAATATTCGGAAATAACAAAAACTCTTTAGTTTTTATATTAGTATTGTTAGTTTTTACAAATAAAATAAGTTGTCGAGATATATATTAAACAATATTTTAGTTGTTAACAGAACAAATATAATATATATACAAACTATAGCAAAATTTAATATCAGAAACTATTTGAATTGCTATAAAATAAAATTACAATAAATTTTATTATTAAATTGTTAAAGTCGACAGATCTAGCAACTAAAAACAGATATAATTTAATATTAATAATAATTGATAAATTTATTAAATATTTATATATTATTGTATGCAAAGAAAAGTTTACTACAGAACAACTAAAATATATTATATTAAATTAACTTATACAGTACTACAATATACTCAAAAAACTAATTAGTAACAGAGACAAACTTTTTATATCTAACTATTAAAAAATATTTCTTTTAATATTAAATACAAAATTTCGAATATCTACTGTCTATTATTCGATTACAAATAGCTAAACAGAAAAAACAAATTAGAATTTTAAACAGTATCTAAAATACTATATTAATAATATTTAGAACAATTAAATATTATTTCTATTTATAGTGCAACTAATATTTAATGCAAAGATTTCGAATATTATTAAAATAACTCTATTTTTTGTTAATTATAATAAAAAATTAAATTTTTTCGAAAAAAAGTATATATATCTGTCTGCGTAGTTAACTATCGAAAAAATAGCAATACTAAAAAAAATATACAACAATATTTCAAAGATACAGAAAAAATCGATCAAGTATTAAAATAAAAAACAAAAAATAGTATTTTAGTTAAAAAAAAAATAAAATATATCTTTTTACAAAAAATCTTAGAACAAAAAAATTAAGCAAAAAATTAAATTATATTAAAATCGAATTGTTTTTTGTTAAAAAAACTAAAAAATCAATTAATTATAAACTTAATTTATTTAAGAATATCAAAATATTTTTAGTATTTTATATTTTATTGTTGAAGTTAGCAGATTTAATTATATTTTTATAAAATATATTTTATTTCTATTTGCAAAAAAAGAATTAGTTCGAAATTAAAAAAATTTTACAACAAAAAAATCAGAAATATTTTATTAAATAGAAAAAATATTCTATTTCAGAAAATATATAAAAATTAGAAAAAAATTTTAACTGCTGTTAGAATTTTCTAAAAATTTTTATTAAAACAAAATATAAAAATAGTATTTTAATTTTAATTAGTCGAAAGTTAAAACTGTTCGAACAATATATTAAACAACAATTTCAAAATTTTTGTAATAAATTTGACAAAATATATTTTATCTATTTTTAGATTGTCAATATTTTTTTATTCTATTACAATTATTTTTTTTTTCTTATTTTTCAAAAAATTTAGTTGTTTTTTTAGTTAACTCAGTTTTGCATATATATTGCGTACTTCTTTCTTTAAATATATTTGTTTTTTATAGATTTGTTTAATCGATACAAAAAAAATTGTCAAATTACAACTACAATTAGATTGCATATACTTTATATATTTTTTAGAACTATTATTTACACAATAGATTTTATTAAATATTGTATAGTTACAACAAGAATATATTGCTAGAGATATCGAATTCAGAATGTCAAGAAAATCTTTTTTTCGAGAGAAGAAATTTCTGATATTAATCTTTTTTGAAGATATAGTAAAGAGATATAATAGAAAGATATTGAATTTCGGAACAAAAACTCTGAAAAAAAGAGATAGTATTACAAGCTTATCAAAGCTGTATCAGTAATTTAGATTTTATGTTTTTGAACAAATCTGCTATTATGTTTGCTATACTTGAGAAACAAGCAATCTAAATATAATATTTGCTATACTTAACAAGCAAGTATTGCAAGCAACTATGTTTGTATTGCTCGACAAACAAACAAAATAAACAATTAGTATTTTTTTAGTATATAGAAACTAGAATACAACTTTCTTATAAATTGTGTTCAACTTATTATAGATTTTTACTTATTGTTATTTTGATTTATCGAATTTTATTTAAGATTTATTAAATATAGAAATTGTCTATAGCTGCAAACTCTTGTTATCAAGTAATTGTTTGTATTGTCTAAAAATATCTACAGATTTCTTTAATAGCACAATCTACTCTAATATCTTTGCAGAAAGTACCAGCGTAATATCTTTATCTTTTGTAACTTTTGATTAATTAAACGAGAAATTTTGTTCCAAAGTTGCAAATAAAGTTGTTGCGCTATTTTTTGTATTCGAAACTCTTTTTATAAACTTCTTAAACGATTTTTTATTATTAAGAGATTCGAACGATGTTTATATATTTTAATTTAATAATTCTTCAAAGATATTGTTTTATTGTAATAACGTACTTTCGTAAATTAAATCTTTGATCTCTTAAATTCGCTTTTTAGCTTTTATTTAATTGTTAAAATATATGCTTCAAATTTGCTCAATTGTTAAGAAAAACAACATTTAAAAGTATTTAATCGAAGACTCAAAAATAAAGAAAAGTCTTAATTAAATAAATAATTTAATAGTTGCATCGAAGATTTCAAAAACTTGTTAATTTGTTAATTATATTACGCAATACAACGCCGATATATCTGAAGTCTGCAGACTGAAACAATATTAGATAGACAGATTGGAGAGCTGCTTGTCAAATTTTGATTAACTTGTTTAGTAAGCTAAATCAGATCTAATTTAGATCTGACTTAAATAAACTAAATCTAATCGAAACTAGCTCAGAGACTATAATATATCTTGCAATCTCTGCTTTTTGTATATAATTATCTTCGAGAAAACTAATAATTTACTATATTGTTTGTTATATTTTTTAATAGATTATAAGTTCGAATTTGCAAAAACTTTTAATTCGATAGTCTCTAATACTATTATTGCGACAATTCTGATTGCGTTCTACAAAGAACAAAAGATACTACTATTAACAGACAGAAATCGATATATATTTTCGAGTTGCGCAAGAAATTTCTGTATAGACAAATTAATTCTATTTAATTACAGATTCTACAGAAAACAAATAACAATAAAAGAAACTAATTTATATATTTAAAAAAGAGCTAGTTACAGTTTTAAAAGAAATAGACTATATTGTTTAAAAAAGAGTTAGTTACAGTTTAAAAAAGAGCAGACTATATTGTTTTAAAAAGAATAAATACAGTATTAGAAGATACTGTTAAAACAACAGTATAACTACAATCTTTATATTAGATCTATAAAAAATTAGTATATTAAATCTTTTTACTGCTATTTAACAAATATTACTTTATCTACTTTTTTATTTTTCTGTTATTTTTATTTTATTTACTTTTTTATATTTTATATACTATAGAGAATAATATATGCAAAACAATTAATATACTTAGTCGAATTATAAGCAAGCAATAATTTTGTCAAATAAAAAACTATCTAATAGCAAAAGATTTTTAAAATATAGTTTAATCTTCAGATACTATTATACTTTTTATTTCTACAAACAAAACTAATTTAGTTCTATTAATAATTTCTTAATCGAAAGATATAAAAACAAATATTAAAACTACTTTTTATATACAGCTTTGTCTGAACAAAAACAATAAGAAGAATATTGCTGTTATTACTATTATATATAAAATATAAAAATTCTTAATATACAAATACAAAGAGAAACTTTAGATTATTAGAAAATAGTACTTAGTAGACTATATAAATTACAAAAAGTCTGTTAATCAAAATATTAACAAGATATAAATATATTTTAAGAAATTTAAACAAAAAATTGTCGAGATTTAATTAAATATAAAAAAACT
>JAABUL010008090.1_pt1 | contig 10888 bp, 9 predicted proteins | sample 5559151 | NCBI WGS metagenome assembly JAABUL01 (sample SAMN10711876, study PRJNA513368) | rock metagenome | isolation source: Antarctica rocks | place: Antarctica: Victoria Land, Pudding Butte sud | reverse complement strand
GAATGGGAGGCCGATCTACGAAGAACACCCCAATTATGAGTCGATAAGCCGATTTACGAGCAGGAGGATCTCGTGACAAGAGCGGAGCATGCTGCACCCACACTGATCCAGGTAACAAGGCGATCTATATGATGAGGCTGTAGATACCACGTACTAAAACGAGGTTCGTGCCTCATAGCCTTGCTTAGGAAATGTTATCAAGAATGGCCTTTCCTTCCCTGTATTGACTTGTGTCTTGCACCCGTTTTGTCAATACTCAGGGAACTGATTCAAGGCTTAGCCTTACAAGCCTATCATACTTCCTCGACCGCTTCGCCCTATTCTTCTCGCAGCGTCTTTCCTCGGCAACAAGAATATCACTTTGGCCATCGGCGCAATTGCTTTAGCTTCTCTGTTTACGACGTGTATCAAGTGTCGTGATTTAAATAGAATTAGCCCGTTCTTCTAAAAAGTGTTTCACAACTCTCGTTTGCAAATTCAGTATTATCAAACGTCAATTCAGAGTGATCCGATTGACGCTTCCAAACCCTTCAGGTATTCAAAGGGTGACGGCCAAGTTGCCTTGATGGTCATCATGGCAGGCCAGCCGGTCTGTGACAACATAACACGCTCGGCACTGCTGTTTAGTTATGAAACCCTCCATACAACAACTTCGGATCTCCAAATTAGAAGAACTCGCTGATGTGGACGAAGCGTCACTCTTTCGGTGGAAAACTATACACTTTTGTCAAATCGATTCGCCTTATAACAGGGAATTGGAGAGCTGTGATAAGGCCGGGGCTCTTCTTGGCTCGAGCGTCGAGGAAGTTCGGCCGCTGCATGCTCTGAGGTAGAGTCTTCAATGGGGTCACGAATTCTGCGACCCTTGTGTCTTGGAACAATCGTCTTGATATTTCCTTTGGGAACCCTCTTTCGTATCGTCTTGAATGCTGGTCGGTATTTCCAAATCGGCTTCGTGAAGACTTGCGTATCTTTTTCGGGATGTGCTCGGATGAGAAGCGTAACCCAACTTTTGAAGCCAGCCGGGGTGAGACCTGGAATGTCTAGTCTCTTATAGTATCTTTCTTGGACGAGGTGGTGCTGACACCTAAGGTCTCTATACATCAGGGATATTGATAAGTGCGAGTTATGTCAGTGGCGTGATACTTTGTCTGGCATGTTGAAACATACTTAACCCCCTCTTGCGATCTTTTACGAACAACGTTTTCAAAGTCTCTTGAAAACAAGTTGACGGGCAAAGGTTACGACGCTCTCAAACCTGAACTTATCTCAAGGCTGACGAATGGGTTTTGTACGTGCAATCTCTGTTACAGGGGGAGACAAGGACTCATGATCTGTCAATCAATATATGTAACATGTTCCATTCTTGCCATAATCAGGGCGAGGTCTGCACAAGGCAAGCGCGCCAGTCAGTCTGCCTTTTGCAGTAGATTAGATTTACTTCTCGTGAATTATAGTGCCTTTGACTTTACCGCGTAAGGCATAAAACATTACTGATAGACTGGCAAGCGATTGAACAAGGATGTCCTTGCCTTCAATCGAACGAAAAATGTGTTCATGTTGAGCATTGAGAATCCGGTCTATCTGAAAGCCTCTCTTGAATGATAAGCTCATTCGTCAAATAAGGGCGCTCTTCTCTTCCTTCCCCATCACCCCTGGGTGTTTCTAAATATTATCAACAACATCAATAAGAACGGCCAATCTTTCCTCAAGTTTCTCCTATATAATGTATGGCCATTGAAGTCATTGAGCGAAGCATTACTTTCCCGGCAAGCTTCGTGCGGCAGTCTGGCTTCTACTGTCATGTAATCCGTAATGCGAAAAACATAATATCACTCACAATTCCTTGTGAGAATGTAGATACGAAGGTAGGAAAGCATGACCTAAAAGGCAGCGTCGCCTGGCAGACAACGCTTTTATTCAACGCTTTCAAGACTTATCACATAACGAAACATAACAAGCTGTTTGAGCAGAGAATGAGTAGGTAGAGCAACTTACCCTTAAGCGAATGGACTAGGGCTGAGCTAGGCGAGTATCCACACACTAAATCTGCTTAGCGAAATTCGCGATTCAATATCACCGGCCTTGCGAATCACGACAACCACATCGACTTGGTCGCCATCAGCCATAATGGTACGTTACCAACCCTGTATTTGCTTTGAGATATAGATATACGGTATGAATTATGCTTGGGAGATCTACTAATGCGCCGCTGCTCTAGACGATCAAGCACAACCAACAAATCCAACATAACCGTGAGCGAAACCTCAGATAATCATCAGCTACGGCAGACTTACCAGTATACAGATTTCCGCAAGGACTGGCAGCGTCGTGTTCGAACGCACTTCGACCAGGTAATCCAATTACCCAAAGACCTTACACAAACCTCCTCTCCGCCAGCTCGAGGTTGGAGAGAACGGCCGCTAAACATTATCTGTAGCCTGGACGCAAATCCCGCCGCCGAAATGCACGCCTCACCAAAGCTGCAGCCGTCGCTCCCCGCCCCGTCGACAAACTCCGCCCGGTAGTCCGCTGCCCATCAATCAAATACAACCGCCGCGTACGAGCAGGCCGTGGCTTCTCTCTCGCGGAATTGAAGGTAGATGATCACCGAGATGACGTCTATTGCACGGTAGATGTGTAGCGTCACAGGAGCTAATACCAATTTCCCCGTCTAGGAAGCTGGCATCCCCCGCACCCTCGCCCCCACCATTGGCATTTCCGTTGACCCCCGCCGCGCCAATCTCTCACAAGAATCTCTCGCCACAAACGTCGCCCGTCTCAAGGCCTACCGCGAGCGTCTCATCCTCTTCCCCCGCAAGGCTGGCCAGCACAAGAAAATGGACACCTCTGAAGAAGACATTGAGAAACACCACAAGGAGGGCAGTCTCATGAAGAAGCACATGCCAGTGGCTGACTCAGCCAAGGAGTCGGCGATTGGGGAGGTTAAGAAGAGTGAGATGCCAGAAGGAACAAAGGACGCGTATAGGACGCTTAGAGACGCGAGGAGTGATGCGAGGTTGGTTGGAGTGAGGGAGAAGAGAGCGAAGGCAAAGGCCGAGGAGGCGACGGCGGCGAAGAAGTAGTGTGGGGGTTCTATTTCGCATGTTACGAGCTAGGCTACTTGAGAAAATGGGTAGAACAAAGAATTCGGTGCACTTGCAGGGCTGTCCAAGTTTCCGTCTCTTACACGCCTTGTTGCTCACGGTTCGAAGTTCTATGGGAACATATGCGAAGTGCGAAGGCTCAGCGGTCAATCCCTCCCGCAGAACCCTATTCCCTTTCAAACCGCCTGGATGATTTAATATATCACATCTCCGAAGAATAACCATTAACCATCTCCCGCCAAAGCAGAAACCACCCAAAACCCCACCAGTCCGCCTTATCCACCCCTCCTGTTTCTCGATCTACTCTCTCTTCTCCATCCCCACCCTCCTATTTTCTCATCTCCATCCTCTCCCCCACCATCACCCTCCCACTTCCCCACCCCATTTCTTTCACCTCCAACCTTGACAACAGGTCTGCAGCACCATCCACCAAAACCAACCCCCACGCTCACAGCGATGTCAAAAAGCGATGATACCAAAAGGGGGCGGCGGTTCAGATGCGTAACGGAGATTTCGGTGTGCGGAGTCCGGATCTGGGAAGCGGATCAAGAATTTGCAGCGATGGCGGGGAGTGTGGGTACGTCTTTGGCGAAATCTACTTTTCCAGTTCGCTTTGAACGACTCCTCGGAAATGTCTCGCGCTTCTCTGCCACAACCACCTCGAACAGCTTTTCTGGAACCCGATCCCCTAGCCAACGCACCCGCGCGTCTCATGCCGAAGGGTTTATAGAGGCTGCAGTAAGACAGAGGGGGATGGTGTAGGGACGGTTGAGGGCGATACATACCTGGCGTCGACAAAGCTCAATCGCGGCTTTGGCTGTGCTGCGGAGTCCGCGTCTGGCGTTATTGGAAGGGATAGGTTTCGTGTTTGCGCGGATGGGCGTGGATTTTAGTACGAAGGGAGTATGTAGCTGGTTGGCAGGTGTCACGGCGCGATAGTTGTGGTAGAGAAATATTGTGGTCATTTGCGGGGGAAGGGAAGAGTTTTGTATGAACGTAGATAGAGTAGATGCTCTCCCTATATCCAACCGTCATCCACTCAGCGCCCCTAAACCTACTATAATCCCGCTCATATCCCTGAGAACCAGACTACCTACCCACCAGCCACCCTTCCGCAAACCCCGGTCCCTCACACCCTAAACACCACCCCCACGACCACCTCCACCGCCTCAAAAACGCCCTTTCCCCCTCTCAACAGCCCATCAAATGCCTCTCCCACCCTTGCCAGCTCGCCGCCTCCTTCGGCCTGCATCCATGAATTTGGGAACGCGGCGTGGGCGGAGATGTGGCTTTCGAGCTTGCCGGTTGCGTCGAAGGCTAGGCGCCAGGAGATGAGGAGGGAGATGGGGGATTGGGAGAGGAGGAGGGAGGAGCGGCCGAAGTGATGGTGGAGGGGTTGGTGGGGGGTTGGCGGAGGAGGGTTTGTTAGAGGTGGTTCGGGTGGTGAGGGGGTGGAGGGGTCAGTTGGGTCGGCGGGTTTTCGATGGCCTTTGGGTCTATTGCTTGTGGTGTTTTTGGACTTCGTAGCATCATGTATACCCAGGGATGCTGAATCGGCAAGAAGGTTCCCAAATTTCTGCTCACTCTGAAACCAACATTTGGCTCTAATTTCGGACAGTTTCCAGTAGCGATCAATGGCGTCTCTGACAGCAGCTAGATCTCTACCATCAAAAGGCTTTCGTAACCATGTACCTAACTCGGAAGCAGCCCACGGGTTTATGCTGGACAAGGTGATATCGGTTGTCTTTCTCGTGGTTAAGTTGACAGTGACCTGGACTTTGACTACGAGAAGCTTCTGAGGTGAGGTGAAGGTAATCTCTTTGCGGCGTAGATGAGGATTATCGGATGGAGGACTTTCAACGCTATCTTCGGTAGCGGTGACGGTATCGAGTGCAAAATGCGACGGATCGGGCAGCGCGTCTAGCACGACCAGAGGCGGTGTTGGTGGTCTTGGTACAGGAGGAGCCGGGCGTTTGGAGAAAGGAAGAAAGAGAGAAAGACGCTGTGCTAGAGATTCAGGCTTTGTATGTTGACTGGTGTTGGAGTTGGCATCCTCGTTATTCGGTGTAGCCTGCTGTATGTGGCTATAGTAAGTCCGTGGACCTAGCCTCGACTGTTCCTGACTATCAACAGCTGTCTCTGTTGTGGCAGAGGTTCTAGGTTTTAACGGCGAAGATTTCGCACTGGTACGTGTCCTTCTTTTCGGCCTCTTACTAGGACTGCTCAGCAAAAGGCCGTTTGGCGGCTCAGGTGGAGGCTCGAGTCCTAGCTGTGTCGGCGTAGACGGTAGTCTTGGCTCCGCATCCACATCACGTCTAATTCCGGGATTGACATTATTTCCAAGTGGCCTAGGTATTGTAGGCAGCTCAAAGTCTTCTTCCCGGACTACGCCGGGCCTGGGCCCTCCCCCTTCTGCTGTAAATTCTGGCTCCACGGCCAAGTGAGGTGTTTGATCCTGTTCCACCAGTTCATTGGCAGTGCCCTGCGCTGGGTCTGTTTCTGCTGCCGCTTGCGGTGGAGATGCCCGCGGGTCGTAAGGAACACGCTTCGACGGAGAAGCGTACCGGCCAGGCGTCCTCGATCTCCTTCTCGGCGCTGCGGACAGCCCTCCGCTTACGGACTGGATGTTCCGCACTGGTGATCCTCCATTTACTCCGCCAGTGGAGTCCGGTACTGGTGGCGTTGTTTCTCTCGATGGTGTTACTGGGCGCGTAATAGTATGTATGCCATCAATCAGGCTTTGTGCGCCATCGACTGCGGAGGACCGACTGAGGTCAGGACCTTGGCTACCGCGAGAGCTTGGCCGTTTAGTCGCAGCGGTAGTTGATGAGGGTAAGAGATTTGGATGGAAGCGCGCAAGACTGGCTTTGGTAGGCGACAAGTACGAGGCCCGAAACGGCGTTGAAGGATCGCTTCCGCGACTTGGAGATCGGAATTGCGTATTGCTCGCGTCAACTCCAAGAGAAGTGGATGGGGAAGTCTTGCGACGCTTGGCCGAGGGGGATTCCATCTCTGGCTAATGACCGCAAGAGCATCACATTCGTACTGATTTAGAATACTTTGGTAACAAGATAACATCGGCGCATTGCACTTATTTTATGCTCCCCAACGCAATGTCGCCGGTTTCATGGATTGGTGGACCGAGGGACGTGACTTGGCGACATGCTGATTCGGTATCAGTTCAACCGAATAGCGAAGCCCTAAACTTGGGCGCGTCTCGCTGAGCGCGCTTCTATTGCTCATTATTTCTACCATGGTCGAACGGGCCATCCCAGGGCCAATTCGCTAGCAAGCTTGTTAATTGAGATGTGTGATGAACTTCCCACTGTATGCAGTTATAAACCCAAAGCTTCGATGGGCAGCACGAGGTGCCAATGTACTGAAAACGGTGATGTTCGACAACTGCCACTCAGTTACACAGAGCTACCTAGCTAAATCTACTATGTATCTTTCGTCTGAGTGCATTATTCCTAGGTTCGCCAGGAGGTAGAACAACCTTTGACCAGACTTCTAATTCTCTTGGATGTGCACTTGAATCGTGAGATGACAACTGTCTACCAGGTAACGTTTTGATTTAAATACTTCTACGAGGCAGGTGAGACGCTAACCGAATACCATTTTCTCTATTCTGATTGTATTCGGTCTCGATTTGGAACAACTTTTCCATTTAATATCGTTGATAACTAGGTAAGGGTGTTGGAAGCCAGTTTGCATGGTAGGTCAGGTGAGCAAATAGGTCTGGGGCGCAGCATTTTCCGACTTCGGTTCTCTCCCATACACCAGTAGGCCTTATTGATGTCTGCCATGGAAGCATTCAGAGCTGTCCAAATTCCGCATTTTACCTCATAAGTCTAGACCGTAATCCTTGGCAAGAGACTCGTCGATGATATAACTTGATCCACCACTTCCTCTGTATACCCTAATCCATAGTTTTGCGATGACAGTAGGCTAGGTTTCGAGTCCTACTCCTGCATAACCTGGTCGTCAGGATAAGAGTCTTCAAAGTCCGACTGGTTGAGTATAAGCTTTTCCACATTGACTTTTACGCTCCACCTTATATTCTGAGTATGTCCCTTTTCGTGGGTCTCGTCTCCATAGTCTTGTATGTCGCTCGCCTTGTTCGCCTTGCCGGCGGGACGATGATGGAAGAAATAAGTCGGTTGGGCAACTATGCATCGAGCATCTTGCGAGTGATCGGTGCACCACCAACTCAGCGCGTTATCGAAGATTCCTCGCAACTCTTTAACCGAAAGGCCATACAAAAGCTTTTGGGCTCCTTTGTGGCTCACTGCGTATGCGAAACTGCAAATCGGAGCGCCAGCCATGTGGACGAGCCGCGAATGCTCGCCGAATTCCGTAAGGTGTGGCTCTCGGGAAGCTTGTAAGTTTGCAAAATTCGGCACACTAGGATCATCGTGGATGATGTAGAGTCGAGGATCATCTTTTGCGAGTCCGTCGAGACAAAGGCCAACCCACAACACATCCCATCCGTCGCCATAAGGGGAATGGGTTTTTGTGGACTCGGTCATGTTGAGAAGGTAACGGCTGCCTCTGGCAAAATCCATCAATTGGGTCTTAAGCCGGACATCCCAATCCATATCATCTTCGAGTATCAAGGCGGATGAGAGACCGTTTTCCACAACTCTGTACGAAAGCTTTCATGTTAGCCCTCTGCCACACATTATACAAGGTATCTAAGGGCCTACTCACGTTCGAATAGCATTCATATGACTCCTCCATGACCCAATTTGTGCCTCGGTCAATTGTCGACCCTCTTGGTTGACAGGTAAAGCTTTGTTTGGGACGTTTTCTCCTCTGACGCCATCGAGGTAGTTGAGCTTGATCCCAGATGCCGATGCAGCAAGTGACAGTGCATCTCGTTTGTCGGAACGCTCTGGTAAATTCAAGACGAAGATCTGCTCGAACTATGAAAGAGTCAGCGCTCAGGATGAGACCAGATGTTGCTAAAGTTGCTTACACCCAATGTTTCATTGCCAATTGGATGAAGACCATCTGTGTACTCATCCTTCCACAGGACTTCTGATGGGCCCAAGACTCGAGACAATCCGTTAACAAGATGCAGCAACGTAAAAGGCACCGCAATCACTAAGAACAGAGCAGCAATTGCATAGACCCTCATCTTCGTGACTGCCATTGTTGACAGAAGTAACACCACAACGGAGAGAAGGGAAGTATTTCAGACAAACATATTCAGAACACCTATCTGCATGACATTATTGTGACATGGCTTTGGACATGCTAGAGTGATCTAAATCAGATGAACAAGGCATGTTTTCGCGCAAAATGCACAGTATGCACGGCTATGGATGCTGCAAACAGACACCCCGTCCAATCAGATTTTAAGTCACGGCAATGGAAAAGCCCACAGACGCCCCGTCCAACCAGACTTTTGCGTCAGGCTGTAGACCGAGCGTTCCTTCGTCCCAGACGCATATGATATGAGCAACTTTGAGGGTTCTGGCAGTCAGAAGAGTGGTTCAACTGTCGCGTTATCTAAGGCGGAATGGGTAAGGTGTGTGATTTTAGTACCTAATATGGAATATCACCAAGCAACACGTGCGATCGAGGCATTGAAAGAGTCTTCGTCGCCTTTTCTTCCTGTTACCGTCTTAACGCTGTATGCACTTCATATTATGCTACGATAACGGATCTAGATCTGGTTGGACATCCAAGATTCATCATCGGGATCAGATAGCTATCCATACATAATCGTGCAGGTGTGGCCCAGGCTCAACGAGTACCTGGTCATTGGGATTATTGTTTGCAGAAAGCTACTAGTAACGATCTTTTCTTGCATCTCTAGGGCAGTGAATCCACTGAAAACAGTGTGTGCAGGCTTAGACGTTGGGAGGTAACAGATTCGATTCCTGTCGGGCGCTGGTCAGATAGCTGATTGCTTCTGTCTTTTCTATTTTGCTGAATGGCAAACCAAGCCATATCCTTGGAGAATCGCATCCACATTCAATATAGGAGCTCGGTTTCGAGTGTGCTACAGCCGAGCAGCAATACTCCTATATCTCTTGTGCCAAACTACTCTACTTCCCGTCAAGTTTCCCTTGCTACCATTACCGTTAGATACCAAGGACGTAATTGGGTAATGAATTCGAATCAATCGCATGTATGATAATTACAACCAGACTGTAAGAGGATGCGGTCGATGACATCCTCTTCGCAATAGAATTGACTTTACATGCCTTCAGCTACATGATATTGACAAATACTACGAGCACCAATGTGGAGATTTTCTTCGTCGCACTCGTTATAATTGTCCAGAAGGTTGCCGCGCGCCAAGCTGACCCCGAAGCTCGGACCAACCCCGGACATATGTAGTTGGTGAGGACTCGGAGGAATTCCTCTCCGCTCTAGAAGAGAGTAATATATAAGAGTTCGTTGCGCCTCCAATCTCCATCTGTTCTAACTATCGACGGCCAACCATGAGTAGCAACCCGGACAAACCAGAGGACTGGTCCGTCGCCTCCAGGAAGAAGGCCCGTACGTATTCTTAGAATGTTCTCCCTTCTTTCGAGCCATAATCTTGAGAAATTCTTCGGGTGCATCTCGAGCCTTTGTTCCCCTTTATCTTGACGCATCACGAAGCTCAATTCTATGACCCAACAAGGCAATGCTGACACTGAAATTACCAATAGCCTCACCCATCGGGACCTCAATTTTTGTCGGCTTGCGCTCCGCTGATGTCGCCTTGCAGTACAGTATACTCCAGCGAGGATGGGGAGCCAGTCTAATCGAATCGCTGGGGGGACGTGCTCTACAGTCTTCTACAATTGCCGGTAATGGCATCCTTGGTCTCACGCCATATGCCACGGTCGTTTCCGCGATGGCTCTGGGCAGTACTGTCAAGCAGCTCATAAATCTTCTTCTTATCTCGGAACAAGAGATGCTTCCAGGTGCAGCCACGGCCATATCTCTTATCAATACGGTTCTTAACTCCACAAACACGCTGCTCTCTCTTTGGGTTGTTAGCTCAGCTGGCCCAACACTCACGTCCCCAACCGCTTCCATTGTGAATGTTGTATCGTCTTCACCAACTCTAGCCGCAGGCGCTGGCTTGTACATCCTTGGTATAACTATTGAGTTGTACTCCGAAATACAACGCAAGGTCTTTAAGAGTAAGCCAGAGAATAAGGGAAAACCGTATGGCGGCGGTCTCTGGTCCTTGGCAACGAACATCAACTATGGCGGCTACACTCTCTGGCGTAGTGGTTATGCTATGACCGCTGCCGGCTGGCCGTGGGGCCTCGCTATAGGGGCGTTGTTCTTCTATGACTTCACTTCCAGGGCTATACCTGTCATGGACGAGTATTGCACCAAAAACGTAAGCCTAGCTCAACTACTAGATGCGCTCGATCCTTGCATATATGATTGTTGTTAGTGGGCTTTGCTAATCTCTGCACTTGGAAATGAATAGTACGGCGAGTCGTGGCTGGAGATCAAGAAGCGAGTACCGTATCGACTTCTCCCAGGCATCTACTGAGCTTTGAAACCCGTTATATCTTGGTACTGTATGATGTGGAGTATTTGGTCTTGATCACTATTGCAGATTTTATTCGAACTATAACCCGATGGTGTCCACGTGTTGTTTTCGGGTTGCCCGTGCCTGAATAACTTTGATAAAGTGTATGGAGTTGTATTCAGGGTTTTAAATTTCGGATGTAAATAGGAATAACTCTAGATATTACGATGACTCTATAGATTAGAAGTATATGGTTACGTGGCCTTAAAAATCATTTTTGTATATCAAT
>JAABUL010008089.1_pt1 | contig 10890 bp, 12 predicted proteins | sample 5559151 | NCBI WGS metagenome assembly JAABUL01 (sample SAMN10711876, study PRJNA513368) | rock metagenome | isolation source: Antarctica rocks | place: Antarctica: Victoria Land, Pudding Butte sud | reverse complement strand
ATGTCGCCCTGGAACAGGAAGGGGATTCTCATTTTAGACGGGCTCAGATGGCCCTTTACGCTAATCCATCTTACTCCTTCCTGTCGCTGCTGGCTCCTGCAAGTTAGGCCGTGGCCCAAACATAGGATACGCCAAATCAAGCTAGTGAGTGAGTACTTACTTTTTTATTTTATCAACAAGGCTAATTAGTTAGGAAAATCGTTGGGAGTGTGTACATTTAAGCATGGAAACTCTCATCAAAACCATCGCGCACGCCTGGGACTTGAGCCCAGCGCATTATTGGCATCTTCGCATCCTCAGTTCGCTGATGCTGATGCCGTTGCTTGGGGTGTTATATCTAGTATTTTTTAATAGACGCAAGCCTACCAAGGCGCATAAGTTTCAGCCTTATAGATAGAAAAATTCCTTGACGAATGGTCAGGGCCTTACGCCAGCCAATGACCCAGCTGCGCCATATCAATCCAGCTGCGCCATATAAATAAGGAATATACTGTCTACCAGTAGGTTAAGAGTTGGTCATAGAATAGCATTTTCGGCCGCTTAGCTAGCGCCGGCACGACCAGCCGGGTAGCGATGCTGCCGGGATAATTGGCGTCGTGGGTTAAGGGCAGGGCAGCATGGTTTAATGCATGGCGAAGGTGGTGAAATAAGCGCGGCAGTATTTGTAACTTTAAGGGGGCAGGGATACGTAAAAGCAGTATGAAAACTCCACAAACGTTTCCAGTGTATTTGCCGGCCGTTAATCGTCGGCTTGAGCACCAGGCGGGCCTGCCAAGCGGCAAGGGGCCGCTGCCCCGGTGGGGTACCAGCAGCAGTGAGGAAGGGAAAGTCGCGGCGCCCAAGCAGCGGCTGGGAGCAGATTTTAACGACATAATCGTGTCCCGATAGTCTTTGCTATCGCTGCGCTAACCCGCCCTGCTCAGTTGAGAGTAGGGCGGGTTTTAGGTTTAAAGGCCAGTAAGAAAGCCGGCTACCCAGTCAGCGCAAACATCCCTGACTGCAGTAGCTGTAGGCCGAGTAGTTAACAGGAGGCAAAAACCAGGTTTTTTAGCCGATGAATGCGGGGTTGTTACTCATTCCGGCCGTTATTGCCTGCCTATGAGCAACCTCCGAAAGACCAGCCTGTATCTGTTGCTGCTGTGGGGTAGCGCGCTGCTGGCAGCTAGCTGTGGCCAGGCACACCGTGAGCAGCAGGCAACTACTCGCCCGCCTTTTGAGGTGACTGAGGCTTCGATAGCCGACGTGCAGCAGGCCCTGAAGCGTGGCGACTGCAACTGCGAGCAACTGGTGCAGGCCTATCAGGCCCGCATCGGCGCCTACGACCAGCCTACCCATCTCAACGCCATTGTAGTCACCAACCCGGTGGCGCTGGCCGAAGCCAGGCAGCTCGACGCGGAGTACCGGCGCACTGGCAAATTGCGTCCGTTGCACTGCGTTCCGCTGATTGTGAAGGATAACTACAACACGGCGGGCCTGCAAACCGCGGCCGGCTCGCTGGCGCTCAAGGATTTCGTGCCGACTACCGATGCTACTATGGTGCGCGACCTGAAGGCGGCCGGAGCCATTGTGCTGGCCAAGTCGAACATGGCCGAATGGGCGTTTAGTCCGCTGGTGACTATCAGCTCGTTGGCGGGCGAAACGCGTAACCCCTACAACCTGGCGCACGTGCCGGCGGGCTCCAGCGGCGGTACGGCGGCGGCAGTGGCGGCCAGCTTCGGCACGGCGGGCCTAGGCACCGATACCGGCAACTCGATTCGCGGGCCGTCGTCGCACAATGCGCTGGTGGGCTTTCGGCCTACGCTGGGGCTGCTGAGCCGGGCCGGTATCGTGCCGCTGTATTTGCGCAACGACACCGGCGGTCCTATGGCGCGCTCGGTGGCCGATGCTACCCGTCTGCTCGAAGTAATGGCCACTGGCCCCGACCCCGCCGACCCGCTGACAGCTTATAGCGCGGGCAAGATTCCGGCGAAGGGCTACCAGCAGTTCCTGAACAAGAATGGGTTGCGCGGCGCGCGCATCGGCGTGCTGCGCACGCTTAGTGAGCGCAGCCCCGACCCACAGGTGAAAGCTCTGTTTGAGCAAGCCGTAGCCGACTTACGCCGGGCCGGCGCCACGGTAGTAGACGTGGAAATCCCGAATTTCGCCCAGGTCAGCAAAGACCAGTGGGCCTCGGTTTTCAAGCACGACGTCAACCAATACCTGGCCGCGCAAGGCACTACTGCGCCGGTGCACAACATCGGCCAAGCGCTGGCCTCGGGCAAGTACGCGGCCTATATCAAGGAAAATTTGCAGGATGAGCTGGCCCACGGCGTGGCGCCCAGCGCCAGCCAGGCCGGCCGCGGCGAGGCCTACACCGACCCGCGCCGCATCGCCTTCCGCCAGGCGGTAACGGCCGTGATGGACCGCCAAAAGCTCGGCGCGCTCGTGTACCCCACCTGGAATAATCCACCCGCCAAAATCGGTGATTTCAACGGCTATAAGGGTGATAACAGCCAACTCATCGCGCCGCACACCGGCCAGCCAGCCTGCACGGTGCCTATGGGCTTCACCTACGATAATCTGCCCGCCGGCTTGCAGTTTTTGGGGCGCCCGTTCGACGAACCTATCCTCATTACCTATGCCTACGCCTACGAGCAGGCCACGCATCACCGCCGCCCGCCGGCGCGGTTCCCGGCCCTGCCCCCAGCCACTAGGCAACAAGCGCACGGGCTTATTTCGGCTCCGTCAGCTTCAATAATTCTTCCAGGTAAGGCCCCCAGATAGTGGGGTTGGAGTGGGTACCGTGGCCGGTGGTGAGGTCAGTAATAGGCAGCAGGATGTAGCGGCCCCTGGCCACTTTCTTGATTTCGGTGTCCAGAATGCCTAGCTCGGGCGGGTTCACCTGGTCGTCGGCCGAGTTGATGGCAAACAGTGGGGCCTTGATGGCTGCCAGGTGCGGGGCCGGGTTGTAGTCGCGGGAAGCATCAAACTGGCAGATGAAGTCGTTGGCATCGAGTGACTTGTAGAGGTTGGCTTCGGTCCTGGCCAGCGCGGCCTCGGCCTGGGCACGGGTGGGCGCCAGCTTCTGCATCTGCTTGGGGCTGCTGGTCATGAATATCAAGGACGACGCGGCGCCCGTGAGGCCCATTTGGGGCTCGGTGGTGTAGCTGCCGCCCTGCCAGGCGGGGTCCAGCTCTATCATATCAATGGCCATTTTGCGCAATATCCGGTTGCGGCCGGCTATCTCCACGGGCAGGCTGGCCAGGGGTAGCAGGGCATCCATGTAGTCGGGGTATTTGTAGCCCCATACCCAGGTTTCCATGCCGCCCATCGAATGTGTCCATGATGAGGCGGGCGTGCGCTACCCCCAGCTTTTCGGTCAGCAGGCGGTAGTTAGCCACTACTATATCGTCGTAGGTGTACTTCGGAAATTTCATCCGCAGGCCGTTGCTGGGCTTGCTCGATTTGCCGTGGCCGATGGCATCGGGCAGGATGACGTAGTACCTGGCCGCGTCCAGCGGCTGCCCCGGCCCAAACAAGTGCCCGGCGAATAAGTCGCTCAAAAAGCTGGTGCCCGCGCCCGTGGTACCGTGCATAATGAGTACCGCGTTCACCACCCGGCCGCTCTTGTCCTTGCGGGGCTGGCCCACGGTGGTGTAGTGCTGATTGAGCACCGATAGAGTTTCGCCGCTTTCAAACCGAAAGTTGGCCAGCGCGTAGTCACCCCCAACCGGGGTAGGGTAGGCGACCTGAGCCCGGCCGGCCAGCGGCGCGAGCAGCCAGCCACTCAGCAAAAAAATCAATCGGAAAGTAGCCATACAGCCGGGCAAAGGGGGTAGGGAAGGTAGGCGTAAGTTGGCGATGAGAGGCTCAGAAAAAGCGAAACGCCTCCCGCGGCCGGAAAGGCGTTTCGCTTTTTCTGAATTTGGAAAAGGAACAGGTTGGAAAGGGCCCCGGCTCGGCGGGAGTAGTAGCAAAGGAAGGGGGGTAGGCGCGGCGCTACAAGGACAAAACCGACTCATTTGTGACAATAGTAGGATGAAATTTCACTAAGAATAACACAATTTATTTACAGATAAATTATAAAATAATTGACATAAGCCCCTTCTTGTATTAATCCGGGTACTAATTGTTTGCAGAAAAACGCAGAACATGGGCAATTCCCTCTCTGCTTAATGCAATTAATCTGCCTGCCGGCATCTGCTAGCCTGCCGGTTTCTGACCAAACTCTTCAAAAAAGCCGCACTTTGTGGCATCGCTGTAATTCATCCCGCGCCTCTCGGTTTCCAACCTGTTTAGGATGTTTGTCTGATATCAGACACCTGCTCCTGTCCAGACGCAGGGCCTCGAAGTATGCATTGTGCTGCTAACCCGGTACGAGACTGCGGTGGGCTCTCCCGTTGCCTGTTAGCCGCATTACAGTAAGCCGGTCAGCATGAGCAGATAGTGAAAGCATTAGTGCCGAGTTTATAAAAAATAATGAAAAAATACTGTAAATCACGCAACAATCCGTGCTGGGTAATCCGTACAAGGCGAAGTTCTAGGACCAATTTATTCACTGATTTCCCTTTTTTCATGAAAGTTTCCAGCATTTTCCTCGCCGCTGCCTTTGCCCTTTGCACCAGCGCCGCCTTCGCCCAGACTACTCCCGGTACGACCGGCACCACCACGGGTACGACCGGCACGACCGGCACGACCGGCACCACCACGGGTACGACCGGTACGATGGGTACGGGTACCACTACCACCCCGAGCACGGGTACTATGAGCAATGGTACCATGAATAATGGTACAATGGGTACGGGCACCATGAGCAATGGTACTTCGACCAGCGACCAGCGGGCTATGCGCCGCGAACAGCGCATGAAGTCGAAGACGACTAAAACAAAGTCGACGATGACTCCTAACAACTAAAGCTGACTTGTAGCCATGCTACTGCCTTTAGCCGTATAAAAGCCGGCTGCCCACTACCGGGCAGCCGGTTTTTTTGTCGCGCATTAATTATTTTAAATGGCTTATCATGAAAACGTTAGTTCTACTAGTAGCCGTGGCCCTGGCGGCTGGCACGGCCCGCGCCCAAACGGTGCCCTTTGATGCCACGGCCCCCATACGCGGCGGCGCCCAAAACCAGACCAGCGTGCCGCCCGTAAATCCGGCCCTGAATCAAAGCACCATTCAGGGGCCTTCGGAGGTGCAGCGCACACCTACCAGCTACGATGCTCAACCCAGCCGCCTCACTGGTTCGGTGCCCATCGCGGGCACGCCCGAGCAGTCGCCCACGGCCGTACCCGATGTGCGCGAGCAGGGGCTCATTCCACAGCGTACGGCGCAGCAGTCGAGTGATATCGTGCCCAGCCGGGGAGTAGGCTCCAGCAACGTTAACCAGCGCCGCCCACCGCTGCCCAAAAATAACTCGCTGCCTAGCGTAGTAAGACCCCCTATTCAGCCCTAGTGGCTATCTGTAGAACCTAATCTCTTTTTTTGTATGAACACCAAAAATCTTCTGCTCGCTCTTGCCGCCACTTTCTACGTTGGCAGCGCCAGCGCCCAAACCGCCCCCGTCAGCCCGCGCGCCAGCCAGGCTCCCGCCACGATGGCCAGCCCCAACACCACCCGCAGCAGCATGGGCAACGCGGCCGAGGCCACCGGCACCGTCGTGACCAAGCCCACTGGCAACGAATACGACACGCCCGACAACGCCACGAAGCGCAAAACTACCAAGCGCAAAGGTGAAATGATGGGCGGCAAAGGCAAGATGAAAACCAAAATGTAGGTTTTGCTTATCGCCTACCCCCGTAAAAAAGGCTGGCCTCCCGTGCGGGAGGCCAGCCTTTTTTACGGGGGTAGGGCAGGGCTAGCCAACGTGGGCCAGCAGGTCGTGGCCATGGCGGCGCAGCGTGTCGGCTAGTTTCAGCAGGTCGGCCTTAAGGTCGGTGGGGGCGTGGTGGCTGGCCTGGCTGGTCTGGTCGCCGAGCATCGTCAGCGAGTTGCCGATGGCCGTGGCACTCAGGCTGCCGCCCGTGAGCAGCGATTGCAGGTTGCCCATTTCGCGGGCAATGTCCTGAAATTCGGGCTGCCCGCTCTGCAGAAACCGCTGCTGCCAGGTCTCAGTATTATCCATAGCCGAGCCCAGCGGCAAGCTGGTCAGGCCGTTCTGCAACCCGGAGAGGGTGGCGTGCAACAAGTCATTCATGGTAAAACAGGGGGGTAGGGAAAAGGAAAAACTGAATCAGCCAGCCGGCTATGCGGGCCTGGCCTTGGTGGCCCGGCGCTTGGGCGCGGCGGCTTTGGGAGAAACAAGGGGGGTAGGGCGGGGAGCAAACGTGGGTGGCGCATAGCCGGCTGGCATGGGCGGCAGTAGCCCACGAGCGCGCAGTAGCTCGGCGGCCCGCACGGCGCTGGCCTCTTTATCTTTGATTTCGAGCATCATATCTACCTCAAGCCCAGCAAGGTCAGCCAGAAACTCCTCGAAGAGCGCGGGCACCAACGCGGCGGTATGCTTGCCGCGGCGTTCGCCGGGCGCCTGCGAGCTGTAGTCCAGCATCGGCACGCCGTCGCGGGTGGGGTGCCAGGTGGCGGCGGCCCGGCGCAGGGCCTCGCGCATGGGCTCGCCGTGGTGGAGGCATTCGTGGTGAAAATTATCGAACAGGATAGGCACGCCCGTTTCGTCGTGCAGGCTCAGGCACTCGCGCAGGCTGTAGAGGCGGTCGTCGTTTTCGACTACCAGCCGGGCCTGCACGGCAGCGGGTACTAAGGTCTGAAAGCTATCGACCCAGCGCGCCAGGGCCGCGCCCTTGTCGCCATACACCCCACCCGCGTGGATTTGCAGCCTGGCCGTCGAGTCCAGTTCCATCAAATCCAGCATGGCACCCTGGTACACCAGCTCGGCCACGCTGCGGCGCACGATACCCGCGTCGGGCGAGTTGATTAAAACGTACTGACCGGGGTGAAACGAGACGCGCAGCCCATGCTGCCGCACGTAGTCGCCGATAGCCCGAAACTCGCTCCGGAATTCGCGCTGCCAGGGATAGGTATTGACCTCATGCGAGCCAAATGGCACCAAATCTGACCCGATGCGGAAAAACAGCAGCCCGTGGGCCACGTTCCACTCCAGTATCTGCTGAAGGCAAGCCAGGTTGGCCGCCACGGTGGTAGCCAGCCGCTCGGCCGAGTACGAGGCCAGCCGAAACGTGCTGCCGGCACTGCACGGCAGCGTTTCATTCACGCAAGGATACCCAATTCTCATTCCGTGGGCTTACGGGGTTTTCAAGTTCCTGGTTCTTTTGGGTTCCTGTTTTCTGGTTAAACTGGCAGACCAGGTTGTTGAATAAGCCCACTGCGAAACACTGCGCTAAATTCGCGGCGTAAACCATTTGTTCTCACTAACTCACCTGGTTCTGACTTGAGCGATAACCAAGAACCAGGAATTAGAAACCAGGAACCCAAAAAACCTACTCATACCCGCGATTGTCGCGGAAGGCTTTGTTATACTCGGCCCGTTTCCTGGCGGCGGCCTCCGCCGCGTCGCGGGCTTTGAGCTGCTCCACTTTGCGGCGCTCTTTGCCCTGGCGCGAAAACTGGTCGTAGAGCCAGTCCACGTTCGAGCCGCTGATGGTGGGCGCCTCGGGCCGGGGCGCGGTCGAGTCCACGGCAAACAGCGGCTTGGGCTTAGGGGCGCGCTTGGGTATCTTCACCACCGGGGGGGTAGGGCGCTTCATATTGCGCAGCGCCCGGTTGATGATGGCGCGGTCGGGGCGGTCGGCCGTCACGCGCACCTCGCCCAGTTGAATGGAGTCGCGCACCAGCTTTATCTGTACCACCAGCTGCGTGAGGGTAGTGCCGCCCAGCACCAGGCGGTGTGGCTTGTAGCCCACGGCCCTGAATAGCAGGGTGTCAGTGGCCAGCGCCGTAATAAAAAAGGCACCTTTCTCATCAGCCGCCAGGCCCAGGTGCGTGCGCTGCACCTGCACCGTGGCGCCCGGCACCGGCTGCCGGCTCGTGGCCGCCGAAATGGTGCCGCTCACGCGCACCACCGGCGACGGGCTGCCGGCCTGCGCCCACGCGGCCGGGGCGGCCAGCACGGCAGCCAGCAACAAGCTGATTACAAGTAGCTTGTGCTTAATAAAATGGAAAGGGGCTGGTAAAAACACGTATCCTTTAACGCAACGGTACCGCAAAGCTGCCACCAAAGGAAGCAAAAAAAGCCCGCGCCGTTGCAGACGCGGGCTTTTCGCAGACCAACAAGTGGTTTTTACCGCGCAGAGGCTACATTTTGGTCTTGTTGCCGGCAGCGTCTTTCACTTTTACTTTGCCGTCATTTTTTACTTTTAATTTCGAGCCGTCGGTCATCTTGGTTTTGCCTTTGGCTACATCGGCGCCGCTCATAGTCGAGGTCGGGGTTTCTTCGGTAGTCGTGGTGGTCGAGGTGGTTGTGCTATCCGAAGGCATGGTAGCGCTCGCAGCGGCGGCTGTCTGGTCAGTAGTGTCGAGGTTATTAGCCTCGTCGTAGTTCGGGCGCGACGACTGATAGGCCTGGTACTGCGCCGGCACTACCAGGATGGTTTGGAATTCCTGGTCGGTGGCGTTGTTATAGTCGCGCACGGCAGCGGCGTAGCCGGCGGTATCGGCTTTGTACTTGGCCATCAGCTCATCGTAGCGCTTCGAGCGGTTGTAGTAGGCCGTGCGCAGCTTCTCCTTGGTGGCCTCGTCGCTGATTTTCACATCCGAGGCAAACTTGTCAGCCATGCGCGTGCCACGCGATTTATAGGTAGCATCGCTTACCGTGGTGGTCGTCACGGCACCATCGGCGGGCACAGTCGTGGTGGTCGTGGTATCAGCAGTTTTTTCCTGCGAGCAAGAGGCCAGCGAGAAAGCTGAAGCGCTGAGCAGCAGAAGCAATGCATTTTTCATGAGAATGGGGGAATTTGAAGAGAATGAGGGTTTTGGTCCGGCCTTTAACGCAGTTTGCAGCTGGAGGTTACCGGCCGTGCGCCGCCCGCGAGTGCCAGGCGCTCACTACGCCCGGCGCAGCTCCAGCAGCGTTATTTCGGGCAAAAAGCCTACCCGCCCCGGAAAGCCCAGGTAGCCCAGGCCCACGTTCACGTACAGCTTTTGGCGGCCTTGCTCGTAGATGCCCGCCCACTGCGGGTAGGAGTATTGCACCGGGCTCCACTTGAAATGCGGCAGGTTTACGCCAAACTGCATTCCGTGGGTGTGGCCGCTGAGCGTGAGGTCAATATCTTTGTAAGCAAGCACCTGGGCCTCCCAGTGCGACGGGTCGTGCGAGAGCAGCAGCTTAAACGGCGCGTTGCCGCTGGCCGCGTGGGCCTTCGGGAGGTTGCCGTGCTTCGGAAAGTTGGGGTGGCTGCTCCAGTTCTGCACGCCCAGTACGGCCAGCTCGTCGGCCCCGCGCCGGATGGTGTGGGCCTCATCGAGCAGCAGCCGCCAGCCGATTTTGGCGTGGTTGCGGGCCAGGCGTTGCAGGTTGTCAAGCTTGGCCTCTATGCTGGGCCACTGCACGTAGTCGCCGTAGTCATGGTTGCCAAGGATGGAGAAAATCGGCAGGTCCGACTTAATGCCCGCCAGTGCTTCAATGTGCGGCTCTACCTCAGTAGCGCGGTCGTTCACCAAGTCGCCGGTCATCACGATAAGGTCGGCTTTCTGGGCGTTGATAATGCCCACGGCGCGGCGCATCGGTTCCAGGTTGCCATTGAACGAGCCCGTGTGCAAGTCGGAGATTTGCAGGATTTTAAACCCATCGAACGACGCCGGCAGGTTGGGGTAGCGCAGCACTACGCGGCGCACGCGGTAGTCGGTTTTGCCCTTTACCATGCCCCAGAGCAGCGCCAGCAGCGGCACCGCGCCCAGCCCCAGCGCCAGCCGGCTGATAAACTGGCTGCGCGAAATGGGCTCGACGGCCGTCGCCCTACCCCCCGCCGGGCCCCCGAAGCCCCCTGCCGCCCAGCGCCCGAGGCGCGTCAGGTCTTCGAGCAGCAACGGGAAAAGGATGACCAGCTTGGCCGCCAGCAGCAGCAGCGGCGCGGCCAGCAGGTAGCTTTTCAGCGCCACCGGGCCGTCGTGCCGGGTGCGGGCGGCCCAGAAGCACAGTGCCCACAGCCCCAGCGTGAGGGCCCAGTAGCTGGTGGCAAAGCCGCGCCGCGCCGCCGGCGAGCTCGGCGCCAGGGCAGTGCGCACGGCTACGTAGCCATAGATTTCGGCCACGATGATTAACAAGAAAATTCCCCAGAAAACGAGTTGGTTGCGCATACGGAGTGCCAAACGGCCCGCCGCGGGTTTAGGTTTGACTGGCGGCGGGACCGCTGGGGCTAACGCGCGACCCCGGATTTTACTTTATCTTGAGCCGCTATACTGAAACGCTTCTATGCCGCCTACCCCCTCGCTTTCGCCCGAAGCCGCCGACGACCTGCCCCTCGCCGCGCCCTACACCCCGCCCGCCAGCTTCGGCATCAAGAGCTGGGCGGAGGAGGACCGCCCGCGCGAAAAAATGGTGCAGAAGGGCCGCGCCGCCCTCTCCGACGCCGAGCTAATCGCCATTCTGCTGGGCTCGGGCACTACCAAGCTCACGGCCGTGGACGTGGCCATGCTTATGCTGCAAGCCGTTGATAATGACTTGAATGAGCTGGCCCGGCTCAGCATCAAGCAGCTGTGCCGCCACCCAGGGGTAGGGCCAGCCAAGGCCATCACGGTGGTGGCCGCCCTGGAGCTGGGCCGCCGCCGCAAGGAGGCCGGCGCGGGCCGGCGCACCACCATCACCAGCTCCCGAGACATTTACCAGCTGGTGCGGCCGGCGCTGCAAGACCTGCCCCACGAGGAATTCTGGGTGATTTTGCTGAACCGCGCCAACGTGGTGATGCGCCAGGAAAAAATCAGCAGCGGCGGCGTGGCCGGCAC
>JAABUL010008085.1_pt1 | contig 10897 bp, 14 predicted proteins | sample 5559151 | NCBI WGS metagenome assembly JAABUL01 (sample SAMN10711876, study PRJNA513368) | rock metagenome | isolation source: Antarctica rocks | place: Antarctica: Victoria Land, Pudding Butte sud | reverse complement strand
GCCTCGGTATCTCTAAACACGGCATAGAGAGCGTTGCGTGCCTCCAGGGCTAGCTCTTTCAGCTCTTCCGTAGTTCTCTCAAGGTTGTCCAATTGGTTTCTTGCTAATCAGTAGTGAGTCAAATGTATTTGTGCCCTTCAGGGACAACATTACTCTTTAACGTGTCTCTTTGAAGGCCATGAACTCTTATGTGCTGGCGCAGACCGGCATGGTTTTCCATTGCCTGGGAGGCATTCTCGATAGCCTTCATCTTCGTCTGCAAGGTTATTGCGTATGCTGGGCCTTTAGAAAAGGAGCCGAGGAATTTCACTAGAGCGAGTCAGCATCCTAGTCCACTATGCCAGTTCCAAAGACGTGGGAAATACTCAACTACTTGCTTTGCGTTTGTACCACCCTAGGATGTGCTGCAGAGCTTCAAGGATGGCCTTGTAAAGATCTGCAGCTTGCTTCTTCATCTCGATATCTCTGTACAGTTTCATAAAGACCGCTGCCTTCTCTACGCGCAGAGGAATCTGATCAAGGGCCATATAAGTGTCTTCGCGCAGCTGGCCGAGTCTCACTGCCGCCTAGTATAGATCAGTGTTATCTTTCGAATCCATTCCACAAAGTCAAACGTACTTCCAGTATAATCGTCAGACCTCCGCAGACCACAGATCCATATACTGAAGTGGAGGGTAGTAGCTTGAGCCATGCCTGGATGGCTGGCGCAGCACTATAAAAGTTGCGTAGCCCGCAGCGTATACTTGTCATAATACCTTCTTTGCCATACCCTTTGTACTCGTCACACGCAGTTTCGACCTGTTTGATAACCTCATCCCAAGTGTGAATGGCCTTCAAATCAATGCCTGTCTTGTATTTGGGGTCTGCCTCTCTTTCGTACTCCTGCAGGGCTTCGGTAAATGCTCGCTGGCTATCTAACAGTGCCTTTTCATCCGTGAAAGTGTCGGCCGTCGCAATAAAGCGGTCGGATTCATCATTATACATGGTTTCAGGGCATTCAAAGGCCCGGTGAAGGTCCCCATTCACATGGTTATCAGTGTAATCTACGGATGTATTGGCAAGGTGGCCGTCGGCAAAGGCCCCTGGGAGAATAGAAATTTTGTTTGAAGTCGATGATGTCCTGACCGCCATGGTGTCAACTACACATAAAATAATTCTGTGGAGGTCGCTCTGCCATGAGGAAGATCGACCATGTTGTTGAGATTACTGGAGTCAGCGCAATGAAAGAGAGAAAGAGACGGTCGTCACTCGGGCATTGGTAGCCTTGTAGTAATATTGCAACAGCAAGCTGAGGAGGTGTGGCACACCTTCGAAAGCATCATCAACGAAAGGCTCAGCCTTGTGCTTCCCAGTCACACCAGGGGAAGGCAAGGCTAACATGGCCTCCAAGATAGTTCTAGGGCTTATCGGCGAAGATCTCCCCCCTGATGCGTAGTCTTGACTCCCAACCGATGATTAATGACACATAGCCCGACATCAATTGCTGACACTGCAGCAAGAGCGTTGAGAAGCGAAGTGAGCCTTTTGATGGTGGAGGCTGGGATGGATGGAGCTAACCATAGTAGGGCTAGGGGAGTGGGCTTAGCAATTTTCACCTCCGAAAAACAAAACTGCCCAGCAGGGCTTCCGTATGCATACGAAGAAAGGAATAGTCTCGAGGTAGTCAGCTACAGCGGTTGATGATAATGAGGGTGGGCAGCATCCTTCGAAAGTCCTCCCCCACACATCGCAAGCCTCATTTTCTGCAAGCGCCGCTCCTCCACGCCTTGCAAAACATCTCAGCCTTCTTTGCGCCAATCTAACCCCACACCCTACAAAACGTCCCATCTAGTCAACTCCTGCATCGTTGCCTGATACAGTGCTCCATCTAACCGATTCCGACCTTGCGACATAGCTGTCGATGGGAGGGATGGAGGACCGAGACCGTCCAAGCTGCAGGAAGCCGCGCGTTGTGAAAGCTGACATCTACCGTATCAGACGTGGCCAATAGAGAGTTCCCTGCTACGGTCTCAAATCTCGATTCAGCACGTTCGGCCATGGGGTGGCAACACTTGCCGCTCTGCCCACACGAGGCTGCAGGCTCTCTCCTGACAAGCTAACCTCGAATGGTCGCAAGACCCGCAGGAGTTCTTAAATATGGTAAGATGTGCGTGAAAGCCTTGAATGTAAGCCATCACTGCGCAGTGCCCTCATAGATCTAAACTCCAATGTTCATATCAAATCTTCTCAGATCCTCCTTCAGATCAGATACCCTGTCATCTTTTACTTCTATCAATAATTCACATATGTCACATAATCGCAACCATGCCCAAGAGCAGTTCATCCGAGAGGAGTGGATCAGAGAACGAGAACGAGAACATCCTCTCTGCCATTTCCCCTGTTACGCCTTTGACGGCAATCAGCTCGTCTGACATTCTCAACATTGACACCTTAAAAGAACGCAGGAGAAACCGAAGAGATTCAAGCGTCCGCTTTAGGGATGTTAGCCCGCTCCCGGTCGAGGAATTTGGACCCTCATCTCTGCCAACCTCCAAAGAGAGATACACTCCACAGTCGGGAAGAGAAGATTGGGTGAAAAGCCCAGTGCAGCCACAACCTTATAATGAGCTCCTAGAGGAACGTGCACGTCTCGAAGATCGTGTAAGCATGCTCGAAGCCAGACTCCAGAATCTCGACCTTCCAAGGCTTTCTGATTTTTCAGATAAAGGGGACGGGTCGTCCGAGCGATCCGGCCTCTCAGTCATCCCTCAGTGGCAGACTTGGCAGGAGTATTTGGAACCTACAGCTACTCGAACGGCTACTAGCATTATGGAAGTACTTGTCGAAAGGCCTCATACAAACAAGAAGTCGTCTCTTGCCCTTAACCAGCCAGACACTGCGTTCGAAAGTCCAAATCCTGTCAGGAATATCGAACGAATTCGGTTCAGATCCATTCATATCATAAATGCGCTACAGCAAATCACGGAACAAACCTTCCCCGACTCTTCTTGCTTCACTATACACCGGCCGTTCAAAATCTTGCTCTTCTACGAAAAGGGGATCGAAAATCACCTCTCAGAGCTTGAGGAACTATTCAACGAGAACGCCCATTGTGTTCTTGGCGAGCAATGCAAAGCGCGCATAGACCTCGACAATTTAATGTCCCGATCTCCCGACAGCTACCAAACACCTCAAAGTGTTGATCGAGGGGACTCTCGGAACGGAACCTCCATGTCAACCCTTACCGAAAGCGCAGACTATAAACCTACGACTAGAGAGCGGCCATCGGATGAGCAAGTCTATGCTTCCAATGCAGTTTTTGGAAAGCAGACCTTTCATCCACCAGAGTATGATCGCACAGATTGCCGACACGAAGTATCAGAAGATTTGTTAGCTCAAGGGGAAGCCATCACGCACCTTCGTGCTTTGCTGAAATTCATGAAGGAGGACATGAGAGAGATCTTTAGGCGACACCGTGTCCTGCGATCTTCAACGGCAGACATGATTTCTTTTACGGACGTCTGGCATCTCTTCATGGCTGGAGATCTCGTAATCACCAACGATGAGTCAAACCTGATGATCTATAGGGTCTCTATCTTACCGGCTGGATCTCCTTTCTCCAGTAGGAGGCCTGTCAAAGAAATGAAATTACGGTCCGACGGTTCCCATCAGCATTTCGAGTCAATATACGGCCAAGAGTCCATGAGTGTTTCGCATATTGATGTCTTTTATTATAATTTTGATGGCCGCAACTTTGGTCCAGTCGAGGAGAGGTTAACAATAGTGTCCTACGACGGATTGAAGAAAATCACCGATCTGCCAGTATATCCTCTTCGCTTCCGCGCCGACTCGCGCATCTTCAAAGCTAAGATGCTCGAGAGAGGCCAGAAATTCCGTGAATCATTGACCAAACCACATTGGGAGTACAACGGCCTTAGCGCCGCTGAGCCCCAAGAGCAGGTCAGTCTCAGAGCACAAGATTCTAGAAAAGATCACTGTGTTAACTTTATAAACATACTAGATCGACAGCCAAGTCATTGTTGACATCCCCTTGGCGTATCGCAAGCATCCTGAAAGGACTCCAAAGTTTGGATTGAAGTCTTGGATGGATGATAGCGCTAGAATTGTTACCGAGGCGTGCGGTGTCCCTGGCTGTACCGAATGTTTTAAAGAGCGCTTCATGTTCGACGACCACAGGATTGATCGACAACGGACAGTCGAGTTTGTGAAAGGTAATGAATCGCTCTTGAGGACAACCAAGGATATTGAAGAGCTTACTGATGACCTGATGCTCCTTTTACCGAACCGTATCTACGGATTTGTTCTACGCAGTCGGCGATGGTACTACCTTGATATTGACAGAATCCACCCGGTCCACCGGCAGAGCGAAGGTTTCGAATCTTTAATCCTTCCCCAAGGGGTTGCAAGATTGGTGGAAGGCCTTGTGCAGACACATGGTGTTCGTGACGAAACCGCCGTGCCTATTGATGAACTAGATTCCGAGCATCAATTCGACTTGGTGCGTGGCAAGGGTAAAGGTTTGATAATTTTGTTACATGGCGCACCTGGAGTGGGCAAAACATCTACGGCTGAGTGTGTGGCAGATTACACTCACAAACCTCTTTTCCCCATCACCTGCGGCGATATCGGCGAAACGGCCAAGGAAGTCGAGCAGAACTTGGAGCAAAACTTCAGTCTCGCCCACAGGTGGGATTGTGTACTGCTCTTGGATGAAGCAGATGTCTTCCTCCAAGCCCGGGACAAAGAGGACATGAGGCGAAACAGCGTTGTCTCAGTCTTCTTACGCGTGCTTGAATATTACTCTGGTATCCTGTTTCTTACCACGAATAAAGTAGGGCATTTCGACGAAGCTTTCAAGTCCCGCATTCATGTCAGCTTGTACTACCCCCAACTTGACGAGGATTCTACGATTCAGATTTGGAAAATGAATTTGCGGCGGCTGCTGGAGAACAAGAAGCACCTTGATGTCGACAGCAAAGCGATCAAACGATACGCTAGAAAACATTATGCAAAATTGGAGAAAGCCAAAAGAGGTCCGTGGAATGGCCGTCAAATCAAGAATGCCTTTCAAACCGCAATCGCGCTTGCGGAATTTGATGCGAAGACAAACAATCAAACGAAGCCTGTTTTGACGGTGGATCACTTCGAGGTTGTCGCGAAGGCGGCCTTCGGCTTTGACGAATACTTATCGAAAATACATGGCACCGACATGGATCGGGCTAGGCGTGAAGGTCAACGCGATGACGAAAGATCTAGGCCGGTGCTCTTTCCGATTCCCCCAAAATCGTTCCAGAAGCAGGAGACATCATCTTCATCGAGTGAGAGTCCCGAAGAGGAAAAGAAGTCGAAGAGGGAGAAGTCAGCGGTGAAGAAGGAGAAGAAGAAGAAGAAAGGCAAATCGAAGGCCAAGGCCCGAGAGTCCAGTTCAGATGAGAGCACAGTATCATCTTTGAGCGAAGATTCGGAGGCGAGGCAGAAACTAAAGTACAAGGACAGGAAACCAGCGAGCAACAAGGAGAAGGAAGGTCGTAGCTCCAGATCGAAGACAAAGCCCAAAGCCAAGGTACATGGGTCTGACAGCGATCAAGTGTCGACAGAGTAGAGGTATGCTTGCTCTATTCTATATCCTTGTGTGTGGAAGGTAGCTTTGTCATCGTGTCCAATTCTGTCCGGTACTCACAACCTTTTTTTTTTCGCAACAAGAACCAAGCGGGATACATTTTCGCTGCGTATCGAATTCTTTCCATAATATCGCCATAGATCCTGATGTAGCACAATGCTCACCTTTCCCGGGCGGCAAGATTTCTCGCCGGATGGGGTCTTGTTTATGCGCGTGGGGCTGATCTGGCGGAGATGCTTAATTATGGAGAGTATAGCTTCCTTGCAGCGATAAACCATGTGTGGTACACAAGAGGGAATTGGCTAAACAGAACGATTCTTACGCCACGACTAGGAAGCATGCAGCTTAAAAACCCTCTGTTTCGAAATTTGGGCCGGCTAAATTCCTTCTCGTTAATCCTAACTTCGATCTTATTTCTACCGTGTCTCATCGTCCATTCTAGCTGACTGGGAGGAAATGGTGGTTATCCAATTTCGCGAGCCCGATATAACTAGCAATGCCGGAAAACTCCTGTCTTCCAACTTCCCATTTCCATGAAACCCTTTCATCTTAAGCTTAGTCCTTTCTTCGAAATTTTATTCTAACGACTCTCCTTGGATATCCTTCGCATCCGCATACTACTCACTTTCCACAGCTTTCGTGTTCATAAGCCATTATTCTTAAATTCACTTCCGCATCTCTAAACCGCCGAGCTAGATTTCAAGCCCCTGATGTTGCGTTTTCTAGCGAGAGCCATACACGTAATATGTTCCTAGGAAATGCGCCTACGAGATGTTTGTCAAGATGTATTTGCTTTTACAATACTAGGAGCAGAAATGTGAGAGAATTTTAATTGTGATGGATTGGATAGATACGCTTAGGAATTGAGGTCGTGGGAGCAGGAGCAATCGACGGGAGGTGTTTTGGAAGGAGTTGGGGTTCTGACTTGACAAGCCTGAAGCAACTAGATGTGAAAAGTTCAAGCCCATTGGAACTAGCATACGAAGGGGGTTTGATGGAAGGAAGGACTCAATCAAGTGTTGGTAAGTACAAGTAGTAATGCAAAGCCGCTGTTATCAATTAGTATTAACATGAAGAATCTATAACCTACCAAAAATGTTGAAACGCTACTCGTTTCCAACGATCCAACGCGAGCGAGCGGTAGCGGACCTCCAACTAAACGAGCAAGCAGCGGAGAAGAGAAAGCCTGAATGTACACACAGAAGACCATCAAACGGCGATATCAGTAGCCTCACAGAACATCAAACCAAACCCCCCTCTACTTCCCAACAACCAAAATCCCATACCCCGGCACCTCCCCATAACTCCTCAACTCCTCCACCTCCGCCCCCCCGTCCCCCTCCCCCCTCAACCACCTCTCCGGCACGCTCGTCCCCCCCCACCTCAACTCCCCCCCCAACCCCCCCTCCCTCGCCGCCCCCTCATAAACCTCCCTCCTCAAATGAAAGCACTCAAAATCCACATCCCCCACCCCCGTCTCCCCGTGCACATGGAAAAAAACCCCATCCTCCACATCCCTCAACTTAGTATACACCAACCCCCCCGAACCCTCTGGCGGCGGGCGCACCCTCGTTTCCGCGTCTATGGAAGCTGTAGGGTCGTTTGTGGGGGGCACGGTGACGCTGATGAAATGCCCGCCGGGAAGGAGATTGAGCGCGATGTTGCGGAACATTTCTACGAGGGCGGCGCGGGTGGGGGCGTAGTTTAGCAGCCAGGCGCCGAAGACTATGTCGTAGGGGCCGCCTGGGTAAGGGGTTGGGTGGGAGCAGTCGGCTAGGGTGAATGTTGTGCGGGGGGTTTGGGAGGGGGGGGTGAGGAGGCGGGCTTGGGCGAGCATGGGCGGGGAGATGTCGATGCCGTGGACGGAGCGGGCGCCCCAGGGGATGAAACTGTGGGTGTAGAAGCCGGTGCCGCAGGCTAGATCTAGGACGTGGGCGGAGGAGATGTAAGGGGAGAGGGTGGTGTGGATGTTTTCGCGCTCGATTAGGGCGATTGATTTTTCGCGGATGGCGTCGTAGGGCGCGCGGATTTTGTTGTATTGGGTTGACATTTTGGGGTTGGGGGAGAGGGGGGGGTTGGGTGTGGGGATGAGGGGGAAGGGGACGGGGGGTGGGGATGATATTGTGTAGATATATTTTGGTCTGATCTTATCGATAAGGATTATTATCTTACTAATCGAGAATAAAGCCTCCAGATCATGTGACGAAACCCCCTTCAATCCTCCGAGACAGGAAATACCTTCTTCATGTCGTTCTCTACCGTAGCCGCTCCATACATTACCTTAGCAGGGGATCCAGGCCCAAGGCTGCGCAGTAGCTTGAGAACCCGCTCAACTCTAGGCCAAATCCCTGGAGAGATGCAGTAGCTCCAACGTTAATGATGAGTAGATTTGGAAAGAATGTTTAAGTGTGTCAATAAGCGAAGATTCAGCTGTGCGCAAGATTTAGTTTGGGGGCTTTGGAACTGGCCTGAACGCCGTCTAGCATGCGTGAGAGAAGGCGAAGTTCATCCGAATGATTTTCTCATGCAATGATGATATCGTCTCTATGTACAGCATCACAAGTAACGTGACGGGTAAATCTATCGCCATATATCCAACTCTTCACCGATCTCTTTTCCCATTATCAGCTCTACCTTCCAAACTTCTTCAGCTCCAAGTGCCTCAGCGGTGGATACACGATGCCCGCAAAGGCGATAGCCATCCATGCCCCAATATCGCCTCCGTAGCCCCCAATCTTTAGTGCTACGGGACCTGCATACCAGACCTGATACATCCCAATGATAGCCCCTGCCCAGCCCACAAGCCAAGCAAACAACGCCGCCGCGCCAATAGGCAACCTCTTCTTATCCTCCCACGCGGTCCAATCGAACGGCACACCTCTGAGTTTGTGGAACAGGAGATGTTCTTCCAGTGCAATAGTAATCCACGGACAAACCCAGTAGCTCATAATCGGGAGGAAGTTCTCAAACACTGCAAAGAGATGATTGCGTCCCGCGACCGACAGAGCGAGCTCAACAAGCGTGATAGCCACGCACCAGGTCCAACGAGGAATCGCCTTTGCGTATCGACCGAGGACTTGGATCGTGAGTGCCGCAGCATAAGTACAGGGAGCGTTGTTGGTGACGGAGCCGAGGGCGAGGATGACGACGCAGAAGCTACCGAAGCCACCGAGGCCGTTGTAGGCTTGAAGGAGTAAGGCACCAGATGAGATACCATAGGCGGTGCCCCATTCCGGGACATTGGCCACTCCAGTCGCGATACCAACACCGACTATGTTACAGAAGATCAAAGCGAGCCAGGTGCCGGACCAGGTCGTGAAGAAAGTGGCCCATTTGGAGGTTGTTGTCGGGTAGTAGGAGTAGAAGTCAGCACCTATGGCTGCAAAACCAATGACGCTATCGCACACGAAGAGTTAGCTTTGAAGCAAAACGAAATCTTATATATATATAATCTTGCTTTTAGAATCAAGCCTAAACGAAGCAGCTTCAAGGGCCACGAACCTAGCGAATTCCAAGGCGAAGAAAGAGCAACGATTTGCGGTGATGGTACCAGCGGGACCGACAGAGGCTGCGGACGTATCGAAATGCTTGGCAGACTTTGCGTAAAGGGCAATGATGGCGACCATCTGTGGGATGAACGCATACCTAATTCCCCGTAAGCTGATTATCCGCTTTCTAAGGAAAAAGAGCGCACCTCTCTACTGCGTGAACTATGGCAATTCCAAAAGTGGCAATGATGCCAATCAAAAGCGCGGCCACAACACAACCCACAGCGATTGTCAAGCCCCCACCGTTGATGGCCGAAAACATTTGACCGGCGATAATGCAACCAATTGTTCCCCAGCCGACTTGCATGATTAAGTTGAGAATACAGGCGAGCTTTGAAGGCCAGTAGCCCATGAAGTATCGACCAATGATCTGTCGAGCATATCATATATCAGCAAACGACTTCCAAAATCGATCAGGGCCAAATCGAGTGGTCAAGCGACGTCAAATTCGCATGAGAACTACAACGAGTCTGAATTAAGGCCGCTGCTCTTGCAAACCTACCATAGTTCGATTCCCACTTTCCGGTCCAAACGTGGCAGTATAGGAGGGGGCACAGGCGGAGAGACCGGTCGCAAAGATGACAATGCAGATGGAATCCACCCAACCAAGCTGGAAGAGCAGTGGGCCAAGCAGACCCGTAATGATGTTCGTTGCCGCCATGTTGATACTGAACCACAGCAAGGCCATCTGTATGTAACCGCGGATGCCACCATTGTGCTTCTCCTCCGGCAATACACGTGTTATACCGCGAGCTTCAAGCCCGGCACAACACTCCACCTTCGCGTTCCATCTAGCAAAGGTGCCTTTGAGCTGAGGAGTGGGTGCAATGTCATGCTGTTCCGAGGAGCCGAGTGAAGCGGCTTTGTCGCTGCTGGTGACATTGAATTCGCTGGCCTTCAACTCGCCCCGTTTCTCAGCGTCGTTTTCGGGGATCTGGTGCGCACCAGGATGATTGAGGAGTGTCATGGTTATGGAGGGGTGAACGACAGTGGAGGTGAGGTTGAAGACGATAGAGGTACTGTCAAGGTATCGCAGAACCCAGTGGGCCAGACCTGCGACTTAGGTGCAAGATATGCACCCGTTCTGGTCTAGAATGGTGGGGCTACATGCTCTAGCAATACCTTTACCATGGCGTTGGAAGTAAGTTGGGCCATTGTGGGGGAGCCATGCAGGGAATTGCTGCACGGCTCACATTCGGCTTGCATTTCACGTGCGACCTGCAGCATCGCTTGCGTTCCGATAGCGAAATGCTAGAATTCAGAAGTAGCTAGTCAGGGTCTGTCGTGGTCGAAGACTAGGAGAGCTTATTGGGAGCGCGGACTCGTGGAAATTCTGCCACCATTGACATTAGTAGGACTTGATGCATCATGTTCGCGAAATCTTTGCGCATATCCATGCCGGGCTCACTAAGAAGGAAACGAAGTCGGGCATCGAGGGACGCTGTACTCGCCTGCTCGCTCTTCAACTATTGCATGCACTCCAGACGGAGAACAACGATCGAGAAAACAGAAGCAGGTTCATTATGATCTGCAAAAGAAGGCTTACCACTTATGTATGAGCAGGGATAGGCAATAGTTAGAATCAGGGTGTTAAAATCGTCCATAATCGATTATTCCTATAAATAGAAATATATCAAAAATCGCTCTAAAATCGATATTTAAATTAATAATTTAAAATTTTCGCTTAATAATTAGTTAGATATACTATTTATAGATTTAATAAATATAT
>JAABUL010008083.1_pt1 | contig 10900 bp, 10 predicted proteins | sample 5559151 | NCBI WGS metagenome assembly JAABUL01 (sample SAMN10711876, study PRJNA513368) | rock metagenome | isolation source: Antarctica rocks | place: Antarctica: Victoria Land, Pudding Butte sud | reverse complement strand
TATTCGCATAAAAAGGTCCCGCACCGACCACCTGCCCCCGGGCTTCTGGGGCCAACGGCGGCGGCGCACGGCCCCAGAAGACCCTGCTTCGCTTGACCTAGCCGCCTGATGCAGCGGAAACTAGAGTTTATTTGATTGATACGATCGACGATCTTGTCGTTGTGCGCGCCGCCCCTACCAGTTAGCGGATCTTTAAGTTTCGGTCCTCGTTTGGCACAGCTATATACCAGCGCCTTATTATAGCGCATGCTAACTGACGGACTACTAATCCTCCCTAACATCGGCGCGCGGGACGATGGAGACGACCTTGTCGAAACGGTAGCGCGCGTAGTAGGACCAGTAGCGCAGCGCTTCGGCCGCCAGCGGTGAGCCCGTCCGCGCGTGGTGCGCCGCGAGCAGTTGGTGGAGCGGGCCCTCTTGGCTAATTTCCTCCGCGTTTAATGGCTCGACGCGGACGTAGTCGGTGTTGAGCAGGCCACGCTCCTCTGAGGTGAAGCCGTCCAGTAGGTAGACGGTCCCGCCCGTCATGCCGGCGGCGAAGTTGAGCCCGACCGTGCCCAGCACCACGACCGTGCCCTTGGTCATGTACTCGCAGCCGTGCGGGCCGACCCCCTCCACGACGGCGACGGCCCCCGAGTTGCGGCACATGAAGCGTTGCCCGGCCCGGCCCGCCACATAGAGCTCGCCGCCGGTCGCGCCGTAGCCGACCGTGTTGCCGACGAGCGAAGTGCTATCGGGCGGGGTCCCGAAGTCGTCCGGCGGACGTACCGCGATCAGCCCGCCCGTGCTCATGGCCTTGCCCACATAGTCATTGGCGCGTCCGCGCAGGCTGATGTGCAACCCGCCCCAGGCGCCGAAGCCCAGCGCCTGGCCGGCGTAGCCCTCAAGTTCGATCGTGATCGGCGCGGACAGTCCCTCGTCGCCGGTCAGCGCTACGATCTCACGCGCCAGCGTCGCGCCGACGGCACGGTCGGTGTTGCCGACGTGGCGGCGCAACGTCAGCGGGGCGCGCGCCTCCATCGCCGGTCGCGCCCGCGCCAGCAGTTCCTGGTTGAGCGCGCTGACCACAGGCGTCGTGGGGCGCTTCGGCCGCAGCGGCAACGGGCGCCCCAGCAACTCGCGGTCAAAGTTGACCCCGCGCGCGGTCGCCGGAACCTTGTCCGCGCCGTCTTCGTCACCGGCGCGCAGCCGCAGCAGGTCGGTGCGGCCAACTACTTCGTCGATGGAGCGGTAGCCCATCTCGGCCAGGGTCCGGCGCAGTTCCTCAGCGAAGAGCAACAGGTACTTGACCAGGTGGACCGGCTTGCCCGCGTACTTCGCGCGCAGTTTCTTGGACTGCGTGGCGATGCCGGTAGGGCAGGTGTTGAGGTGACACTGCCGCGCCATGATGCAGCCCTCGGCCACCAGCAGCACCGTGCCCAGGGCCACGCCCTCCGCGCCGAGCAGGAACGCCTTCATGGCCTGGCGGCCCGTCTGGATGGAGCCATCGACCACGAGCTTGACCTTTTCGCGCATGCTGTTGGCGTGCAGCACCTGGTGCGACACCTGCACGCCGAGTTCCCACGGCAGCCCCGCGAACTTGATCGATGAAAGCGGCGAGGCGCCGGTGCCGCCGCTGAACCCCGCGATGTGGACCGTCTGCGCGCCGCCCTTGGTCACGCCCGCGGCCACGATGGCCACGCCCGTTTCGCTGACGAGCTTGACGTTGCCGCGCGCCGTGGGGTTGAACTGCGTCAACTCGTACATCAACTCGGCCAGGTCCTCGATAGAGTAGATGTCGTGGTGCGGCGGCGGCGAGATCAGCTCCACGCCAGGGCTGGATCCGCGTACTTGCGCGATGTTGGCCGAAACCTTGTGTCCTGGCAGTTGCCCGCCCTCGCCCGGCTTGGAGCCCTGCGCCATCTTGATCTGCCACTCATGCAGATGATGCAGATACTGCGGCGTCACGCCGAAGCGGGCCGAGGCGATCTGCTTGATGGCGCTGTTGGCGGGACCGCCGTAGCGGTGCGCGCGCTCGCCGCCCTCGCCCGTGTTCGAGCGGGCGCCGACGCGGTTCATCGCCACGGCGATGTCCTCGTGCGCCTCGTCGCTGAGCGAACCCCACGACATGGCGCCGCCGCACAGGCGTCCCAATCCCTCGCGGTCGTCGAGGATCTTCCAGACCGGCTCGACCTCATCCAATGGAATCGGCGCGCGATCCGACACGATCTCGTAGCGGTCGCCCACGGTGATCGGCTCACGGCCGTTGATCCCCGCCGCCCACGCGGCGTAGCGCTCGCGCGAACCTTCGTCCAGGACCTCAAGCAGCGCGGGAACGAATTCTTCAGGCGGCGCGTTCTCAAGCGCGGCGTAACGCTCCATCTCCCGCTCGGTTTCGGCCACGACCTTGGGCAGCTTGGAGAAAACCGGCGGGTCGAAGGCATGGAGTAGGCCACCCTTGCGGAAGCGCACGAAGCCCTGCTCGGTCAGCTTGGCGCCGGGACCCCAGGCGGTCGTGTGAAAGCCGCGTACGTCGGCTACCAGTGCGGCCAAATCGACGCCGACGCCCCAGCGGCCCACGCCGGGGCAACAGCGCGCCAGGACATCTTGCTCCAGTCCCAGAGACTCGAAGAGTTGCGCGCCGACGTACGAGGCCACGGAGCAGATGCCCATCTTGCTCATCACCTTGACCACGCCGGTCAGCAGCACGCGACGTAGCCGCTCCCCGCCCGGATCGGGGTGCGACTCCTCGTCCTCGGCGGCCACGCTCTCGGCCCACTGCAACGCCATCCAGGGGTGCACAGCGTCAGCGCCCAGGCCGAGCAGGACGGCGGCGTGGTGCTCGTGCCAGCAGTCGGCGCCGTCGGCTACAAGGCCCACGCGCGTGCGCAGGCCGGCCTTAATCAACGCTTGATGCGCCACACCGATAGCCAGTGCGGTCGGCAGAGCGGCATGGCCCCTGTCGACGGCGCGCCCACCATCGGGCGTAAGCGGGGCGCCGTCGCGGTCGCTGAACACAATCACCGTGGGGTCATCCGTCTTGTTGGCGCGCGCCGCAGCAACCACCGCCGCTTCGAGCGCGTCCAGCGCACGCGCGGCGTTCGCGGTAGCGGCCGCCGCGGCGTCAGCGGACGCAACATCGGCAACGGCAAACGTGGTGGAGAGCCGCCGCGCGCCCGGCCGCGTCGAGGCCCACGCGAACGCGCCGGCCGAGAGGATGGGCGACTCCAGGGCGATGGCGCGGCCAGCGATGGCCCCGTCGAAGAAGCCATCGAGGCGGCCAAGGTACGTGGTCGTGTCGAACACGGCGCCCTCGCGGTAGGGGTCGATGGGCGGGTTAGTCACCTGAGCGAAGCGCTGACGCAGGTGATCGGCGAAGAGGCGCGGGCGCGTCACGAAAGGCGTGAGTTGGGTGTCGTCGCCCATGCTCCACACGGCTTCTTTACCCTTACGCACCATCGGCAGCATGAAGTAGGTCAGGTCGTCGAGCGTCACGCCGGCGGCGAGTTGGTGGCGCAGGAAGCGCTCGGCGGAAGGCGTGGACCCGGCGAACGGCGCGACGCCCGCATAGACGACGTGGCGCTCGCGCAACTCGCGCCAGTCGCGCGTCAGGGCGATCAACTCGGTCTTGATCTCTTTGTCGTGATAACAGCGGCCGGTCCGGCGGTCCAGCGCCACGATCTCGCCGGGACCGAGCTGGTCGGTGTAGACAATGTCGCCGTGACGGTGCGGCGTCACACCCTGCTCGGACGCGATCGCCAACTGGGCGGGATGATTATTAGGCCGTTGGCTGTCAGTCCGCTGGCTGTCAGCCCGCTTATTGCCGCCCTGGGTCTCCTCGACGAAGAGCGGGCGCAGGCCATTGCGGTCGAGGTGGGCGATCGCCCAACGATCGTCGCAGTAAAGCAGGGCGGCCGGGCCGTCCCACGCCTCGCGCAGGGCGCCATGCAGGGCGTACCACGCCTCTAGCTGCGGGTGCATCTCGCGTGAAGCCTTGTAGGCTTCGGGGACCAAGCTGAGCAGCGCCTGCACCGGCGGCACACCGGAGAGAACCAGCGCCTCGACGGTACGGTCGAGTTGCGCGCTGTCGCTACCCTCGCCCAAGAGTGGGCCCAGACGACGGCGCGCGCTCGACGAGAGCGCCCCTTCGCGCGCGGCCAGCCAGCCACGGTTGCCCATCAACGTATTGATCTCACCGTTGTGGCACAGGCGGTGGAACGGTTGCGCCAGCGTCCAATCGGGCAGCGTGTTGGTAGCGTAGCGTTGGTGATACATCGCCACCGAGGCATACACGTCGCGACGGCACAGGTCGGGGTAGAACTCGCCGAGCCCCGTCGAGGGGACCAGTCCCTTGTACACGACCGTGTGCGCCGAGAGCGAGGCCACCGTGATGTCCAGCCCGTCGCGCACGGCGCGGCGCTCGATACCGCGCCGCACGCGGAACAGCAGCCGCTCGAACGCCTCGACTGGTAATTCCGCGGGACGCTCCACCAGGACCTGCGTGACGGCCGGCATCGTGGCGCGCGCTCGTGCGCCGAGAATGTCCGGCGTCACCGGCACGTCACGCCAGGCCAGCACGGACAGGCCCAGCCGCGCGATCGCGCGGCCCACCAGCCCTTTGGCGCACTCCGCGTGGCCGGGCGGCAAGAACAGCATACCGAGCCCGTAGGGGTGGTCGTCGCGTGGAGCCTCGCGGTCAAAGAGCGCGGCAAGGGAGGGCGTGTGCAGGTCAAGCAACACACCGACACCGTCGCTGGTACCCTTGTCGTCCGCGTCGACGCGGCTAGCGGCGCCGCGGTGCGAGAGGCAGCCGAGGGCATAGAGCGCCTCACCGACGAGGTCGGGCGTAGGCCGGCCATCCATGTTGGCGATGAGGCCGACGCCACAGGCGCCGCGATCCCATTCATGGGAGGGGACGCCGGGGTAGAGCGCGCGCAAGGAGTCGGTCGCAGCCATGTGTCTGTAGGCCTTTCTACGCAAGCGTACACTGTCGGCAATGTACAGGGTATACAGCGGCAGGGTACCAGGTATGTATAACGATTAGCTATGGATGCCATAACCGAAAGTATTGCTGCCCGGCTGGGCAACGCGGCCAGGAACGACCAACTTCTGGGCGCACCCCACGATGGTGAGACGCGGCCATCTGTGCGCCCGTGGCGCTAGACGCGCGCCGCACGGGCCACGCGCCCGTGCACCACGCTCAGCCCGCCGACCATTGCTCGTGCAACGCCGTGCATCCGCGCCGCGCCCCCGGCGCCCCGCCTGCGGAGGATGCGCGTCCTCCTCCCAGGACCATTGTCGCAGGGATGGTGGGGGTGTCAAGGAACACGCGCGGCGCCCCGGCCCCTGTCGTTCTCGCGGTGACGGCACGGCCCTCACCCCCGACCCCTGCGGGAGAGGGAGGCCGCCCGTCACGTCACGGGTTTCTCCCCTCGCCCCTTGGGGGGGTGAGAGGGAAAAGTACATGGCCCTGCGCGCCGCCCACCCCGCGCGTCCGCGCCGGCACCGGCTGCGGCGACACGGACAGGACCTTTGGGCGGGCGTCCCTCGCAGAGCGCGTGCTCCTGCCTCAGCATCCTGACCGTCCCACGACGCCATTCCTACAGCGACCACGGGAGAAGTGCGCCCATTTTGGGATAGGGCTGTTCGTCCAGGCAGTCATAGGCCGTGACACTCCTGCAGTGTCCACGGTCTTTTTTGTTTCGCTCCTCAATGCGCGCCGGGTACAGCGACAAAATAAGCCGTGTGTCCTGCGTAAACATGGATAGGCGCCGCATGTTGTTTGAGGAAGGAACGGAGAAGATGTTTAACACCTATGCCTTGGAGCAGCGGATCGCCTCGCACATGGGCGCGGTTGGGGCTCCCGGCGCCGCGGTTGCCGTGATCAGCGGGGCAGAGATTGTCTATGCGCGCGGATTCGGCGTGACGAGCGTCGAGGACGGCGCCCCGGTCACCCCGCACACCCTGTTTTGCATCGGTTCAACGATCTCGCCAACTTCGCCATCATGCAGATAAACGGAGGGAGTTTCGCCGGCCAGCGCGTGCTCTCGGCAGGGGCCGTTGGCGAGATGCAGCGCCCGCAGGCCGACCTCCACAACGCCCACGGGAACGCGTTCGGCCTCACGTTCTTCCTTCCCATGTACAAAGGCAAGCGACAAGTGCAACGCGACGGGGACATACAGAGTTACCACTGCATGTTCACGCTCTACCCCGAGGAAAGGGTCGCCGTCGTCGCCGTCACCAACGACAATGCGTTCGACCTTGAGGCCGTGTTGCACCCTATCTTCGATGAACTCCTCCACCTGCCCGAGGACACGCCGCCTCCGCGGGTGATCGAACCCAACACGGCCCTCTGGCCCGACTATATGGGCAGTTACCTGAACCCCACATCGGGGTTGGCGACAATCGTCGCGGATGGTAAGCGCCTGACGCTCGACCTCAATGGCGACAGAACGCCTTTGGACGCGGTGAAGGACGATCTCTACTACAGTCCGCAGGCCGGATGGTCGGTCGGGTTCGTGCGTGCTGAACAGGGACCAGCGCAATACATCACCATCGGGCACGTCGGCTCCGAACCGTTCCGGCGTGTCCTCCTGGACGCCGCGTTCATCCCCGATCCCGCCGCGTGGCGTCGCTTCGCCGGGCGATACGAAGAGTTCGCGGGCGACCCTTATCCGATAACCGTGCGCGTGGAGGACGACGCGCTCGTCATCGAATGGATGGGTGAGAGTGTACCGTGCATCCCATTGAGCGGCACGAGCTTCGTCGGCGCGAAAGGTCTCTTCGAGTTCGAGACCGCCGAGGACGGGAGCTTTCCCGCCCTGCGCGTCTGGAAGAATTTCCTTAACAGGCGCGTGGAGAGGGACAACGAATGAAACGCGCAAGCTACCTGTACTTGAATCATGGGATACTATGTGTGAGGGATGGGATAGCATCGGACAGAAGAACGCGGATGACGACGCAGACCATCAATATCGATCTGCCTGAGGACATCTACCAGCGGTTCGCAGGTATGGCCGCGGTGACGCAACGACCGCTCCAAGATGTTATCTACCAAAGCATCCGGGGCAACTTGCCCCCATCACAGGACGACATCCCTCCTGAGCAACGCGGCCTAGTAGCCGACTTGCAACTCCTCGACGACGAAGCATTGTGGGTTGTTGTCCGAGAGCCGTTGCCCGTGCGCCAATGGCGACGCCATCAGCACTTGCTCCACAAGGCCGAAACGACGGCACTAACAGGCGCGGAGCAAACTGAACTACGAGAGTTGCGTGAAGTTGCGGACCGCTTCGTCACTCGCCGGTCATACGCCTTAGCGTTGTTGAAGTGGCGCGGCTACGCCGTCCCAACCCTACCATAGCCCATGGCGCGACGCTCCAAGATCGCGGCCGCTTTGCGACGGCGGATCACGGAATCGGATGGACAACACCCGTCATCCTGAAGCGCCGAGCGCCAGCACGCCGTAACAGAAGCGGTCAATGGGGAAGCGCTCGGCGTACGTCATACGGAAGCCAGCGTGGGTGAGGATCGCACGCAGTTCTGAGAGATCGTGGGCGCGCACATGCCCGTGGTCATAGAGGCGGATGAGGCCGTCCGCGACGCTGCCAAGACCGCCGCGCGGCGCGTAGTCGACGACGGCGAGCGCGCCGCCAGGACGCAACACGCGGCGCGCCTCGGCGCAGGCTAGCGACGGACGCGCCACGTAGTGCAGCATGTTCGCCATCGTCACGAGGTCGACGCTATGCGCCGGCAGCGGCAGGCTGTCCGCGTTCCCTTGCCGTAGATCGACGTTACACCCGACAAGTTTGTCGCGCGCGATGGCGAGCATGCCTGCGCTCGGGTCTATCCCCGTCGCACGGAGATCGGGACGGCGCTCACGTAGGCGTAACAGGAGCGCGCCAGTCCCACAGCCGACATCGAGCGCATCCTGGTAGGCGCGCGAGTCGAGGTGGTCGAGCAGCCGGCCAAGCGTAACGTCGGTGTAGGAGCGCCACCTGCGGTCGTAGCCCCGAGCCCAGCGGTCGTAATCGCTCATACTATCAGCCTATCAGCTTGCCCTCTCGACAAGCAGCGCGCGTCGTTTTCACCCTGCTTGGCGCTACATCATATAGACAGCGGTGGTCTCATCATAGTGTTGCGCTCACCGTTCAGGACAATGATACTAGTGGTGAAAACAAGGCAATGAAGGAGTCACTAATGCGCGTCATCGTCATCGGGGGAAGCGGGCACGTCGGGACCTACCTCGTGCCACGGCTAGTAGAGTCGGGGCACGAGGTGGTCAATGTCAGCCGGGGCAGGAGTGAGCCGTATCGACAGCACGCCGCGTGGCGGTGCGTCGAACAGGTCGTCGCCGACCGCGCCGCCGAAGAGGCGGATGGCTCGTTCGGCCGCCGCGTGCGCGACCTGCGTCCCGATGTCGTGATCGACATGATCTGCTTTGAGGAGAGCAGCGCCCGCCAACTCGTGGAGGCGCTGCGCGGGCAAGTTCAGCACCTCCTTCACTGCGGCACGATCTGGATACACGGGCCGAGTGTGCAGGTCCCCACGACCGAGGACGCCCCGCGGCGGCCCTTCGGCCCCTACGGTGAGAAGAAGGCGCGTATCGAGACGTATCTGCTGGACCAGGCGCGGCGCCACGGCTTCCCCGTGACGCTGCTGCATCCGGGCCATATCGTGGGTCCCGGCTGGGCGCCCGTCAACCCGGTCGGCAACTTCAATCCGGCCGTCTTCGCGACGCTCGCGGGTGGCGACGACCTGGCGCTGCCCAACCTGGGCATGGAAACAGTCCACCACGTCCACGCCGATGACGTGGCGCAGGCTTTTATGGGCGCGCTGCACAACCGTAGCGTGGTGATTGGCGAGAGCTTCCATGTCGTTTCGCCCGCGGCCCTGACGCTACGTGGGTACGCGGAAACGGTCGCCAGTTGGTTCGGCCGCGAGCCGCGCCTGCGCTTCCTGCCGTGGGAGGAGTGGCGCGCTACCGTCACACCGGAAGAAGCGATGGCGACTTGGGACCACATCGCGCATAGTCCCAACTGTAGCATTGCCAAGGCGCGACGTCTGTTGGACTACCAGCCGCGCTACAGCTCGGCGCAAGCAGTCTACGAGGCTGTCGCCTGGCTCATCGCACACGGCGAAATCGACGCGCCGGCGTTGTAGTCGTTAGTCAATGCCAGAAGATCGCATAGCTGAAGCATGGAGAGCCATCGCCGGTCTGCGACGAGACCAGTGGGCAAATGAATGAGACAAAGACCGCTCAATTTTCGGTCACCGACCTGCTCGACCGTTTGACAGAGGAATTTGGTTATAGTCCGAGCGCCGCGAAGCAAGCCGCCGCGGATCTCGTACAAGCCGATCCACGAGTAAAACAGGCTTTTTGGCGTTGGTGGACAACGGGCACTATTGATACATTGCTCAATATCGAAGGCTATACAGTCGAACGCCTGCTTGACGAAAAGCGGGCGGCGACACCCGTTGCCGCATTCGCGAACTTAGCGTTTCTCGCCAGCGATCCTCAAGCGGCGTTGCAAACACTTCGATGGCGAGAACGTAAGCTGAGGTTTCGCTCCGTTCCGGGATCTTGATCATCGAACCAAAGACGCGGGGGGAACAGAGAAGGGGCGACCCGTACGGGTCGCCCCTTCTCTGTTCCCCCCGCGTCTTTGATCAAATCACGGCTACGCGGAGATAACGATAGTATCTGCCATCTTGTTATGCCAACACTGCTTTTTTGCGTCCCACAGGCACCATAGAATACCTACGGGGATGCCGAAAATGATGCTGTCAACGATGTAGAAACCGATGATACGCAAGATAGCCGAGCCTACCGTCACGGGACTACCATTAGTTTTCACGACCCTGACATGCATCGCCTTCATGCCGATCGTTTGCCCTGCTCGTGTTACCCAGAAATACGGCATGTAGACTATAGCGGCGACATAGTAGACAAAAAAGAGGAGCACGCCAATAGCTCCCAGGTGTATCGCCCCTAGGATCGCGGCGACGATCCCTACCACGATGAGACCGGCGATGACGACCAGGGCGTCGATGATATATGACACAAAGCGTGGGCCAATCCCCGCGAGTTGATTTAGATCAACCATACCGACGTTAGGCCCTGGGCCATAACCCGCCGGGTTCGGCGCGAATTGCGGTGGGGCGGTGTAGCCGTTGGAACCAGGGGCATACCCGGCGCCACCATAGCGCTCTTGCGTCCCTGGCGATGGGTCGCCACTCATCGCCGGCTGGGGCGTATAGCCAAAGCCGCTACCCGTCGCTCCGGCGCTGCTCGCCTCGACAGGCGTCGTCGCGGTCATGTCGGCTCCGCACTTCATACAGAAACGGTTGCCGGCGGCGTTCTCGGCGCCACACCTGGGGCAGGTCATAGTCGGTCCTCCTCGTCGCTAGAACTAACGGGCTGTCCGAGCTATTAAACCATGTATGGCGGTCGGAAAGCAAATGTACGACGATCAAACACACTATCGGCCCGCACCATCCGTTGTGGCCGATAGTGTGTTTGATCGTCTTGTACGGGCGGATTCGGTTTTGCTCTTGTTAGGCGAATGGGCCGCACACGTTGACGACTACGGGGAAGGCGCTAGCTGATAGCGCTGTCCTTGCTCAACACCTTACCTCCGACCGGCTCGGCCGGCATCGCTGGATCGGACGGCGTCAGCTCGACCTTGATCCAACCGGGACGACGCGTATCGAATGCCTTGTAGGCGTCGATGGCCGATGTCACCGGTTCCATCTGCGTCAGGATGTTGAAGGGGTCGACCGCGCCGCTCTCTACGAGTATAGTGGACCCAGGGATCTGGACAGTGAGAGGAGGCTGAAAACGTAAAGGCGTAGACTCAAGAGATGGGAAAGCATCATTCAGCACAGTTCAAGGCCCAGGTGGTCCGGGCGGCGCTCCGCGAGG
>JAABUL010008081.1_pt1 | contig 10903 bp, 21 predicted proteins | sample 5559151 | NCBI WGS metagenome assembly JAABUL01 (sample SAMN10711876, study PRJNA513368) | rock metagenome | isolation source: Antarctica rocks | place: Antarctica: Victoria Land, Pudding Butte sud | reverse complement strand
AAACATTTTTAAAAAGCCGTCCTGAGCGCTTCCTTCTTTCAAAAAGGTTAAAACATAGGAGGCCAGTGAAGCTTTGTTTAAAAAGGAACGCCACAGGCCTCCTATGTTTTAACCTTTTTGTAAAAGCCGTCATGAGCGCTTCCTTCTTTCAAAAAGGTTAAAACATAGGAGGCCAGTGAAGCTTTGTTCAAACGGAACGCCACAGGCCTCCTATGTTTTAACCTTTTTATAAAGCCGTCCTGAGCGCTTCCTTCTTTCAAAAAGTATAAAACAAAGGAGGCCAGTGAAGCTTTGTTTTAAAAGGAACGCCACAGGCCTCCTATGTTTTAACCTTTTTGTAAAAGCGCTTCCTTCTTTTAAAAACAAACGCCACAGGGTTCGTTCCTTTTAAAGGAAGCTTCACTAGCCTCCTTTGTTTTGTACTTTTTGAAAGAACGTGATGAGAAGCGAGTGCACTTGCCCCGGGTGCCCCTCTCAGAGCCGGGGCCTGAAAACAAATGACTATCATAGCATATATGAAGACATGCCAGATGTTGGTCGACCAGTTATGGGTCTGGGATCAGATCCTTTATCTTCCAAAAAGTAAAAGCAGCCCCTCTATGGCTCATGCAGCGTTGAAGCCATGCAGCGTTGAAGCCGTACAACTATGAGCCTAGGCTGGCCCGGAGCCGTGCAGCATTCGCCAAGTCGTGACCGGAATGCGTCGTGATCGGAAGTGATCGTAAGCTGTCCCCGCCAGGCTCGGGGGATGTGCAGCTAGGGTGCAGCACCCCTGCCTCGCCCCATTCATCGATACTGATTTCCGCAGCAATGTGGAGAGTTGCACCCTTGGATTGCATGTCAAAATAGATACGGAGAGTTGCACCCTTGGATTGCATGTCAACTTGGACATATTTCAACAAGTCTTTGGATATTCAGCGGCAGCAGAAGCGGCAGCGGGATGGTTCCATCCCGCAAGGGCATGCCCCAGGATGTGCGCGGCGCAACATGCGCTTCACACCATTGACCCGCCCAACCTGATTTGCTGGACACCAAGTACACAAGTGTTGCTTTGCCTTCGAGGGTCACCTGCAGGTCCAGCTGCAGCACGGCGCACAGCGTCGAGGCGCGCGCGGCCGCGAGCTGCGGCGAGGCGCCCAGCGCAGCAGAGTACAGGCAGCCGTCCAGAGTCCGCAGTGCGGCCGCCGTGGCCCCTGCACATTTTCAGAATCTTATTAGTATTGAATCAATTCGATTGCTGTACGCTATAGCAAGCAAGGTAGTTTGTGTTGTGCGTCGTGGGCCCATGTCTCAAAACCACCATGTGTGCAGCAAGCCGGCTGACCCCGAGCCCTGTTTTCCGATCCAATCATTGGTAAATACCCAAGCTCTGTTGCCGCAGATGGCGCAGCGTCCGCAGGACAGCATGGATGCGCTTGCACGCATGTTGGGAAGAAATCATGCTGGACCGCAGGATGGCCCCACCGGGCTGACCGGCTGGCGCCCGCAGCAGCTGCTGCAGCCGCTCCAGTGCCGCTAGCGCAGCGGGCTCCCGCAGCAGCGGCAGCGGCCCGGCGCCGGCGAGCAGCCGGCCCAGCAGCGACCCCGCGGCTGGCTGTGCACCCAGCAGCTCGGGACTGCCCGCCAGGGACTCTGCCAAGTGGTCGAGTGCGTCCGAGCGCCACAGTGCCGGGTCGGCGGCCGCTGTCGAGGCTGCAGATGTTGACGATATACTGTCCTTTGGCTGGTGCACGGCGGGCGGCACGCAATCCGGCCGCAGGCGGTCCGCCAGCAGGCAGGCCATCTCCAAGCCGCGGGCCCGGCTGTCTGCGTCTGCAGCACATATGGGTATGTGTCAAGCCGCTTTCATCTCAACACAGACAGAATGATGATCCGCTCTGTAAGAGGAATGCAATCAGCCAAGATGAAGTGCCCAGCCACACCGAGGCTCTGCCACCTGAACTAAAGGCAGCGCCAGTGACTTGCTCAAGATTGTCACGGCAGTTGGACGCACCTGCCATGCGCGGCTCAACGCCCGCGAGGCGCAGCAGCAGCGCGCCCCAGGCTGGCGCGGCGTCGGGCGCCTGCCGCAGGCACGCCGCCATGAGGTCCGCCTGCGCCGGCAGCGCACCTTGGGCAACGCCGCCGGCCAGCACCTTGTCCGCCATAGCGCTGGGGTTTAGACAAATTTTCGAGCCACAGGCGCCGAGCTGTGCAGCATCTGGTGAGGCGCCTGCGCAAGGCGGGAGGGGTTGAGCGTTTGGTTTCAATGCATACTCAAAGTCTCATCAAGGCGGTGGCGCGGGGTAGTTGCAGCTTCATTGTGCAGGGTTCCATCACAACGGAACGGTAGAGCCCTGCAATGACTAGACGGCCTAGTGCAGAGTGCAAGGTGTGCTCAATCGGGCGTGCCGCCTTACCTGATGCAGGCAGCACGCCGGAGCCAAAGCCGTGGATGATGCTGGCGAGCAGGCCGGAGGCGGCCGGGCTGGCGTCGCCGCGGCTGACGGACGGCAGCAGCAGCTGTGCCACGGGAGGCACCACGCACTGCGCCACCAGCTGCCTGCGGGTGCATGCTGATGGCCACTATCTTAAAACTACACTTTTGAGAGCTGCATGCCCACCGCAAGTGCCTTCGACACAAGCTGCTGAACAAGGCGGGGGCAGATGCGGCGTTGACGGGACGACGAAGGCAGCCATTCTGCGGTGGGCGTCCCACAAGCAGATTATAATCCGGATCGAGAGCCGAGCTCGTGCACCTGTGGCTGCCGCCGCTGGCCTCGGCAAGCGCGGACAGCAGTGACGCTGAGCGCCCGCACACCGCGTCTGCCGTGCCATCGCGCTGCTGCGCCGACACCTCCAGGCTCTGTCGCAGGTTGTCCGCTACGGCTCCGCCGACAGCTCCCAGCAGCAGCCGCAGCGCCGCGTCCGCAGCCGGGTCTGCAGCGCCGGCGCGCACCTTGCCGCCCAGCTGCACAGTCCAGTGCAGTTTGACATGTCAACCCTCTGCTGCTTTGCCCTTGATGTCAAGTGTATTTGGTTTTTTATGTCAAGTGTATAACAAAGAGCGTGTCTTAAGACAGGTACTAGAGCCAGCCAGAGACTGAAGACGGGTGCTTGAGGATGCTTATCACCGTGGACAGGCAGGAAGATACACGAGAAGGGGCCAGCTGTGGTCACCTGCACGAGCACAGCCGCGGCGGCCTCTGCACCCATGGCCGCCAGGCCGGGGCTGTTGGGCAGCAGCGCCGTCTCGATGGGGCCCTGGCACAGCGCCGCATGCAGCAGCGCCACCGCCGGGCTGCCGTTTTGGGCGCCGCCGTCGCCAGAAGCTCCTGCTGCCGCCGCAGCCTCCGACCGCGCCAGCAGGAAGCAGAAGCACTCCTGCAGGGCGCATTGCTTGATCAGCCAAGAAGGAAGGTACGTGTCTCCAGGCGCATGCTACCAAACAGACCCTAGTCAGGAACCCAAGTCAGCAGCTGCACATTTGAGCCAGGCGAGGAGGACTTGAACCATGCTACACACAGAATGCACTGCTGCGTTGCTCTCACGTGTAACATGCAGCCAGAAGGAAGAGAGTGCGGCCCAGATCCATGATACTGACATGACTAAAGAAGTGACATTGCAGCATACACACTCGATAGCAGGTGGCGCCGGTGGTGCGGGCCGACGGAGTCGTCAGCATCTCGCAGCCCTTCCACAGCGCGGCCACGATGGCCGCCGGCTGGCGCGGCGCCGCCGCCGCCAGGCGCGCGGGCATGCAGCTCAGGAAGGGCAGCAGCGCCGGGTGCGACATCTCAAACGAGCCGTAGCACGCATGGCTGCAGCGGCAAAGTGCATGGTTAGACGTTGGCCAGCAGACATGGCACCTGCTGGCTGGCCAGCGCTGTCAACAGAGTGCAGAAACAGGAGCACAAATGACTCGCTTCGTGAAGCCACTTGAAGCACCACACACACCCCCAAGCGCCGTTTTGAATCAGAGATATGCGGCAGCGCATCGGAATGCTTGCCGTCGGACGAAATGGTGTGCGCACATGCCACAGGGAATGAGTCGACCTCTGAGGAAGTTCGTCAGGCGCAGCACCACCAAGGCAAAGATCTGAGCAGAGAGCAGGGGACACATAATAAGGCTTGAATAAGGTGGGCACCTGAGGAAGGAGGTGAGGCGCGGCACCACCATCTTCTGCGTGTCCACAGCGTCCCAGGCGCCCGGAAAGCGGCGGCAGTAGGTCAGCACCATCTCCCACATCGCGCCGTGGTTGGGGCCGTGCTTGTCGGCAAAGGCGCCCAGCACCAGCGGCGCGCTTGCCCCCAGACTCGCCTCCAGCATCTCTGGGCACCTGCGGCAGGTGCGAATTGCCTCTGAGGCGATCTGAATCAGTGCGTGCTCCTCGTGTTGTGCCAGCGAGCGGCGCAGGGGCCATGGCACAGCCATTTCCACCCTGTAACACAGGACCTGGTCACATGCACGAGGTGGCAAGGGTGTCAGGAGCTCGGGCCACAACTTGGAGGGGGCAGGCGCTCACTCGGCACACGTCTGCGCGGTGAATCTGTAGGCCGCCAGACGCACGGGCGCGCTCTTCGCGCCCAGCTGCCGCTTCCAGAAGCCGGAAGCAGCAACCACCGCCGCGACCCGCTGCAGCAGCTCCGCCTCTGCCGGCGGCTGCTGCGCCGCGCCGCTTGTTGCTGTGCCATCAGCAGCCGCCGCCGCCGCGGGCGATGCCGGCTGCATGCTGTCCGCAGGCGCCGCCGCGGGCGCGGCGGCCGCCGCCGGTGCAGCGGCGGCAAATTTCTGCGACGCCGCGGCATCGGCGAGGGCGGCCAGCGCCAGAAGGCTGGAGGCGGTCACACGCTCGTGGCGCTCCGACAGCTCTTCGCTGGTTTCCCGTGCCGCGTCGCCCAGCTGCTCCGGGGTGGCCGCCAGGTTGTCCTCCAGCAGCTCCACCACCTTCAGAAGTTTCCAACCTGCCACTTATTGGCAATTGATGCATGATTGCAGGACCCAACCTTCTGCTGTTGCAGGGGTCGCATGGCTGCAGAATGATCAGAGTGTGTATCCGGCCTGCATTGAGATGGCCAACAAAAATCCAGCTTTCCAATGCCGGCACCTCGCTGCGGCAGAAGAGCAGCGCCTCCCGTTGCTTCGGCCCGGGGAAGGCGTCCCGCAGGGCGCGCTGGGCGGCGGCGGCGGCGTCCGCGTGGGAGTCGAAGCGAGCCAGCCACCAGGACGGCAGCAGCACCCGCAGGAAGGGCGCCAGCTTGCGGCCCGCCAGCTGCATTTGAAGTACAGCATAGTGTTGAGGCTATGCCTGGAGACGGATCGAGCTTTTCAACATGTGGCAGCATGGCTGCAGCAGCTCAGGTGCGGCAGCAGAGCCACGGTCACATGCATGCGAAAGTTGTTCAGCATCAGGTCAGCATCATCTAGGCCCAGCCAGCACAGCCATCGAACAACCCAAGGACAGGCGGCAGCGTTCGGGTTCCAGATCCGGAATGTTCTCACCTGCGCCAGCAGCGCCATGATCTCTGCCACCTCATAGCGCACGGCGCGGTCATTGTCCAGCACCAGGCGCGGCCACACGTGCGCCCACGACGGCAGCACTGCCTGCACCTGCGCCTCGCCCCGCTCCCGCAGCAGGCCCCGCAGTCCCTGCGCATGCCCACCTTGTTCAAGCGAGTGGCGCATTGCCCGCACGGGTCCGCATGACCAGGGAATCGTGCACCCATCAACCGTTGATGCATGCGACCATGCATGCGACAAGTGCACGATGCTTGTGGACGGGAGATTCATGCCGCCAGAAGCAAAACGCGTGCCTGCAGTGCCTTGATGCGCGTCACCGCCTCACGCTTTGTGAGACGCTTCAGGTGCTGCGCAATATCAGCGTCCACATCGCCTGCATGGGCATAGGGTGCTCCATGACAAGGAGCACGCGGCGAAAGCAACGTGCAGATGGTTGCATAATGCCATAGCATTGAGTATGCTTTGTGCCACCCACCTGATGCCGGGGATCCTCCAGGGGCGCCGGCAGCGGCGTCGCTCGATGCTGCCGGCGCCAGGGACTGAGCCCCCAAGAACCTGCAGCGTCATAATGGGCAGCGATCGATACAGATTGACATCGCGCAAAGTCACCGTCCTGAACGAGTGTGGGCATCAACATGCAGGAGAAATGGACATCACCCCCCGAAACCCACGCCGACATCCGCCTGCGCTCTCGCCGCGGCCTTGGCGCTGGACGCCTTGACGCCCTTCTTCATGGCGAATCTATTGAAATTTGTAAATGTTCCTGCAAGGCGTTGGCGTGCATACTCAGTAGAAGCACTAATGCATGGCGAACGTGACGAATGCCACGTTGGCAGCTTAGAAATCTGGTGAGCGTTAGACCTGATTGCTGTTGCATTGCAGGGAAGATTCAACCTACAAGGTTTGTTGTTGAGCAGGCGCCATGGTCCCACCTGCCGCTCATGTTTGCTCGTCCTCACTTCCCTCGAAGCTCGGTGCCCCAAAGAAAGGCGACAAAGGAGGCTGACCCTTGAGAAGACACCCTTGAGAAGACAGCCTGAGCAAGTTGTATTGCTGCTTTTGGCGCAGCACAATACAGCAGGCGAGACAGCTGCGGGCTTAGAAATCTGATGCAGCAGCGCTCGGCTCAACTTGTGCAGAAGTGGCATCGAACAGTGCAGACGCAAGCTTGACTGACGAATCTGATCGTCAGGAACGTGCAGCCTAGCGGGCGTAGCCACGCAAACTGACCCACAGGCGCTCCGGTCGAGGTCCCAACGGAACCTTCAGGTGCACTAGCTCCTCCGTCATGTTCAGGCTGACCGCGGCACCCAGCGTATATTGTAGCATGTTTATGCATCAGATCCGTGCGGCCATAAATGACACTGCATCGCGCTAATTATGCGTTGGAAAAGTCGGTGTGCCGCCGGGAAGGGGCGATGGCTCACGGCCACGGTGCTTGTGCGATGCTGCAGGCCGTCTGTCACTGTTCGGACTGGGTCAAGCGATCGTGTCATGAGCACGGCGCTGGTTCTAGCGCTGCTGCTGGCCGCAGCAGCTCCTGCACTGTGTCAAACGCGACTCACGCTTCCTGCTGGGTATCGGCTGCCCAAACCCACAGGACGTGAGTTTGCGCAGCTCATTGCAGCGCACTGTTTGCCAAACACGCAATGTTACTCTCCGAATGCATCCAAGATGTCTCATCTGGCAACGTCGGCGCACCGCCTGCTGCGTATGCGAGCGAGGCCTCATCAGCAGTGCAAAGGTTAATCTGATTCGTGTCCATGATGTTGCTGCGCAGCGTGCAACTGTTCAGACACGCCTAGCACGGATGCGCCCGTTTGCGCAAATGATTTGGTCACGTACGGCAACGAGTGTGTGGCCAAGTGCGCCAATGTGCTGATCGTGAGCGAGGGCCAGTGTCCAGTCTGCGACATTCAGCCTGGAGACTGCCAGTGCGGCGATGGCGCCTACGAGCCGGTGTGCGCGTTCGGCCTCACCTGGTCGGACAAGTGCGACGCGGACTGCGGCGGCTACAGCTGCCCTCAGGTGAGCGCTTTTTCAGTGAAATGGCAACAGAGAGAGCTGTACGGCATGCAAATCACTGAATGCAATCTCTTCAGGCTCACTGAGCTGTTGCGCTGCTGCTTTTGCAGACACCTGGCGTCTGTTTCTACAATTCCAATGGCACTTTCTACACGACTCCGCCAGCCACATCGGCAGCCGGAGGTGAGCGAACGTGCACAGCTCTGCGTATTGACATGCTTTGCACTATAGTGACTCTCTCAGAGGAAACACAGGAGACGCGACCCTGCTTGACCAACACAGGCGTGACGACGGCAGCTGCTAAGACTTCATTGCCGGCGGTCGGATCTGCAAAATACTCCTACACAGAGGGCCTGCACAAGACCCTGATCTTCTTTGAGTCCATGCGCTCTGGCGTGCTCGACCGCCAGCGCCTTGCCTGGTACGGCATTTGCGCGGCCCGTTGCTGCTGTTGTTGGCATCCCTGCATGTTCACGCTGCAAGCAGCACCTTCTTGCCGTGCTGCGCGCATCCCGGCAGTCGTGTGTCAGAGGAAACTGCGCTCGCAGCATGTCCTTCATCTGGTGTTGTACGCATATTGCTCGTCAACCAAGCTGCGCATGCTAATCGCAGGCGCAGCGACTCCTGCTCCGACTGCATGGGACCCGATGGGGAGGACGTTAGCGGAGGCTACTACGAGGCGGGCGGCAGCTTCCTGAAGCTGGGCCTCGTCGAGGCCTTCCTAGTGAGCAGTGCTCGCATCCCTTCACACTTGCATGTGCATAGATCGGCGTGCGCATCTGCCATCACATCTGGAACGTGCAGAGTCATCACGATCTGCGGTGGCTCAGCATCAGCTTTCGTGGAAGCGCTCTCAGCAGGATGGTTGCTGTCTGTGCAGGTGACGATGCTGGGGTGGTCCATTGACAGTTTCCCCGAGGGCTTCACCAAGTCCGGCGACCTGGCAAATGCTCTGAACGCCACCAAGTGGGGCGCCGATTACCTCGTCGCGGCGCACTCTGCGCCCAACCAATTCGTGGCAGGTGCGTGGTTTCTTCTTGCCTCAAGCTGTCTTCATAGCTGTCAACCGCTCCGCTCTGTTTCTGTGAGTTGTCAGACCATTCAGCCGTAGTCTTGTCCAACGACATCCCGCTTTTGGCCAGCGATTGTGCGCCGTCATGTCCACCGCATTGCTGTAACATATTCCATACTCGTGCGCAGTGGTGGGCAACTCGACCCTAGACTTCAACTACTACGGCCCGGTGGAGGAGTACGCGACCTACGTGAAGAGCCGCCCCTCCTGCTACATCAATGCCGACCAGCCTGGTGCGCAATTGGCCAGGGTTTGCATGACCATTTTAGGAACCATGCCGTTCAACCTCGTCGTTTTGCTGCAGGTGCATGGCAGGGCTGTACTGTCTTGCATGTGCGGAGTTGCATTGCATGTGTGGAGGAGAAGTCGTCCAAATATGACAGAGGGAACATTGTGCGGCAACTATCTGAGCACTGCAGGGCTGCAGCTGCTCTGTGCGTTATCGTCGGGTAAGCTGGCCGCGCAACACGCACTCGCCGATGTCGGACTGCAGGTTCCGAGATCGCTGGCGAGGCGGCGGCAGGCCTCGCGGCTGCGTACATCGTGCTCACCAACCACAGCAGCGGCAGCAGCGCGCAGAATGCGAAGTACCTGATGCATGCAAAGCAGCTGTACACCTTTGCAACGACCAACCCGGGCAGCTACCAGAACGCCACCGACCCTTGCCTGGCGCAGCATGGGGTGCGTTGACGAACATGACAAGCAACAGAGTCGCTCTACAGCTGCAGCTGCAAACTTGTCTCTAGCTCGTCATTCAGGCCACTGGAGACGGCCGGCTTGCATGTCCACAAGTCTGAATGTCTGCATGGGGCTCATGTGCGTGCTGCGCCGCACCCTTAACGATCTCTACATGGGGCTGACTGATCGGCTGCGCGAATGTGCAGATGCTGTACAAGTCGACGGGCTACATTGACGAGCTGGCGTGGGCGGCGGCGTGGCTGTACAAGGCGACCGGCACCACGTCCTACCTGGACGACGCCCGCAAGTACTATTCGATGGTGCGCGTTGCTTCTGACTCACCTTCTGACTCGGGCAGAATCACAAGCAGACTCCAGCCGGCTGGCGGGTCGGTTGCGTGAGGCTGGCGGGTCAGCTCTGCCCTGTGCGGCGCGTATGGAAACAAGGCAGGTGCTATGAGACCCTACCCTGCCAGCTGGAGGAGAATACAGGGCCGTTTCTTAAGCAGAAGCTAACGGGCATGCGTTTGTGGAGAATTTTATCATTAATTAGCAATCCTCCTGCGGCATTTGCAAGCAGTTACTGAGGCGCATTTGTTGGCATGCAGGTGGCACAGCCTGGGTACAGCTTTGAGACCGGAGAGAAGGGGCCCGGTCTCAACGTGCTGATGGGCGACATCGACCCCGCCAATGCCGCCGACTACCGTGCCAACGCCAAGCAGTTCTTCGACCTGTACCTGCAGCAGACCATCCCGTGCGCCGCTCCTCTCGATGCATCAGCAAGTCCTGCCGCGTCAATCAGTTTGCATGTGACATGAGTCACATGGGTCATGAGTTGCTGCGTCATGGAAATTGATATCGTGCACTGGACAGTTGAGCGGCTTTTTTTAGGATTTTGGGCACCGCCGCCTGCCAGCAGTGGCTGTTTCACTTCTGGCATACGTATATCGCCTGAAACTGACATAATATGCTCTATCTGTCTCCAGGCACACCCCCCGCGGCCTCGCTTACCCCTATCACTGGGGCGCCCTGCGTCCGACCACCCAGGTGAGCTCTGCAACGGCAAGTTGGCGTGCAATTTGCAGGCGCATAACCAAATCTGGACTTCAACTCTTGTAGTGATGATACTATTGTTTGTTTGGTAGGGCTCTGACGACAGCAGCTGTGGCGTGAGTGCAGGCAGCCATGCTGGCGCTCATCGAGTCGAAGCAGCTGCGCGGCGGCGGCGGCGACGCCTCCTACGCCGGACAGCTGTTCAACTACGCAAAGTTCCAGATCGACTATGTTTTGGGTGACTCTGGCCGGAGGTAGGGGCCACGTCTCACGCTGCTTCTTCCAGAGCATACTGTTCTGCAGGCTCAGAGCATCTTGACATGGCGGTGTGGGCGAATTGCGGCGACGTGCATAAAGGCTGGATATGCTGCACCATGCTCTGCCTGCGCGAGTTTGTGAACAACATGTTCACACATGCTATCGTACAGCTGGCTCATCGGCTTTGGCGACAACTATCCGGAATACATCTGGCACAAGCCGAGCTACAACGCCGCAATCGACTGGCCGCTGCGGGGCGTGACCATCTTCGCCAACTGGACGGCGCAGCAGACGAGCGGCTCCTTCAAGCAGCTGCTT
>JAABUL010008080.1_pt1 | contig 10904 bp, 18 predicted proteins | sample 5559151 | NCBI WGS metagenome assembly JAABUL01 (sample SAMN10711876, study PRJNA513368) | rock metagenome | isolation source: Antarctica rocks | place: Antarctica: Victoria Land, Pudding Butte sud | reverse complement strand
CCAAACAAAACTCTTGAGTCTTCTTCCTTTGACGAGGAAATAGTCAACCCTTTATACTGCATTTTCTTCTGTACTGCAGGAAGGCAAACCCTCTCTTGTCCGAAGACTTATACATGCCACTCTTCCTCACAAAAGCCATACTTCTCAGGTTTTACTCAATCCTAAGGCTACTTTCAACTTTACCAATTTGACAACTATCAAGCATGAAGGTAATCCTTCCAGGCTCTAAACCAGAGGTGAAGGAGAAACTTGGACTTGCTTCCAACTCATCCGATGCAAGCACTGTTTTTGAGACACTCTCAACGGAATGGAAGGAACCAGATGCTCAGGAGACCTATCGGGATTCTGATAAGCCACTTCTCCTTGAGGTGAGTCCCGCTAGTATCAGTCACCAAAGTTTGGCCTGGATTACTAGGGTAGGCAACAAATGCCACGGGCTTGGTGCAGCTCCAGATTTTCCATGGACGGGCTTCAGAACGAAGCCGTTCTTACTTCCAGGTGGCTATGTACAACGGTGACGTGGATGACAAGGACGTCAAGAGCCTTGTGAAGGCGGTTCACTTGACTTTCTTTGCAGAGAATTCCATAGACCAACTCAGCTTCTATTTTGGAAACAATGAAAAGTCAGTACACACAGGTTCCACACTGAGTGAATTTTGTGCAGCAGCCGCTGAAAAGATTGTGACAGAATCAAAAGATGGTCGACATTACACTACGGTGACTCTGGACAGCTCAATAGGCAAGAAAGGCTTTCCTATCACATTCGCGGCAAGACGCCTTGACTATGACGCATGTGATAGCATTGCTGCTGGGAGAACGTCTGAATCCCATGGAGGGCCCAGATCTGGCAACGCCAAATGGTCTTCAAATCAGGCTGATATCACAAAGATCTCTGATTGGTTGAAAAGGTTGATTCCCTTTGTACGCGGGACTGCAGAATTGGCAAACAGTGTTGTAGGTCTAGGGGAAGGTTTGTCCCATGTTGTGACTCCAGGGATTGCTCAAACACGGTTTCTGATCTTACAAGATGTATGACTCTGTATTGACTAAGCAGCTTCTGCCATACCGTAAGCACAATTGGTGAATTGAGATCATCAATGGTCGTTTGCCTGCATCTCAATTCAGACATCATGTCCCATGCAGCCATAATGTCCACATCTGATTACTCAACAGTGTTACAAGAAAGCCACTCAAATCCAGAAGGTCTTGCGCACATCAGTTTTCTGGGATAGGTCAGTACATAAACTCTACCTTGCAGATCCAGAATACACAGTCACGGAGGTAAGACTTTAGTCATAATCAAATTTGCATTTGCAACCATTTCCTGGCAGCTGTATTTTGTGAGTCTCCTTTCTGAGTAGCATACTCTATTTTCCTAAATCCGTCCATTCAGGGGGGACGACCCACAAAGAAGGGTCTTTAGAATCTACCCCGGTACTGTCATCTGCCACGAACCGTCCTTAGAAGACCTAGAAGCACTAGAGACAGGTGGAGCGTGATAGTTTACTAAGACTAGCTGAAGATGGTAGTGAACCTGTCAATTCAGTCGACGATAGAAAGGTATAAGCAAGGAAGGATCCGGCAAGCTTAGAACTGGACTGGAGGGAAGCCTTGGAGAGGCTGAGTTCCCCTTGAGAGTAGGTCTTGGGCAAAGAGACTTATGATAAGTTTGATCATTGGGGGCAAAAATCCACAACCCTCTGAAGGAGGGGTTAATATAACGCTATGGACGAGGTGTCACGGTGCTACGTCGACCAGCAAAAATAGGCCCGACGCTCAGCTCCTAGAATCGGCGACGAGGCATGTGAACGGTAGGCAAGTGGACCACCAATCATGACATGTCTCAGGTGAACAGAGACAGATCTGAGACATTCTCAGCTGTGCAAAGATAATCACGCTGAGATTCTCTCACATGAACTTCTCGACAAGTGTCTTGCCCAGGTTCTCATCCTACATGAGAAGAGACATCGAATTCCTCTGATGACCAGCGAAGTCGTCTCTGTTTGTCTCTGCTAAGTATCTCGATCATGACAAGGTGGCTGACTTTATTAAAGGAACGGGTATCAGGAATCAATTAACAGAGAAAACATCCGGGTCTTGACTACAACATTGTCCAAAAGCATTCTAGTCCGAGCCAACTAGATAATCCAGGTCTCATTGATTACTGGATATCACTTGCAGATTTTGTTTCCGTTTATTGGGGAAGCACTCACATGCACAAGTTACTCCAACTGAAATAGAACCGTTTATTGGGGAAGCACATACACAAGTTACTCAACTGAAATAGAATATGACACATCGAAACACCTTGCAGATGGTGCCTGGCAATTTGATCCAGGTTCATCAAGTTTACAAGTGAGGGTGATGAGTGAGAGTCAGGCAAGCTGGGATCAGACAAGAGAGTACAGAGTCTCATGGCTGCATGATGATGCACAACATATGACTTCTGCAGCCAGTTATCTTACGGTCAAGTGTGGCTGCTTTGTTCACAAATATGATGATGATCTTGGCATGACAACCAACTCTTTCACCAGTAAATGACTATCAATGTTCTACAAAAGTGGAATCCGACCTGTACACTGACAAGTCTCCTTGCAAGCCTGCTTGTCGAGGTGGTTCACTCAAGCTAGGCTGACCCCTCGAACAGCGGATGTCGGTGATGTGCATGCACGCAGCTTGGCATTCCAGTATAACGGAATGGGTAGAAACATGTGCTCCAGCCTTTGGCCCACTGAAGTTTGCATCATAGAGCTCAATTTTGGGGACTTCAATACAAGTAGTGCCAAATACAAGTGTTATCGCCCAAAACTATGACTTTGTCTTTGTGCCTCCTCTCCCCTTTCCCCCCCCCCCTCCCCGGCCCCTGCCCTTCAGACGCACAGCTGATTGTGTGCCTCAGTGAATCTGGCATTGAGCCCATAACAGTGAAACGCAACGCAGATTGCAACCACTCTGAGCGATCGGCCAATCAGTCTTGGATTTCATCCTCGTCTTGTGAATCACAACTATCAAGGAGCTGCACAGTAACGTGGAAAAACTCCGAGAAGCAACCCGTAACAGAGACTGGCGAGCAAGCAATGCTCCCGGTCATGGTGAAACTTTCACTACACAGAGCAATCAACCCCCTCAGACGGGTTATGGCCCACGCGGACCAAGAAACTCACAAACCTATGGAGCCGGTGGACAGGTTGCTCCGTATCAGTATGGAGCAGGCTATGGGAGGGCAGGAACCGCTGGAAGTCAAGAGCTGAGCGGATCATATGATGTGGTACTACAAGGGCTCATCCGAGCACTCTACCCAGAGGAGCCGGGCAATCTTCAATCTCAGGTCAGCACAGTGGGACAACTCGGCCGTATGTACTATCTGGAGCCCACGCAAGCTCTCGAAATGGCCCAGGGTGAATTGGAGCCCTTCAGGAAGGAGCGTCCCTCATAATCAAGGAAGGGGAACTTCTCAGACTACTCCATTTGATCAAGATGCCAGGCAGCCTCAAGCTTCCTATCCCTCAGGTTACCGACTGCCGTCCAATCCCACTAATAGGGATAGTTATGACTATCCATATGCTCCTGATGACTATAATGATAGAAGATAAGGAGAGTTCATGTACCAAGAAGATCTGTTCATTGTTGCGTTTGTATGTTGTTTGTGTATACGACGGGTGCGGCATCTTCGTTGTTGAGCCCCATCTTGTCTTGCCATCATCCGAGTCCTCTTGACGAGACTGGAGATCGCAGAGTGGCCGATTCACTTTGTGAGCCTCCCAAATGTCCCCGGATCGGATCTGGCATACTGGATAGGAACGTTCAATCAATATAATTCCAATCCAACAGCAGCGATGCATGCTTATTTTTCCTACCGATACTGGCACTGTGAATTCTGTACACTTCGAATATGACCCGCTCAAACATCCTCCGGGAGGTCCGGCGCCGGGAAGTCCTTGTTCATATGCTCCCCCTAAGTCTCCCGTCAGCCCCTTCCAATTCCATGCTCCACCAAATCGATCACTCACATAATGCCTAAAGTGAACCTTCCTGCCCGCACTCTCAATCTCCTCCATATCCTCCTTCGTCAAATCCGGCAAGCTTTCAGTCGCGGCAATAGCCTTGATCCTCTCATCCCTCAAACTCGAGCTGAGCGCTACCACATTCATCCCCATCGTCCAGAGCAAAAGCACGGCGATCTCGTCGACGTCCTTGCCCGTCTCCTTGGACAGACGTTGGGCGATCTTGGTGAGAACGGGCTTGAGGGGACCACCGGTTTTGTGTCGGATGATTGGGGTGAGAGGTCCGTAGGATTGGACGACGATTTTGTACTTCTCGTGCAGGGCCATGACGGGGTCAAGGTGGGCGAGGACGTAGGGGTGGTATTCGATCTCTGAAATGTCATCAGCGAAGCGATTTTGGCACGAACATAAACGAGATCCACGGTTGACCACAGGCTTGACGCGGGCGACAGCCATGATCTCCTCAATATCCTGGGGCCTGCACGAAGGACTCGTCAGTGCGGCCGAGTTTTGTGTCTTCATAAGGGAGAACACACACCTGAAGTTGCTGAGCCCGAGCGAACACCCCTTCAGGGTACCGTCCTCGACGAGCGTCTCGACGTAGCCATAGAACTCAGCGATCGACTTCTCGTGGGCGAGGAACGGATTGTGTAGCAGGATGAGGTCAGGGATGAAGCCGAGGCGATCGATGGACTCTTTCACGCTGCGTCGGACGTCTTCCTGAGTACACTGGGTCTCTGCGCCGCGTCAGCCGAGCTAGCAGGAGCTGCGGGATTTGGACGTACTACTGTAATCGGAAACTGGGTTGTGTCAGCTGGGATAGGCTGTGAAGGGAGAGGCCGCGTACTCTTGGTAGTCACCCAGACGTCCTCCCTCTTGACGCCAGCAGCCTTGATCGACTCACCCGACTCGGGCTCCGTCCTGTATACCTACCAGTCCCGGTGATCAGCCTTTCTCGACTTGAAGGAGAGACAGGAGACCCACCTGAGCGGTATCGATATGCATGATACCCAACTTCAACGCCGTCGCGCATTTCTCAACAGCATCGTCCCCATGCATGTTTCCCCATCCCAGCGAAGGGATCTTCTTCCCGTCATTCAAAGCGATGGTGCGGACCATTTTGAGTACTTTCTGTCGTGTGTGTGTGAGTCGTGATGTGAGGAAATGAAAGATGCCGGTAGTGCGTGGGATGATATTTGATTCTGGGGCTTGACGGCGAAAAAAAGTGGAGGATGATGTGGAGGTGGACGAAGACGGAGCTGGACAACCGGAACCATACAGCAGATCACGTGATGACTTGGTCGGTCTTGAGATTTCCTGTGCTCAATCCCCGTATATAGACGCCAGCATGCCTCGCGACCCACCATCCTCCCTCCCATTGCGACACAAGCCTACCACTGCTACTCTCGACGCTGACGCCGCTGGACCCTCCCCATCATCCTCGACTCGACCCGCGACCGCAACTCATACTAAGCGTCAACCCCCCTCCTGTGATGCGTGTCGAACGCGGAAGCTCAAATGCTCAGGTCGACCACCAATAGTCGAGCTGGGATCCGAAGTTACCGCTATATCACCTTGCGAGGGGAGTCTCGCTTCTTCTTCTTGGCTCAAGCTGATGAAGGAGGACAGCATTGTTCCGAGTGGGGACTTGAATGCTCGTATCGTTATCAACGGAAGAGAAGGGGACGGCGGAATCAAGTGGTTGAGAGACTGGCAGCGGAACAGAAAGCCAGGAAGGGGAGGCAAAAGGAGCGAAGTGAGAACGAGGAGGAAGGTGTTCATGAAGGAGGGAGGGAGCAGCATGGGGCCGGAGCTGAAGGATTCGGCTTCGGGATGACAGACTCGGTGCGCCATGGGCGGACATGAGGCATTTAGGCACTGATTTCGATTGTAGCTTTCATTCCCGTCAGATCTGTCATCCCCCTTGCTTCCGACGACTACCGCTCAGTACCCCTCCCAAGACCAGTCCGCAGAATTCGATCCGTCCTACTTCCAGGTCATCCCCCCACCGCCCGGCCTTCGAGGTCCCGGTCATTCTCCTCAATCGGCGTTCCCAGGTGCTCATCATGCTCAATCCGATCTCACGCCAATCCTTAATGAGCCCTCCCCAGAATTTCCCGTCTCGGAAGCCAGCGTACCTCCTAGCACCAGCATCGACTCGATCCTCCCTGGTGAGCTCGCGATGCACGTCATATCGCTGTACTTCGAATACGTACGCGTTCTTCTCTGCCATCGCACAAAACGCACTATCAGAACTGACGATTCTCAGGTGTATGCGATTATCCCGTTCATTCACAAACCGAGCTTCATGGCGGATCTCGCGGCGCACGAGGGGGAGAAACGACCGATCTTCTTCGCTCTGATCATGGCGATGATCGCGACCACCTTGATACATGTTCGTCACCTCAGATGGCTATCCTGATCTAACTGATGGAGCATACTTCAAGGTACCAAGGACTTTCTTCCCCACCCTTCCGCACGATGGTGTCCGTCGGCTATCGGATCACTGCATGAAGGCTTGCGAAGCTGTGACGAGACGGGAGATGAACAATGTCAACGTGGATTTGATCTGTATCAAGTGAGTCTCGCTCATCCGCACTGCTTGCGGTGCTAAAACGCTACAGGTATCTGGTGTTCATTGTGCACAACGCAAGACTAATCGCCGGAGCAGTAGTGGTCAAGCTGATGGCTGCAGAAACACGGCAATGCTGGTCTGGAGGCGGCCGCGTTTGGCGAGGCGATCTCTCTCGCCATCAGCCTGGGCGTACATCGAGAGGACGTGAAGTCTCGATCATCCCTTGCCTATCGCGCTAATTACCTATCGACAGACCTATCCCGACCTCAGTCCGTCAATATTATCTGCCATTAGACCCAGCTGACCAATGCAGACCCCATCGAGGCGGAGCGCAGACGACGCGTCTGGTTCATCATCTACAATGCCGACAAGTTCGAGGCTTTGTCACGTTTCAAACCCGTCCTGCTCCGCTCGGACGAGTTCATCGGACCCGAAGCGGCCGAATTGCCTGCCGAACTGTTAGCCCCTGCTCTCCATGTCCGTTGTCGGTGCTGAAGAACGGCAGGGACGACAAGTCGATCACCCTACACGGATACCTACCGTCCTCGAACCCAGTCCCGCTGATCTCGGGCTTCAACATCTTAACTCGCATCGTCACGTCTGTCTTCCCAAATTCTTCCGCCTAATACCCGCTGACATTTTGGTAGGATACACGGTGATATCCTGGTGCACGAGCGAGACATCCGACGATACCCTCCTCAAGACCCCGAGAACCTTCTCGGTGCCTTACGAGAAGTCCGCAAGCTCCAAGGGCGGGTCAAAGCCATCGCCGATAAGCTGCCCCGCCCATTCCAGCTCGATGGCGTCAATGATGACATGTATGTCCCCTTTGTCATACTGGATGGAATTTTGATGACGGAATAGGCCAGCACCGGGATGGGAAGATGTGATGCGCGATCAGCTCGATTTGTTCTTCTCAGACCCGATGGCGAGCGAGACTGCAAAGGACGGGTATCTGGTGTTGAAGGCGAATATCCATGTCACACTGGCGATGACACGGTTGCGCTTGATGTCTGTTTAGCATTCTCCCAGTTGTCTGCGTCGGTGCTAAGGGGCTTGACAGATTGTACAGGGAAGACCTGCTTGGACGAAGTGGTCAGCCGGGCGCGCCGAGTCGGAATGGTGAGTCAAGCTTTGCCAGGATGCTGGAGTGACACTAAAAGGATCGGTCAAGCTGCGGAATTGGTAGCTGCCGATCTGGGCGAGGCTGTCGATTGGCGCCTCGGGGTATACCAAGACCTGTTCAAAGCAGTCCATGGGTATGTCCGGTTCCTCAATCGAAATCATGGCTGAGGACCGTCCAGTATCCCCATCCAAGCTGTCAGTTTCCGCCGTATACCTGCTTTACCCTCTTCGCGACATGACCAAAGCACCATCTGACCGTTCGATACAGCTCGCAGCCAACGGACCCTCCCTCGTCACCAAGATCCGCGTGGTCGCAGTCAGTCTCCTCGACGCCCTACCCGCCCAAGATGACGGGGACGATGTCGTCCAAGCGATCGGGGCGTATCTGCTTGGTCAGTCGAACAGTCGGGCCCGTCGGTGTTATCGGTCAAGTAGCTGATGGTCGTGGTCAGATTTCTTGAGTATCATGACGAGTATCGAGAGTCAATTTGCGGATTAGTGGATGCACCTTCATTTCGCGATTTGACAGACGACAATCATACGGATAGTATGCATCCTTCATTTGCTTGGGTACTGCATTCGCTAGCCGTTGTTTGCCCGACCAAGCACCGCGACCTTCCTCCCCCACCGCACCTTGATACCCCACCGTCCCCCTCTCCTGACCCCCTCCAGCCCCTCGACCACTCCTACGACTCTCCACTTCTCCCCTCCATCCCCTGTCCAGGACTCATACCCCTTCCAGTCCTCCGTGACTACGTAGTCCACCTCCGTCCAAGCTCCTTCACGCGTGGCGAGATCCGGATCTTCGGATTTCGAGTAGGTCCATACCGGCTCGATGGGTGGTGGGAGTGCTGGATATGATGAGGAGGACGTGAGGGATGGGGAGTGGAGGAACGTGAAGAGTGTAGCGCCTGTTTGGAGGGGATAATTCGTGTAGTGGATCATCACTTCGCCCACATCAGTACCCATTCCACCGCTCCACCCATTGGATAGACCTACCGGTCTCGTTTGATCCCCGTTGGAGATCCTCGAGCACTCGCCACACCTCTCCGCCGGGGTAATTGTGCATGCTCAAAAACGTCGAAATGGCTGTGACGAAGAGATTCGCGAGGATCATACCCACCAGTCCGAGTCGGAAGAGTGGTCTCAACCTCTGATTCGGAATGTTCCACCTGTTTTGGTCAACACATGCACAGAAACGGCGGGTATGACGTACATCGAGGACGCAGCGAACGACGCGAGGAGGTTGATGATAGGTACAGCATAGACTACGAACCTCCATTCCTGCCCGTCAGCAAACCTCGCTTGGGCAAGACCTACTTTATGTCCAACACAGCTCATCACGCCAACCAGACCCACGATTCCCAGACCAAAATACCCCACCACTTCCCTCAACCCGTCCGCGAATTTCCCTTGCCCCCTTCCCATCGCTACCCAGCTCAGCCCGGCAAGTGCAAGCGGGAGGGAAGCGAGACACGTCTTTGGCAAGGCGTTGAGGAGGTAATACCACCATGGCGAGACACCCCATTGCTCAGCCTGGCCTTGGTAGAGGTTGTAGTTTAGTGCGGAGAGTTCTGGCCATAGTAGCTGGAGGGGGTTGGTGAAGGGGAATGACGGATGGGAGAGGGTGGGGTGCCAGAGTGTATAGTCTGCCGGCGCAGAGATGACTACCGCAAGCCGTCAGATACATCTACATAAGGATGTGAAGGGACGCACGGAGAGATCCGAAGCCGCCTGTAGCGCCGTAAACTACCGCTTGACGGACCGAGAGTCGGCCGAGGAGGACGAGGCTGAGTACCACTGGCAGCACGAACAACGCCAGCTCGAGTCGGATGAGCGTCGTTGTAGCTGTGAGGAGGAGGATGCCGTCCCGGAGCCTCCTCCTCGTGATTCTCCATGGGACCGCTGTGATTCCCGAACGTAGGATCAAGGAGATCCCGATGATCACTAACATTCTGCATCAGCCTTGACGCACAAAGAAGGGAGCCGGTATGGCAGAGAGGCGATTCTTGTGACAAAAAGGGGAACTGGTATATGTGCAAAGAGGGGAAATGGTATGACATACCGCAAGGGAGTGCGAGGAAGTTCGGGATCGTCCGACCCGCGTAATAGGGGATATGGAATCCGCTTAGGCTCAGCGCCAAGAACCATGTCCTTACTTGAGGCGGGTAACGTGATCGGAGGGTACGGGAGAGGTGGTTGATGGCTATGGAGTGGAAGGATGTGAGGACGAGTCGGACTAAGGGACGTGGGATGTGAGCCCGGTTGAATCATGAGGGAGGGAGACGGACGGAGGATCTGGACGTCGAACTTTGACTTGATCCATCCACAGGAGATGCCAAAGAGTGAGAGTGGGTAGGTGATGAGAGCCAGGAGGATGGGCGGGAGGAATGATCGTGGGACGGCTCCGGGGAAAGAGAGATGGTCCCACTACCTCGTCAGCTACTCCCACCTCAATCAGGAAGGCGGTACCAGGTGAAAGTGGGATGGAGATAGGCCGTAGGCGAGCACATCATGCGCCGCGTGGAGGGAGAAGGACTCCTCGACTTTGGTGTGAGGCGAGAGGAGGACGTGGGTGAAGGCTATGATGAAGGGCAGGAACGTCGGGAGGGAGTTTAGCGCTTTTCGGCGGAGGACTAGAGTCTTGCGACGCAAAGATCGAGCCATCGTGTGTTGGAGAGAGAACGATGAGCAGTGGTGATCAAGTTATGGGCTACATGGTTGAGAAAGTCGTGGTATGCGGCCGAAATCAAATCTCATCCGGTGTTTCACCGTAGCCTCTTCTATCGGAGTAATCGATGTTTTCGGGAATAAACTCTGACAGAAAGATCATACTCCCTCCCCTTCTCCATCTTCTCGGTCATCGCCCTCCCCCAAGACCTTCCGTTCCTTCTCCTGTCTCCGGTCCTCTAGATGATAATACATGAATTGGCTTATCACGAAGATGTCTAGGAAGATGGTGAGGACGGAGCCCGCAAGCCAGGACGCGTTGGCTATGAGGTAGCGGGTCTCGAGTGAGATCAGCAGGATCGAGCACGCGTATGTCAGGTCTGAGTTCCCATAAGCTTTGACGGTGTAAGCTGGTGGAGAACGACGTACTGCCTGAGATGGAAAAGAAGAACATCGCTAAAGAAAGGCCAGCACAACGTGTCTTGCTGCGACTCATCGTCAGCGTAGGCTCCGAACCGCAAAGGAAGCAG
>JAABUL010008079.1_pt1 | contig 10908 bp, 11 predicted proteins | sample 5559151 | NCBI WGS metagenome assembly JAABUL01 (sample SAMN10711876, study PRJNA513368) | rock metagenome | isolation source: Antarctica rocks | place: Antarctica: Victoria Land, Pudding Butte sud | reverse complement strand
CGCGCAGCTCGCTGTCGAGCGCGCTGAACGGCTCGTCGAGCAGCAGCACGCCCGGCTCGCCGACGAGGGCCCGCGCGAGCGCGACCCGCTGCGCCTGGCCGCCGGAGAGCTCGTGCACCCGCCGACGGCCGTGCCCCGGCAGCTGCACCAGCTCGAGGTGCTGCCCGGCCCGCTCGCGGGCGGTTCGGCGACCGACGCCCGCGACCCGCAGCGGGAAGGCGACGATGTCGACGACGGACAGGTGCGGGAACAGCAGCGGGCGCTGGGTGAGCATGGCGATGCCGCGGCGCTCCGGCGCAACGCCGGTCAGGTCGCGCCCGTCGCGGTGCACCGTGCCGGCGTCGGGCTGCTCGAGCCCGGCCAGCAGGCGCAGCACGCTGCTCTTGCCGGAGCCCGAGCGGCCGAGCAGCGCCACGCAGCCCCCGGCGGGCACGTCGAGGTCGACGCCGCCGACCGTCGCGCGGTCGTGCCCGGGGTAGGTCAGGTGCAGGCCGCGCACCGACAGCTCGCTGCTCACGCCACTCCCCGGCGCAACCGGCGCAGCACTAGCAGCAGCACGAGCGGCGGCAGTAGGGCGGTGAGGGACAGGGCCGCCACCTCGGGCTCGTTGCCCACCGCCGCCGCGGTCGAGGCCACCAGGAGCGGCACCGTTACCAGGCGGCCTCCCCGACGAGCAGGGTCACGATGTAGTCGCTCCAGGCGACGAGGAAGGCGAGGAAGGCGGCGCCGGACAGCGCAGGGGCGAGCAGCGGCAGCTGCACGCGCAGCAGCAGCTGCCGGGGGGTCGCGCCGAGCGTGCGGGCCTCGTGCTCGTAGCCGAGGTCGTACGCGCCGTACGCAACCCGCATGACCCAGGTGGTGTAGGGCAGCGCGGCGACGGTGAGGACGAGCACCACCCCGACCAGGCCGGGCACGCGGGCCCGGAGCAGGACGGCGTCGAGGCCGACGGCGAGCACGAAGCCCGGGACGGCGACCGGTGCGACGAGCAGGACGGTCACCAGGCGCGCGGCGGGCACCTGTCCGAGCGCGAGGGCCCGGCCGGCCAGGGCGCCGGCGGTGGTCGCGAGCGCTGCCACCGCCAGGCCGAGCAGCGCCGAGTGTCCGAGGGCGGCGGGGGCGCCTTCGTGCAGGGCCGACCCGAGGCCGCGCAGACCCCACCGCTGGGGCAGCACGGCGGGTGCGGTCCAGCGGTCGGCGACCGCCCAGAGCAGCAGTGGGACGAGCGGCAGCGCGAACCAGACCGCGAGCCCCGCGGCCGCCTACGGCAGCCCGGAGCCCGGTGCGGCCCGGCGGGCCGGTGCCGGGCGGCCGGCGGCCTGGGCGGGCGCGGTCACCGCCACGCGGCGCTCCGGCGAAGGGCCACCACCGCGACGGCCAGCGAGGCGGCGCACAGGGCGGTCGTGACGACGGCGACGGCGGCCGCCTGCGGCCGGGTCGCCAGGTCGATCGAGGTGAACAGCCGGTACGCCAGCACCGGCAGCGGCTCGGGCGACGTGCGCCCGAGCAGGTACGGCACCTCGTAGGAGCCGACCGCGTAGACGAACGACAGCGCGCTGCTCGCAACCAGCGCCGGCGTGGCCAGCGGGAGCGTGACCCGCCACAGCCGCTGCCGCCGCCCAGCCCCCAGCAGGGACGCGGTCTCCAGCAGCGCCGGCCCGCGGACCGCCAGGGTCCCGGTCACGACCAGGGCGATGAAGGCCGACTCCTTCCAGGCCAGCTCCACACCGACCGCGACCCAGCCTAGGCTGGCGACCCACTGCGGCCAGCCGCCGGCCGTGGTCCCGGTCAGCCGGGCGAGCAGCCCCGAGTCGGCGAGCAGCAGCCTGGTGGCCGCCGCGGCCGCCAGGTGCGGCAGCGGCACGGTGAGCGTCGACAGCGCCGCGACGAGGCGGCCGCGCCGGCCTCCGGCCACGACGACGAGCGCGGTGAGCAGGCCGACCAGCGCGGCGCACGCGGTGGCCCCGGCCGCCACCGCCAGCGAGATCAGCACGGAGGCGCCGAGGTCGCCACCGGGCACGGCGTACGCCGACAGGCCGGGGTCGGGTAGCCCGACGGCGGGCAACAGGCCGGTGCTCTGCATCTGCGTCGCGCCGAGCGCGACCGCCAGCACGAGCACGGTCGGGACGAGGGCCGGCAGCACCAGCAGCGTGCTGCGCCCGCGGCCCGGGCTCACCCGGCCGATCCCCCGGTCACGAGCCGGCCGCGACCTTCGTGCGCCAGCCGTCGTCGAGCACCGGCACCCACGCCGACGACAGCTCGGCGTGCGCGCCCCGCGACAGCACGTCGTACGGCGGGACGACCGGGCTCGCGGGCAGGGCGGCGAACGCGGCGTGGTCGGCAGGGGCGAGCCGGGCCTGGTCGAGCACGGTGAACTGCCCCCACACCGACGGCTTCGCCTTCTCGAGCTGCTGGGCGGCGCTGAGCGTCAGGTCGGCGACGACATCGCGCCCGCGTGGTGCCCGGAGGTCGACGGGATCGCCAGGAAGCTGGCGTTGCCCACGGTGCCGTCGGTCAGCGTTAGCACCTTCGTGGTCTTCGGGAAGGTGCCGTCGGCGACCAGCTTGGTCAGCGTCGCCGGCCCGTACGTCATGGTCGTGTCGACCTGGCCGCCGGCGTAGAGCGCGTCGAGCGCCGCGGAGTCGCGCGGGTAGGTCGCCCCGCTCCGCCACAGCGCCGGGGCGAGGTCCTTGAGCCGGGCCCAGAGCGCCGGCGTGAGCGCAGCGGCGGCCGGCGCCGAGTAGAGCAGGGGCACTCGCCGAGGCCCTGCGTGGCGGCGACGGAGCGCAGCACCTCGCGGACGAACACCGAGCCGGTGAAGTCCGGGGGCGCCGGGTAGGTGAAGCGGCCCGGGTGCGCCTTCGCCCAGTCGAGGACGCCGGCCAGGGTGGTCGGCGGGTCGGAGACCTTCGCGGAGTCGTAGACGACGGTGAACTGCGCCTTGTGCCAGGGCGCCTCGCAGCCGTCGACCGGGACCCCGAAGTCGTCCTTGAGCAGCGGGTCGGAGGGGTTCGTGAGGGCCATCGACGGCAGCTGCGAGGTCCAGCCGCACAGCCACCCTCCGGCCTTCTTCACGGTGCCGAAGTTGTCGCCGTTGACCCACAGGAGGTCGACCGCGCCGGCCTTGGTGCCGGCCTGGCGCTCGGACAGGATCCGGCTCACCGCATCGGAGGTGGCCGTGACGGGCACCCGCGTGAGCGTGACGCCCTGCTTTGCCGCGGCGGGCGCGAGCACATCGTCGACGTAGGCGTTGCCCTGCTTGTCGCCGCCGTACATCCACAGGGCGACGGTCTGGCCCTTCGCGGCCCGCTGGACGTCGGCGAAGGGGGCCGCGGCGCGGGACGGCGCCGCCGGGGCCGCGGGCGCGGCGCAGGCGGCCAGCGCGCGCGCGGCGAGCCCGATGGCCGCGCCGGCCAGCAGCCGAGGGCGTGCGGGGGGCGCGGTGCGTGCGGGGGGCGCGGTGCGTGCGGGGGGCGCGGTGCGTGCGGGGGGCGCGGTGCCGGCGGGCAGCTCAGTGGCCCCTTCGGGGCAGAGGACCGGCTCCCAGTGTGCTGGACGACCGCGCCCGCTGCCGAACCGGAGGCTGCGCGCGGTGTGAGCCTTGAGGAGCAGTGTGCGGCCATGCCCGACACTGGTGCCGTGTTCGACGCCCGGCTCCGCGTGGTGCTGGGCCCGGTGCTGGAGCGCGCTGCCCGCCGGGTCGACCTCCCCGGGGTCAGTCCCGACCGGCTGACCACGGCCGGCCTGGTGCTGGGCCTGGGCTGCGCGGGCCTGGCCGCGACCGGGCACTGGCACCTGGCGCTGGTGGCGTGGCTGCTGTCGCGGGCCTGCGACGGCCTCGACGGCCCGCTGGCCCGGCTGCGCCCCCCGCGCGACGCCGGCGCCGGCGCCTTCTACGACATCGTCGCCGACTTCGTCGTCTACGGCAGCACCGTCGTCGGGGTCGCGGTCGGCGCGACGAGCGTCCACGACGCGCCCTGGTGGCCGTTCCTGCTCGTGCTGCTCGCCTACTACGTCAACGGCACGGCGCTGCTGGCGTTCTCCTCCCTCGCCGAGCGCAGCGGCCGGCAGCGCCCGGACGGGCGGTCGCTGTCGTTCCTCGGCGGCCTGGCCGAGGGGGCCGAGACGATCGTGGTGCACGCGGTATGGCTGCTCGCTCCGGGCGCCGCGTCCGCGGTCGCCACCGTCTGGGCGGCGGTAGTCGCCGTCAGCGCCGCGCAGCGTACGGTCGAGGGCTACCGCGCGCTGCGCTGAGCCGTCCGCCCAGGGCGCGGACCCGCGCTCCCCCGCCCGCTCAGCGGCGGGACCGCGCGGCCAGCCACCAGCGCCGGGCCTGCACGGCGCGGACGAGGGCCCAGCGCACGACAGGGGCCTCGAGGCCTTGCCGGACATCCTCGACCGAGGCGTCCCACAGGCCGCCGCTCCAGGTCGGGTAGGCGTGCGTGACCCCGGCCAGGTCGCGGGCGCGCAGCCCCCGCTGCACGGCGAGGGTGAGCTCGGCGATCGTCTCGCCGGCCCGGGGCCCGACCACCAGGCCGCCGACGACTCGGTGCCGGCCGTCAAGGACCAGCGAGGTGAAGCCCTCGGTGCGTCGCTCGACGACGGCGCGGTCGACCTGCCCGTGCTCCCAGGTGATCACCCTCAGGTCGGCGCGGCCCGCCGCGTCGGCCACCGGGACGCCGACCGACGCGACCTCCGGGTCGGTGTAGGTGACCTGCGGCTGGTCGCCGGCGGCGGTGCGGCGCAGCCCGAGGACGGCGTTGCTGCCGGCGGTGCTGCCGTGGACGGCGGCGGTGTGCGTGAAGGGCGGCCGGCCGGTGACGTCGCCGGCCGCCCATACCCGCGGGTTGGAGGTGCGCAGGTGCTCGTCGACGACGACGTGGCCGCGGTCGTCGACGTCGACCCCGGCCGCCTCCAGGCCGAGCCCGTCGGTGCGGGGGGCGCGCCCGACACTCACGAGCAGGCGGTCGAACTCGACCTCGCCGCCGTCGGCCAGGTGCAGGGTGCCGCTGCCTGGCTCCTGCCCCGGGGTGACCTGCCGGACCGCGGAGCCGGTGCGCACCTGGACGCCGTCGTCCTCCAGCGCCCGCCGCAGCAGCGCCGCCGCCCGCGGGTCCTCCTCTCCGAGCAGCAGGTCCTCGGCCTCGACGAGGGTGACCCCGGCGCCCAGGCGGGCGAACGCCTGGCCGAGCTCGCAGCCGATGCTGCCGCCGCCGAGCACCGCGAGCCGGACGGGCAGCGCGTCGAGCTCCCAGACGGAGTCGGAGGTCAGCGGGTGGACGTCGGCCAGGCCCGGGAGCGGCGGGACGACCGGGGCCGACCCGGTCGCCAGCAGGGCCGAGCGGAACGTGACCGGCCGGCCGTCGACCGTGGCGGTGCCCGGCCCGGTCAGCCGGACCTGCCCCGACCGCACTCGGACACCGGCCCGCTCGAGCGCCGCCGCCGAGTCCACCGGCGCGATCTCTCGCTGCGCGCCGTGCACATGCGCCATCACCTGCGCGAAGTCCACGACGACGTCCCCTGCGTGCACGCCGAGCCGGGCGCCGCCGCGGGCCGCGGCGGCGGCGTGCGCGGCGGCCAGCAGCGACTTGGACGGCACGCAGCCGGTCCAGAGGCAGTCGCCGCCCATGCGCTCGCGCTCGACGAGCAGCACCCGGGCGCCCAGGCTGCGGGCGGTCCTGGCCGCGACCAGCCCGGCGGTGCCGCCGCCGACGACGAGCAGGTCCCAGGGACCCCTGTCGTCGCCCGCCCCGACCCGGGGGCCCCGGTCCCGCTCCGGCTGCGCGCTCACGTCGGTCCCCTCGTCCTCGGCCACGGGTCGGTGCACCGTTGTGCGACGATCGTCGCCTGGGGGCGGGGCTGCGGCAAGCCGGCACCGGTGCCGCACCCCCGAGGCTGTGCCCGATGCTGGGCCCGACGCTGTGGAGGTCCCTGACATGCCCTGGTGGCATCGCCTGCGCGACGTCGAGCGGCGGACCCGCCCGCGCGACCCGGACTTCGAGGCGGCGATGGCGCGACGCTGGGAGTCGCTGCCCAAGAGCGCGCGCACCCCCGGTCAGGTGCTCGGCCGGCACGGCGTGGGCTGCGAGGGGACCCACGGCGTCTTTCCGAAGTGCAACCTTAAGTGCACGCCCTGCTACCACTCCCGCGACGCCAACCAGGTGCGGGTCGACGGCGGCCACACGGTCACCGAGGTCACGGCCCAGATGGGCCTGCTCCGGCGGCTGCGCGGGCCGCGCGCCCACGCGCAGCTGATCGGCGGCGAGGTCACGCTGCTCCCGCCCGACGACCACGCCGCGACCCTGCTGGCGATGCGCGAGCACGGCCGCGAGCCGATAAGCTTCACCCACGGCGACGTTGACGACGACTACCTCGACGCGCTGGTCCTCGGCCCCGACGGGAAGAAGCGGCTGGACCGGGTCTCCTTCGCGGCCCACTTCGACATGTTCATGTACGGCCGCCGCGGTATCGCCCGGCCTGCCGACGAGGCCGCGCTCGACCCGTACCGCAAGCGCTTCGCCGACCAGCTGCGCCGGCTGCGCCGCGAGCACGGGGTGCGCACCTTCGCCGCGCACAACATGACCGTGACCCCGGCCAACGTCGACCAGGTCGCCGGCGTGGTGCGCTCCGCGTCGAAGATGGGCTACGGCCTGTTGTCGTTCCAGCCGGCGGCGTTCCTCGGCGACGAGCGGCGCTGGAAGGGCGCGTACCGCAACACCACCGGCGACGCGGTGTGGGCGCAGATCGAGGCCGGCGCGGGGGCCCGCCTCGACGCCGATGTGCTGCAGCAGGGCGACGTGCGCTGCAACCGCACGGCGTACGGCTTCTTCGTCGGCGAGACCTGGCACCCGGTGCTCGACGGCGACGACGCGCGCGACCTGCGGGTCCGCGACCTGTTCTTCCGCCACTTCGGCGCCACGCACTTCACCGGCACGCCGGCGCCGGTGCTGGCCGCGCAGCTCGCCCGGGTCGTGCTGCGGCACCCGGTGGTGCTCATCGAGGCCGTCGTCTGGCTCGTCCGCACGGTGCGACGGGTCGGCCCGGCCGCGGTGTTGCGGCACCGCGTCCGGCCGGTCACCTTCGTCATGCACCAGTTCATGGACGCCGAGGACGTCGCCCCCGCGTGGGAGGCCATGCAGAAGGGCGAGACGCTCGCCGACCCGCACCTGCGGTCGGTGCAGGAGCGGCTGCAGGCCTGCCACTACGCGATGGCGCACCCCGAGGACGGCACCCTGGTGCCGGCCTGCGTGCAGCACGCCGTACTCGACCCGGTGGAGAACGCCGCCCTGCGCACCCTGCTGCCGATCGCCGGACTGCGCCGGCGACTCGAGGTGAGCGACACGTGAGCGGGCCGGAGCGCGTCGACGTCCTCGTGGTCGGCGCCGGACAGGCCGGCCTGGGCACGGCGTACGAGCTCGGCCGGCGCGCCCCCGATCTGTCGGTGCTCGTCGTCGACGGGACGCCCCGCGCCGGGCAGGCCTGGCTCGACCGCTGGGACAGCCTGCGGCTGTTCACGCCGAGGCGCTTCAGCGAGCTGCCGGGCCTGCGCTTCCCGGCCGGCCCGACGCGCTGCCCCGACCGGGTCGAGATGGCCGCCTACCTGCAGGAGTACGTCCGCGCGCACCGGATCCGGGTGCGCACCGGCACCCGGGTCGAGCGGGTCACCCGCACCACCGAGGGCTTCCTCGTCGAGGCCGGCGGCTGGCGGGCCGCGGCCCGGCACGTCGTCGTGGCGACCGGGCCGTTCCACGACCGCTTCGTGCCGCCCGCCGCCGCAGAGCTGGGTCCCGGGGTGCGGCAGCTGCACTCCTACGACTACCGCAGCCCCGACGACCTGCCCGAGCGCGAGGTGGTCGTCGTCGGCGGCGGCAACTCCGCGGCCCAGCTCGCGCTGGAGCTGGCCGAGGTGCGCGAGGTGACGATGGTGACGCCGCGCGCGCCGTGGTTCGTCCCCTCGCAGGTCCTGGGCGTCTCGACATACCACGTCATGGAGTGGTTCGGCATCCTGCAGGCCGACCCGGACGGTCCGGTCGGGCGCTACGTCCGGCGCCGCGGCGACCCGGTCTTCGGCAAGGAGCTGCAGCCGCTGCTGCACGACGGGCGCGTGCGGCTGCGGGCGTCCCGGGTGGTCGGCGCCGAGGCCGACCGGCTGCTGCTCGCCGACGGGTCCTCGGTCCGCACGCAGGCGGTGCTGTGGTGCACGGGCTTTCACTCGACCTTCCCGTGGCTGGAGGTGCCGGGCGCGCTGGACGCCGAGGGCGCGCCGCGCTCGCAGAGCGGTGCATCCCCGGTGCCGGGCCTGCACTGGATGGGGCTGCCTTGGCAGTCGCGGCTGGACAGCAGCATCGTCCACGGGGTGCACGCCGACGCCCGCCGCACCGCCCGCGGCATCGTAGAGGCGCTCGGTGGCGTCCCCGGCCCGGACCGCGCCGCCGACCAGGGTGCCGCGGTCGCCTAGAGGCCTTAGCGGCACTACAGGTCGCAGTGTGGTCGTAGCGCGGAGCCAACGGCGGCGGCTACGTCCACAGCCACCGCGTTCCCGGTTACGCCCATGACCCGACTGCGCGGCCCCGGGAACTCGTAGTCCTGTGGGAAGCCCTGGACCAGCGCGGACTCTCGGACGGTCAGGCACCGCCGAGCCGTCGAGCTCTCGGAGCATCGCTTCGCCCCCGCTTACGCCGTGCACCCCGGCCTTGATCGTCTTGCTCGGCAGGTCCAGCGGACTGCCGGTGTGCTTCACATATGCGCGAGCCACCGGGATGGCGAGGTGGTTGGGCCAGGCGCCAGCTCCCCATCTGGGATATTGGGGTCGGGCACTGTCGCGAGCGTGTCTCTGAGCGTCAGCCACGGTTCGAGGTCGGGGGGCACCCAGCCGCTGCACGCGCCTGAGCCCGCGCAGGCGCCTGGGGACGTCGGTCGGGACGGGAAGGTTGTGCCGGCTCCGGTAGTGCTTGCTGATCCACTGGTCGTGCAGCAGGACGCCTCGTGAGTGGTCGCGGGGCAGGTTCTTCCAGTCCCAGGCCGGTACGGGGTGGCAAAGGCGAACGTCCGAAGGAACGTCCCCCATGACCTTCGAGCGCTGCGCTGGTGCGCCGCCGGGATGATCGAGGCCGGCAAGCAGTTCCGCCGCGTCAACGGACACCTTCACCGGCCAGCGCTCCGCGCGGCACTCGATGCGCATGTCGCGGCACAAACGGTCGGTGCCAACCGTCATGATGGACCCGTGATCGCCGCCTGACGATCTCGGGGACCGCTACCGAAATTCAACGGGAAGCGGGACAACCTGTGCATCTGCTTCTGGAGGTTCGATGACCCTGCCCCAGACCCTGCCGACCGATGACCGCCGAGCCGGCCCCGACGCGCGCCGGCCACCGGTGGAGCCACGGCTGTGAGCATCCTCGAGCAGGTCGCGCCGGGCGTGCTCCGCTGTGCTGACGGCATCGTCAACTGGTATCTCGTCGAGGAGGGCGGCGAGTTGCTGCTGGTCGACTCCGGCTGGCCTGACAGCTGGAGGCGTGTGGTCGCCGCCGTGGAGCAGCTCGGCCGCCGTCCGGCCGACCTGCGGTCGGTGCTGCTCACGCACGGGCACGGCGATCACTTGGGTGTGGCTGAGCGGCTGCGGCGCGAGTGGGGGACCCCGGTGCGGGCCCGTGCCGCCGAGGTAGACCGGGTCCGGGGGCGGGAGCGCGGTGGCTCGTCGTTCGCCCTCGTCCCGCACCTGCTTCCGCACCTGTGGAGGCCCTCGGCGTTCGGGTTCGTCCTCCACGCGACGCGGCACGGGTTCCTCACCCCGCGATGGGTGAAGGAGGTTCAGCCGTTCGACGACGGGGACGTCCTCGACCTGCCAGGGCGGCCTCGCGCCGTGGCGACGCCCGGCCACACCCGCGGTCACACCTCCTTCCTGCTCGAAGACCACGGCGTGCTCTTCGGCGGAGACGAACTCGTCACCCTCGACGTGCTCACCCGCAAGCGCGGCCCCCGCCTCATGCCGCCCGCTGTGAACGACGACCCGAAGGCCGCACATGCGTCGCTGACCGCCCTCGAGGCGCTGCACGCCGAGCTACTACTGCCCGGACACGGCGACCCGTGGCCCGGATCGCCAGCCGATGCGGTCGCCGCAGCCCGGGACGTCGAGTCACGCCGCTGACAACGACGGTCTGATCGCAAGGGTCGCGACGGGTACGACCAGCCGACACCGTCGCGTCCCTTCCCGTTCGACCCGATCCTCGACGCGGTGTCCGGCGACCCCCGTCGTATCCGTGGGCCTCCGGAAGGCTGCGCCCACATGTCCGCCTCCACCGCCTTCCCCAAAGCCGATCTGTCGGAAGATCGGTCCTGAAGGAGACGAGAAGGCTCAACCCGTGCAGGTGGGCGCACACCGTCGTCGACCCGTTCACCGATCGGCCTTCGCCGATTCCCTCGTCGGAGTGGCTGGCAACACATCAACGGCCGAGCCGGCCTCACGTCCGGGGCGGGAGGTCACCTCAAGGCCGTCGAGGTTCTTAGGAGCGCTTGGTATCAGCCTCACGGCCCGGCACAACCACGGGTCTGACCGGCCTGGACGGCGGCGCACGGACAGCCACGGGCCCGGCGAGCACGGACGTCCAATGCGGCACATGACGGTACAGCCCCGACCGTCACGCGTGGAACCGCCACTCAGCGGACACATAGTCCGTTGGGCGACGTGCCGGCCGGTGCCGCCCCGTACCGCGCGCTGCCGTCCCGTGCCCGTCCTGTCCGGGGGATGGAGCCTGATTCGCTAGAAGTCGCTGCCGGCGCGCTAGAACTTCTAACTCATCTGGCGGCACGAAGTGACACGAGCTCTTGCGGCCGGGGTCGCCTGCAGGGCTTTGACCTGCGCGTATGCAGTGGGGCGGGTGGGGCTCGAACCCACGACCGACGGATTATGAG
>JAABUL010008077.1_pt1 | contig 10911 bp, 12 predicted proteins | sample 5559151 | NCBI WGS metagenome assembly JAABUL01 (sample SAMN10711876, study PRJNA513368) | rock metagenome | isolation source: Antarctica rocks | place: Antarctica: Victoria Land, Pudding Butte sud | reverse complement strand
AATTGTCCTCCTTGCCACCATTGCAAGGCTTGCACATCAGGCATGTATGGGCTGGCTTGGCCATATAGATGCAGTGTGTCACACTGTCACCATTGCCAGCATGACAGCTTCATGTGTGCAAGATGGTGGTTTGGCTGAACAGGCAGATCAAAACGTTGCGAGTGTCAACGATAAGAAAACTGCTGTCTGTGACTGGTAATAGCACGAAGGAATTTATCGTGACGAAGGCTGCGCCTGCCATTGGGAAACCGAGGGCATCACAATTAGCAATTGTCAGCTAGTTTCGTTTGTCATTTAGGGCTTCGGGTTCATTTGGGCTTCAGGGTCTACAACACAATGTGGCACAATAAGCTGGGGTCAGTGTTGTCAGTATCTGTATCAGACCTCCCATCAGGTTTCCCAGTGGCAGGCCAAAAGTGCGTGCGACATATAGACAAAAGTCCATGCACATTCTGCTGGTGGTGTTACAGGCACCAGCACCGGCAAGGATGAGGTCAGCATGTCTAGCCAGCCTGCCTCGGTTCCAGCCATGTCGTCAAAGAGCACTAGCGGTCTCAGGTCAAAGCAAGCTGCTGTTGCATCCATGTTCAAAGCAGCAAAGGCGAGCGCTACCAGCAGTGCCACAACAGCTGCAGCACCTGTCAATGCTACTTCCCCAAGCGCAGCATTTCAGCAAGAGGACAGTCGGGACGACAGTGCCATGTTTGACGCAGCAAATGTGGTCGGCAAGCAAGATGAGGAACTGCTGTTGGGAGCGCATGTAGCTGCGACTGATATGACTGCTGCACCCAGCCCAGCTGCAGATATGAACTCCACTAGGTTGAAGGAGGATACCAGCTGCCAGCCCTCCACACATGCTGCACAACGTGTCGAAGATGATGCAGGTCCTCCTGAATGCGAGGAAAGATCAGATGTAGCAGCGCAAGTGTCCAGCAGTGTCAAGGATGGCCAGACTTTCTTGCATGTTCCAAACTGTTCAGATGAGCAATGCAGCCATGATGCACGTGCTGCACCTGGCAATTCTCTGAGCAACGTAGATCTTGCCGAGCAGAAACAGATCATGCATGATTTGTGGCTTGAAAGAAACGCTATCTCGTCAAGAAATGCTGCTAAGCGGCCTGCACCTGCGACAAAGGCAGGCAACAAGCGTATTAAGCTTTCCACTACTGGAAAGGGCAAGCAAACGCAACTTTCAGCATTGTTGAAGAAGGTACCACCACCCTGAAATCATTATTTATGCGTGCATGCTTCTTTACATTCGAGCGTGCTCTGTGTCTGCCCACAGGCGTGCTGATTGCTTCGTTCTCAAATTTGGGCTCATGGACACTCACGTCACAAAAGCTTCTGAGGACACAGTGAGAAGAAGAGTGGTGGGAGGTCTGAGCGAGTCAGCACGCACAGTCGTTTGCAATAAAACCCTGCTTTTACTCACGTTGTGTAATTTGACCATGTCTATGTGCATAACTCATGTCATCTTGCTTGGGAGGATGCACCTGTACACATCTTGCAACGATCTTGCAAATTCCTTGTGAAAGCAGCAGACTACCCAAGCGTACATCGCAAAGTACACCTCGTGGTGTGTAGAATTTCGTGTCTCAGTTGGCGTGTATGAGGTGGGAAACATGGCCGTGCTGGGCTAAGCTAGTGTCTCCGGTTGGACAACATGCAACGCATTTTGTATGGCGCTGACTGCTCCTCTTCCTCTTCCAAAGATGTGGCCAAATAAAATGCAGCGGTGCTTGTTACGCTCTGCAACTCAGCGTCCGTGCCCGATCATCAGCGTTGTACATCCGCATACAAGACACAAGTCAGATTACAGTAGCCGAGCTCGGTACATTCAGGCTCACAGTATCCTACAGACCCGCGCACCTTCGTACCGTCCGTGAGCTGCTTCACCTGAAAAGTTCGTTGTCACCGCAAGACCTGCGCTTTTGGAGCACGTCTAGTACGACCGATTGGGCAGCGGTATGCTTGGAATTGCAAAGCGTGTCCTGCCTCTGCTCGGGGGGAACGTGCGGCTGCAGTGACAGACTGCTTAACTGCATAAAGCAGTCGCTGCGGGGTGCACCTCAGAGCACGCTTATTGCCGTCAAACTGTGGATGTGTTTATGACGCGCGTCATCTCAATCTGGACCGCAGCGATCGCCCTGCTTCTGTTGGCAAGTCCGGCGTTTATCCAAGCAGATGAGGTGCAGATTCGCATACCCTGAAGATCTCGAGAGGCACCTGCCGACGCTGCTCCAAGCACTACGTTCTGCATTGGTTGGTGATTTACGTCTTCTGCATGTGCAGGTTAGAAGCTCTCCTGATAGTAGTTTACACATACAGCACAGACAATTGCTGTCTTCCCGGCACAAAGCAGGTGTGTCAGCTGGCAGACGCTGCACTTGCGAGTCAAGAGCAGTGTAGGGCATGCTGTGCAATGAGCTGCATTATGTTGCATGTTTGTCTGAATCTTATGACAGCACTGCAGCTCATGTCAAGCCCTGTGTGCAGCTGTGTCTTTCAAGTGCAGCTGCAGCATTGGACTGTGCACCATCAACAAGAATGTTACTGTGCCGTTATGATTGTGAGTCATGCAGCAGCTGAATTTTGGACAAGCAATAAGCAGACCGTATCTACACGGGACAATTCACCATGCAGGATGGCTGTTTGGAAGCAGCAGCAAAAAGAAAAGCAAATTTAAGGTGAAGACAACCTATGTCAGTCCAGTAGAGCAAGCACAGAAGCTAAAAGAGGGCAGGGCAGTTGACCTGGCGGCCCTGTTAGAATTGAAGCAACTCATCCATCACAGCGCTGAATCATTCTTCAGCACATGGGTGGAGGATGGCAACCCGTGCAACTTTGCCAAGGTACAAGATCTTTCCACCGCTTGCTCAGCTCAACCAGCAATGACTTCTGTGGTCTATACATTTGCCTGTGCGGCACAATTCACATCTGAGCAATGTCCTCTGTGCACAATTTGAGTCATGGCTGGGACGACCTTGTCATGCAGCCACTCATCTGTAAACATGATCGCTTGCATGTGTCACCAATGATCAAGACATTCGTCTGTGCCCAAAATTCTGTGAGATTCTAGGCATGCATTATCATGAAATGATCTCATACGCATGCTTTTGCAGGTTGCCTGCAACCAGAAGACTGGCCGAGTCTCCGAAATTGACCTGATATTCAAAGAGGATCTCAAGTCATTGTATCCAGAGCTACAACACATCATCACACCGTACACTGCCAATCAGTCACAGCAAGCCAGTATTGCATCAGTCAAGCGTCGGTCATTGCTCGCTGACTCAGCAGATGGCCCAGCAGGGAAACCCTCGTGGCATGAGGCAGAGTTGCCAGGTTCTGCCACCAGATGGCCTGTAGGGTTATACCCTCATGCTGATCTCATCATTGACAGCTTGCCCAGCGGGACTGCATTCATGAAGCTGAATCAGACGCTTAGGGCATTGCACATCAGTAATGCAGTGCTTAGTAATCGAACCCTACCTGCTGGCTGGGGCCAGTTTGAGGCTTTGCGGGAGCTGACATTGAATGGCCTGGATTTGGAGGGAACACTGCCTGCAAGTTGGGCAGGAATGATCAACATGACTCAGCTCCTGCTTGGGGACAACCCAAAGCTGAGTGGGAGTCTCCCGCCAGAATGGGGAGCCATGGAGCAGCTGAAGCTGCTAGACCTGTCCCTGAATTACGAAAGTGACATCAAAAGCGGCATCTCTGGGATCTTGCCGCCATTTTGGTCCAAGATGGTCAAGCTGGAGACCCTCGACCTTTGGCGTACTTCTGTGGATGGACCTCTCCCGCCAAGTTGGGCTGCTATGAAACACCTTCAGGTGTTGTCCCTTAGTGACACTGGCATCTCAGGGAGTTTGCCCAGTGCTTGGTCTGGCCTTGCAAAGTTGAAATCCGTTCGCCTCGCCAACACCATGATTGGAGGATCCCTGCCTAGCTCTTGGGGTTCACTCCGGTCCCTGGCAATGTTGGATTTGAGGGGTACTAATGTTGTTGAGCCTGTGCCCACATCTTGGCACTCCTTCTGCAACAGAAATGGGACCAGGGTATGGGATGAAAGCATGATGGCATACACATGGCCAAAGCCACTGCAGTATGGCAAGGTTGCGCATGTCTTGTTCCCATGGACCGGGCCAAATGGTACCTTGTGGCAAATCAATCACAACCCTGGGAGCATGGCAAATGCTTGTCATGGCCTGGCCATGGCAAACAGGGTCTGGAATCTGGGACTAGCATTACTGATACTTGTGGTATTTACATTGCTGGCCTTTAGGTACAGGTCAAAGATTTTCCAGAATTTGAGATTGCATCCTAGGTTTGATTGATTTTGCTGCTGTATTCAGTGATCATTGCAGCAGACAACCCTTGTCCTAAATAGATTGGAGCATCCTGCTTTGTTTACTACATTGAGCACCCGCAAGTGTAGCAGAAAGCAGCTGAAGCATGGATGTTGCACAATTGTATCAATACTGTTGTAACTGCTAGCAACGCTGTTGTACAATATATCATCTACACATGTGTAACTACCTGCAGCATGCTTCGCACGCAGATGCAAGCTCTGCAGTTGGGAGTTCCATAAGGCTATACATCACCTGGGAATGAATAGCTGCTGCGCAGATAATTCCGCAGTGCAACACTGAAGAATGATGAGGAACCCTAAAACACGCTGGTTAGGGTATGCCAATTCAGCTTGCTTCTTCCGGCAACTGTCACATTGCGTGCAACCGACTGCAATCGCAGCGCGCATAATCCACGAAAAGGTCGAAAGTAGCGTGCTGTTGCTGGCTGCCAAAAACTGCCTTGACTGGCTACTTCGCCGCGGATCTTTTACCTGACAGAACAAGCTTTGCATACTTCAAACAGTAACTCTCCCAGTAATGAGCTCGGAGGACGATGACGAGTATAGCTCAATGGATGAAGAGGTAAGCGAGTGATAGGAGGGGGTGTCTCTTGCTTCCTTCACTGCCACCGACAGTCAGGAGTGAACTGTTTCTCGAACTGGCAGGAGGCCGCTTTGGCTTTAGCAGAGGGAGAAGCAGCACCTGCTGAAGCAGAAGAAAGGCAGACTATTTATAACACCGATGCATTGCATGACAAGCTTGAAGACATCAGCTGGACCGTAGAGCAGCCTTGGGTTGAGACTCAGGTTATTACACATGCAGAAGCAACGCAAGTCGACAGCGTGGATGATGATCTTGCAAGAGAGCTTGCGTTTTACAATCAGGTACATTTCAAGGCCATTGTTGCTGTTCTGCACCAGGCAACAGTAAAAGGTCAGTAGTAACTGCTTGACTAGTAGGCTCTCAAGTATATACGACTCCTAAGCTAGTTCTCCGCTTTTGAGCTTTGCATGGTTTTGCTGATAATTTGCATGTGTTGATCAGGCACTGGGAGCCGCACAGCAAGCAATACGCAAATTTGAGGCTGCTAGCACGCCATGGCAAAGGCCACCAGACTACTACGCAGAAATGGTGAAGAGCGATGAGCACATGGCCAAGGTCAAGCAGCAGCTCGTGCATGAGCAAGAGCAGATGGAGGCTGTTGAACAGAGGTAAGGCCATGTCAGGCTTGGTACCCTGAACAGTGTGCGCATGTCCTTGCTTTGCCTGGACATTAGCAGAAGAAAGCATTTGTGCCAAAGCCTGTTCCCTTCCCATCATGTCTTACCAGATTGCCATTTTGCTGCATGTGCCCTGTTCAGAGTGCTATACTAATTGCATAGACAAACTCTTGTGTAAGATGCTTGTGCTATGTTTTGTTTGTGTATTGTATTGGGGTGTGAACTCATGTTGCTCCTAATGGAGTTCCGCTCAATGGATTGTGCAAAGGGCCCAGCTCAACACAGCCAGCATCAATAGCCACTGTCTGAGCTAAAAATTGTCGCTGCCAGGCAAAAGCAGCGCGAAACCAAGAAGTTCAGCAAGGCTGTGCAGGCAGAGCGCACAAAAGAGAAAGCTCAGCAAAAGAAGGCAAACATCAGTGACATAACCCGTTTGCGGAAACAGCGGCAAAAGTCGGTGAGTCTGCAGCTCAAACAGATGTCAGTAGCCTTCATCATACTGCTGGCATCTGATGGAAGCACAGGCATTGTCTCCTGCTGTTTAATTATTGTTTTGTTGTTGTTGGTTTTGGAATTTGTGCTTGCTATGTCTGTCCTGGTGTCACCAGTGACAATGCTGTGTCAGACCTGCAAGCAACTGTGCAACATCTGTCGTCCTTCTGCGCACAGGACAATAACAGGCTTATGTGTCTGCCTTTGCTTGCTGATGAGCCCATTCCCCATTTGAGCTGCACACTGTAGCAGCTGGGGCAGTCAGCAAGAGTAGCTGCTGTGCTCTGTAGGGCTTTGCAGGAGAGCTTGATCTTGATGAGGCACTGGACCATAAGCGGCCTCCTGGCAAGCCTTCACAGCGAGGCGGCATGGCACCGCAAAGCAATAAACGGCGGCAAGCCAAAGATGAAAAGTTTGGTGAGCTGTCAGTCATGTTGTGCTTGCTGTTGCTGCTGCTTTGCACACTTGCATCCAATGCGGCTGCTGAGCTGCAAAGATACATGCCCTGGGAGAAGATGACCGTAATGCTCAACATGCAAGTCAGGACTCAAGGCGTTTTGTTCTGGCTCAGGGTTTGGAGGACGGAAAAGGCAGATGAAGTCCAATGATGCATCATCAGCTGCTGACATGGACAGCTACAAGCCTGGCAGCTTCAGTTTTGGACGGGGGGGAGACAGAGGGGGCAGCAGGGGTAGGGGTGGGCGTGGTGGCAGAGGTGGTGGGCGAGGGACTGGTAGGGGTGGCTTTGATGGGGGTTCCAGAGGTGGTAGGGGTGACAGCAGGGGTAGAAGAGGCAGGTTTGGGGCTGTAAGCAAAGGCAGGGGCGGGGGCAACAGGCCTGGCAAAGCTCGCAGAGCAGCAGCCAGAGGCTGATCTACATTTTTACACTAGCTAGGCTTTGAGGGCTTGAGAGCTTGATGACAAGGCACATTGGGCATCATTTCTTATAGTGCTGATGCTTTCATTGAAGGTGCAGTACTTACATGTCATCAATGAATGAGATTGTGGTACAAATGAACCTAGTGCTTAGCTCAGGCTTATTGGTTCAGATACGCCGATAAACATCATTGCATTGCAGCTCACAACAAGCTTCAAGGTTTCTGTCGGTGTGATGAAACGAATGGGCCATTTTGTCTGGTGGGTGTTGTAAAGTTTGTGCACTGCAGCGATTACAAACGCTTCTATTGTTACCAGCAACGATGTAGGTCAAAGTGCTTTTGAGCAGGTTGATTGCATTTAGTAACAGCTATAGCTCATGTCCCGTTACAACAGCAGTACATACACAATGCTGTATAGTGATGCACGAGCCAAACTTCTGGAATGATGCATGATTTGCAGGTTGGAATCACAAATTTGCATGTACAGCTTAGGACACAATCTGCAAGCGGGTCAGCGATGCTGCATGTGCGGGCAAGGCATGTTGGCAGATAGCATTGCTCGTGTATTGCACCAGATAGGGAGATGTTACATGAGCACAATACGCCCAATTCGCTTCTCACTCAGGCCGATGAGGACCTAAATCTGCAATGGCAATAGCATTGGATCCGGTCAAGCAATGCTCAATCCGTACGGGAACGCATGGGAACAACACTGACACGAGCTTGCATCTCTCACTACACTGTAGATTGGCAGGTTTGGGTATAAGTTGTCCTGTGAGTATGTCTGAGTTTGAATTATACACAAAAAGAGTTGAGGCAGCGTTGCAAAGCAGCCTAGACACAAGCTGAATTGTTGCCTTTTGTATTGTGTATATGCAAGTGAGGTATCATGTGACATGCCAGTTCAAAATTTGTTGAAGTTGACAGAGTGCTTTACATAGTTGAGGTGGCTCCTACAGGAGCCTGGTCACATCAGCTGCCATGCTGAGGCCAGTCTGCACAATGATATGAGCAAGGAACGGTAACGTGTGGTAGCTGCTTGGTTTTACATGCCTTGCTATCCTTCGTTCTCCTTCTCTTTCTCCTTTTCCCGCTCATCATTCACAGCATCCAGTAGAGGCTTCAACTCTGCATCCTCGTATATGTGGAACATCACCTGTAACATACCAGAGGATCTGAGATGAAAGAATTTAGTCACAGCAGCCCAACCAAAGGCTGGATGGCGACACCCTCTCTGTTTAACACTCTGAGGTTCTAAACAGCTCTAAACATGCTTTGCTTGCAGATACATGCAACTGCACTGTCGCATGGTTTGAGAATGAAACGCAGCCTGTTTACCTCATCACTGTCTTCATCTCTTTGCACAGTGGAGAGCTCTATTTTCTCTGGGCTCAAAGTTGTGCTGTCCATTGTCTTGCTAAGGACCTGAAGCATGCCAACAGGTTCAGCTGTCATGTACGCAAAACCTCATTCAGGAGCTGTTCGCCATGGTCAAGCTCCTGGTCACAGCTGACAGACAAGCTGCATTTACTATACAAAAGCACCATAGAATGTGTAGCTTCGACATGGCAGTCACCAGACCAAAAATAGCAGCATTTGTGCTGATGTTTTGTGTACATTCATCTCACTGGCATTCAGCTTGGCGCACTGCAGCTGGTATGAAAGCTTGGCAAGGTATGCCAGGCTGTGAGATCACCTTGATGATGAGCTTGACCGCCTCTTCCAGTGTGATCTCATCCTTAAAGTCCTGTTTCAGAATATTCTGGGCCCCTTGGCTGTTAGCGCCAATGGCAGTGGCCTTCCAACCACCATAGTTACCACTAGGATCACTCTGATATAGTTGGAATCCATTTGTGACATCCCTGCATGCACATTGCCATGTCTACATGACCACAGATGGTGCTGAATACATGCATGCACGGACTGAGCTGCTGTCCTTGTGCAACAAAAGTTGGCAGATATGGAATGGACATGTGGAGCAAAACAGGTACAAACTTACCAGCCTGCGTACAGTAATGATACGCCAAAGGGTCTGAGACCCCCATATTGTGTGTAGCCCTGCGCTTCAACACAATGCTCACATGGGCTCGCATTGGACAGATCATGACACCAACGCTATTCACATACAGCGAACCTACCTGTTTGTTGTCACACAGCGTCCGGACTAGCTGTTCAACAGGTATGGGCTCCTGATATGCAAATGTGTATCGCTGAGCTGCTAACCGGCATGTGTTGATGAGGATGTTGGCGTCAGCTGCACACATATAAGGTTTGTGAATATTTCCTGTACGACCATGCATGCTCAGCGTCAAAAGTGCAGGCTCACCAGTGATGCCTGCTACTGCGCATGCAACATGCCCGTCAAGCTTGTACATTTTCTCTCGCCGCACACCAACTGCGTTTGTGTCCAGAAGCTGCAGACAAGACCCTAGTGTCAAAGGGTTGTGCATAGATTGAGAGTCAGCTGTTGCAACAGTGATCTGTGGTCAAAAACATTGCCTTAGACGTGATGCGTTTCTCTGCTGCGAGGACGACACCATCCTTTGCTAAGATGCCCACTGCTGATCCAGCATTTCCGATTGCTTCCATGGCATACTCCACTTGGTATAGACGGCCTTCTGGACTAAAAATGGTAGTGCGGGAGTCATATCTGCGAGCCATAGCCTCCGCAGAGGCGTGCTATTCCCTGAAAGACTCGAGAAGCGGTGTATGTACAATACGAGATCACTCAAAGTCTGCTTAGCCCTTCACTGACTCAGTCGCAAGGGTCTTTGGAGATTAGCGGTCGCACATACAGATGATTTACCGAGATGTTCTGTACCGGAGTGGACTTGCAGACAACGTCGGACTAGGTCACCATCAAGCTTGCACTGGACTTGGTGGTACAGCTTTCAGGGTTACAGCTTTTAGAGAATTGGAACCCTGGCAGAGATCCAGATTTCCCTGAGCCCTCAGACTTACACAGGAGTCAGAAGGCCCAGCCGTGACAGAACCAGTGCATGCTATCCATACAACTATTCGGCAATAAATACTACTGGGCACCAACCGTACCTATGCAAGATGTATGAAGAAAAGAGGGCCACTGACTGGGCAAGAAAACAAGCAGGACAGACAAGCTGGGAAGACCATAAAAAACCTAAATAGCGTGCTCTGACATATTTCATTAATGCATATACCACCATCTGGCGGAACTTTGACACAACATATTCTTAAAACATTTAAAGCAACTAACATCATCACGGCTGTGTACACGTGATTTATAAATCTGCTACAAAACAAAAAGGGGGCTGAAAAAGGTATGCTACATCACAAAAAAGAGAGTACACATCCCATGACGCCACCAGTCATCTTCTGAGTTGCTGCTGCCTGGAACACAGATGCAAAACGGCAAAGCTGCAACAAATTTGAACAGAGGTAAAATTGGTGAGGTAGCTGTAGACAGAAATCGTGATTACACCTTTCGAGGAGACTGGCACGAAAGCCAACAAGAATAACTTGATATCGGAGCAAGCTTTGTCAGGACCTACAACTTTGTCATCACGTGCTGCACTCAATTGTCTGCTACTTCGTGAGGCATTGCCAGCAGAGGACGGCATGTGTACCAGCTCTTGACAAATCAGATATACCAAATTTGCTCAGCATTGCAGCCAAGAGAAAAAGGCAAAGAAAGTTGGGGTGCCCTATAAAGTCTAGCAGCAGCCACAAGCTGTGGCAATCAACGCAGCCAAAAACTGCTTGTGCAGACTGTGCAATTCTCAATTCTGTCCTCTTCCACAAATACAGATTGTTTCCCCTGAAGAAATCCCATCACTTGCTCTTTGACATACTTCAGCACACCCAGTGTGCAGATCGGCGCCGCATCATTTGCAACAGCATGTAAGCTCACCAATCAGGGCCAGGCAGAAACTGGCCTGGAAAGACAGCGATTCTTGTTTGTCACTGCCTGCATAAAGATTGGTATTGGTACTG
>JAABUL010008075.1_pt1 | contig 10913 bp, 21 predicted proteins | sample 5559151 | NCBI WGS metagenome assembly JAABUL01 (sample SAMN10711876, study PRJNA513368) | rock metagenome | isolation source: Antarctica rocks | place: Antarctica: Victoria Land, Pudding Butte sud | reverse complement strand
CCAAAGAAGCTAGAGAAGGGAACTGTGTTGGTGTGTATGCGTGCAGGCTGCACTGGTGCGTCCTTCAATGCCTGTCGGGTGCAGCGCTGCCGCATGACCACCATTCGCACCACCTTGTACCACCTGCAAGCTAATCAAATACATTGGCAAACACTACTATAAGGCACAAAACCTGAGCATGCTTGCGACTGGCTCCTGGCTTCACAACAAGCTGTACGTATAGCATGGCTTGCCTTCACTTACACCAAGCGCATGTGCATTTGATAGGGAAAACAAGTGTATTCAATAGCTTGATACAGTGTGGAATGGACAATCTGACCTTCTGCGAGCCTTGGTGACAGCGTCAACCTTGAGTAGCCTGCGCCTGAAGAGGTTTGCCTGAGCAGACAGCTGCTTAGCCCTGGAGGGCAAGGGTCTGATAAAGAAGGCAAACTTGGCTTCTGGCCGGATTTGGAGATCACGAGTTAGCAGACCATCCATTTTTGCACCAAGCTTGGCTTCTCCTGTGCCCTGGAAAGAGATGAACAAGCCGTTGAGACATATGATGATGTGTTGCAGCAGGCAGACAGCATGCACTGCACAGAATAGGGTGTTGCCAGCTCACCTTTCAGACGCATGTCAAAAGGTAAAGGGCAGAGTGTCCGGCACGTATAAATGATACAATCCAACACACAATGTTATAGGCAGCACCTTTGTAGACTGACAACAGAGCTCCCGCAAGCCCCCATGCACAAGGCAAAATGGTGTTCCAGTCCATGCTGCATCATGTCAGTCTAGCAAGAGGCACCGCAGTGCGCAATGGTGCGGAGCATTTACCTTGTACTTGCAGGCTGCTCGAATGCCAATGAGGTTAAAGGCATAGACAGGAGCCAAACACTTGCTCCATGCAAAGGCCATGTCTGTTTCTGCAATCTGCGGTGACCATGGCAGGCGCCTGGGAGCATGGGAACGCCTCATGTGAGAGTACTGTGAGGAAGCTCCAATGTTCCGGTCTTCATAGTCATCTGTCCTAGACACCTGAAGCAGAGCGACAACATCAGTACCGTGGATGTACTTACGCATTGGGCTTCTGTCAGGCTGCATGATATGAGCCGGCATATGCTCTTATCACCGGCATATGCTCTTATCAAGTACATACAATAGCTGAGGAAGTGGAAAAACAGCTTAGCACCAGTGATGCCAGCTTTTTGGTTTAGATGATCAAGCTCAGTGTCAAACTAAGCCAATCATGTGGAATTGCACATGATATAAGAACATGTTTCACATGCCAAGTGTATGCCAGAACAGCTTACCAGGCACAGAATGGAGACGAGGGAGATCTCCACAGACAGGGTGAGCTTGAGCTGGGTCTTCATGGCAGAAGCAGCCAGGCCCGTGGGCACAGACTGGTCTGGGCTGGTGGCCATGGTGATGGGGGTAGCTGGAGGGACACCTGGCACCGGGCCCACCACCCTGTTCAATGTGCTTTCCACAAAGGATACGATGGACAAGACATGAGACACCTGCCAAGGAGACAGCCACACCTGCAAGCAAACAACCAAATCTGACACAGTTTTGTGGCTGCATTTGGAGCAGATAACTTAACCACTCCAAAATTGTGTAATAGTCCCAGATTTGATACATGAGCATGATGCAAATGTAGATGCACAGCAGATGCATACAAGCAACAGGCTTGGCACCCATGAGTAAGGCATGCCTGTTGCTTGTATGCATCTGCTGTGCATCTACATTCGCATCATGATCATGTATCGAATCTGGGACTATCACACAATTTTGGTAAATCACCAGATAGCACCATGCTGCAACACAAAGATTACCTGCATCCCAACGATTGCAAGAGCAACGCTGATGCTGGTAGCACCAGGAGCTGCAGGAAGAGAGTAGATCTTCTGCGACAGCTCTGCATTGATGGCAGACACCTTGGCCAGAGGGACCAGGGAGAAGGCCGGCACGCCACTGGTCTGACTGCGCAGAAAGGCATTGCGGCCTTCACGCCAAAGGTTGGAGCCCATGCTGCTGCGCCTGCTCTTGCCCTGGGAGGCGTCCACACAGTCACCCTGCAGTTTGTTGTCCACTGCTTCCATACCCTACAAAAGCACATAGCACATGAATTGACGACATTATTTGTTGCATGTTAGCTGCATGTTCAGAAGACTGGTTGAGACAGTATGTTCTGCTACCTCATATTGCAGTGGGATTGCAGTGGTAGCAAAGCAGCACTGAGCGCTTACTGGAAAGAGGTGGAGGTCCTCTGGGTGAGCCCACACTTTTGCCATGGCCTCCATCTCATGGTCATCATCTATGGAGTAGTCAGAACCTCCATGGCTGCTGCGCCGTGTGCGCTGCATCCTTTCCCTTTCTGGTGACCGGAAAACCTTCTGCAGATTATGCTGTCTGGGACCTCGCTTTCTGCAAACGGTGCCAACACTTTTAGCCTCACTGACAGCAACACAGCTAGAGGCCTTTTACTAAAAACAGGATTTGTTCATACATTGTCGAAATCCAGTGTGCACTGAGCAAGTGTGCTGCCCCACTACAATGATGTGTTGATGTCTCCTAATGTCAAGTGTTGTTACCTGTGCTCAGGTGGCTGATAGCAGAACAGATCCAGATATGTTGTTAGACTGAAGCGCTGCGTAGCACCACCCCTGAGAAACTGCTGAAAGTCCTCGCCAAACAGGATGCCTCGTACTCTTGTCAGAGCAGCTATGAGTTCATAGCTGTCACCTCGTGCAGAAGCTGATGTGGAGGGCCCTAAGTGGTCAGGACCCTTTACATCATTCATGTGCGTGTATGGGATACAGAACACCACTCCTGCAGAAAGCAAATAGATATGTGTGGTGAGGCACATCCATTTGAAACCCAATTGCTAACACACAAATGGCACAATGCAGCATGGCTTCATGCTGTTGCACAGACATACAAAATCTCACAGGTGATGAGCATGGCTGGTCAGCAAAGGCAATTTTGTTTGCGCTAAGACAGATTGTAGCCAGGGTGTGAAGCTTGCATGGGTATGATCTGTGTACCTGGGCAGTACATGTCCACAGAGATGAGCGGCAGGGAGACAGGGCGGTCCACAGGGATATCATGGCGAGCAAAGCTGTGCAAGACACGCTCTGTGAGGTTACGCGGCCGGCCAGGCTCATCCCCAGCATCTGCTGTCTTCTCTAGCACCCGGCTCTTGTGATGCTGTAGCTCGTTCACAAAGCCCAGGGCAGCGCCCACAAGGTCTGAATTGTACAACAATTGTACCCCCGCCACTCTCAACTGCAGCAAAGACAGGCAACCTGGATGCTTCTGGGCAAACTCAGATCAACAGCAAGGCTCAGACTGCTAGCTTCCTTGCTTTGTGTGCATAGCTGCCGGCTGCAGAGCAACATCCTGCATCACTAATGGTATGCTCAGCAGTCCAATAGTCAAGTAGCTCAAGTAGTCATGAGGCACGCAAGTAGTCTCAAGTAGTCATGAGGCACTCAAGTAGTCATGAGGCACAACAGCGCAGAATCTGTGTTTTGGCTAGCAATGAGCACCTAAAACCAACAGGATGCAATGCGCAGTCAAGCTGTATACCTGAACCTTGAGTCCAGGTGGCCGCAGCATGGCTTTCTTCTGTGCATCTTTATCCACATCCTGGCCTTGCATGGGTGCAGGTGGGCCTTCAGCAGTGGGCTGCTGGATTTCCCCAGGGCTGTAGCCAAGCTTGGCCACAAGAAACATGGATGAAGAAGCATGCATTGGACTGGCTGCTTCCTCTGGCACAAAGCTCTCCTCCCTGATGGCCACAGACTGCAGATCCGCAATGCGCAGCAGCTGGTTGCACTGTGCTGATGGACTCTGCAGCATTGTGCTTGCCAAAGGAGCGTCAGGAGCAGCTAGACCTCCAGCAGTCACTGACCGTAGCATCACCTCCATTTCACCTGCAGAACACATACACTCAATGTTGAAAGCTGTGCATTTTTCCATTGCTATGATGCAATGGAACAGCTGCCCTGACAGCTCACATGCAGATGTAAACAACATGTGATTGCAGCTTGCAGAAAAGCATGCATGTGTCCTGCCGGCAGAACCTTGGGTCCTGCAGGTCTGCATATGCTGCATGTTATGGTTGAGATAACGCAAATGAGTCACCTGTTGGTCTTATATCTGCAGAAATGCCTCTGACAGCAGCTTCTAGGTGATAGAACATGGTGTCAGGGGTTGAGTTGGTGCGGGTGGGCCAGTCCTCAGCCAGCCCCAAGCTGATGCCCACCTTGGGGCACTCTGCTGACAGAGACAGCTGCACAGGTGGAGGAGCTACATTGTCTGAGTGGAGCAGCAGAGCCTCCACACCTTGCGGTAATGGGCCTACACAAACATATGCCATCTCAAAACGCTGCCACTTTGCCCTATGAAGACTGACAACTGTCAGCACAAAGACCTACTGCATGTGTGGGATATGTTTGTGCGAAAAGGCGCATGCATTGCCATGCACGAGTTCCATTGCAGGTGTGAGTGATCAAAACATAAGCTGTGGTGGTGCCGACGCAAAGGCTGACCTAGGTTGGCTACAACAGCATCCACAGCATCTACAGCATGTTGCAAATGGGTTTCAGATTTGATCAGAAGCTTGCTGCTCTGAGCTGCCACAAATGCCCGGAAGTGGGCAATCTCCTCCATGCTGAGCCTGTCTTCAAGCTGCTGCAAGGCTGCCTTGTCATTGGCATCTGCTGCTTGCACCCACTTCCACCACGACCTGCTCATGACATGGCAAGTATGCGACAGAGTTGCAGGGTCTATACTTGCCTCACTACAATTCAACTTGCATACTAAGCATACCTTTCTATGCACAAAAGGTAAAAACAATGTAAGGCAACAGTTACACACACACATAACAGCAGCCAAAATGTCAAATGGCACAAGTCATACTGCCTTTCAGCCAGCATCCTGCAGCAGCTTAATGGATTCAACCTGTTGGGGTCCTTGAATGTAGGTAGCCGGCAGTGGGTTCTGGTGTACAGTTCTTGGTATTCTAGGCGAGCCTTGCGCCTCCGCTCCAAAGCACTCAAAGGGACCTGCAAAGTCAGTGTTTGTGTCAGCCGATACATGAAGGTGTTGAACTTGGATGAATGGCCTTGATATTATCATCATCATCATCATCATCATCGTTAGCATCAACAGTATAGAGTACATGACTCATACCTGGCGCCGGCTGATGAAGTGACACTCCCGCCTCACATTGCTGCCAGCATGCTTCCACCACACCTCACTATTTCCTGCCACAGCAACCTGCAAACAAAAGTAGGAAACTGGTTCACTGCGACTATTGGTGTCATCCGACCCACATTGTATGATGACATCATGTGCTGGCGGTGGACGGATCCGAGAAGCTAAAATAAAGTGCAATCTTTCATCAATGTCACAGCTAGGGAGTGCCAAACAGCCAAATTCCTCATGTGTATCAGGTCTGGTGTATGTTGTGTTGCTCAGTGGGTGCATGATCATACCTGAGGTCTCCCTTGCCATAGGTGAGCATGCTGCTGGTACTGCTGCATGCGTTCCATCATCCTCAGAGCCACGCACACAGAGTCTGTGCTGATGGACAGAACCAACGAGCGCAGCTTGACAGCAAGCTCCACAGTTGCTGTCGCATCTGTGGGGGCGGCTGATGCTGCAGGTTGAGCTGGAGGAAAGGGCAGCTCAGTCTCACACTGCTGCCTGGATGGTGGCTCTGGAGCCCTTGATGGCTGCTCATGGTTGGGGTGGCCATTGGTGTGAGAGTCCAGCTGGTCATTGTCTGCAAGACCACACCAGTTGGTGCCATTGGGCATCATACACTACCTATCGCAAGCCTTTCAGGTGCATCAGGACCTTCAGATCCTGCCTCATGCAGCTGTGTGCTCAACAAGCAGACACACTGGTGCTGAGAGAATGCCAATAGAAATAAGGTTCCTGTGCTGACCATGAGTCCCAGACACAGGCAGGAACTGCGGGCAGATACATACACAGAGGATTGGTCTGGCGATGAGGGAAGTGTGCTCCTGGAGAAGCAGGATCAGAGCCTGGAGAGTCCCGCTCAGTGCAAGCAGCCCGCTGCCTACTAGGGTGCCCATCAAACAGAGACTTGACACTGGAGTCAGTTGAGGGCACGGCCAGCTTAGGGGAGCCTTCATCAGCACTGCCCTCCTGACTCTCCCAGATGCTGTTCAGCCTGGAGAAAGCCTGAGTTTGCAGGTGTTCCGGCTGCCCTGATGCTTTGCCATGATGATGCCCTGACTGAGACCCTGCTATGTCCTTGGGTCTGGTCCAGCCAACAGGATGGATGGTGACCAGAACTTCAGCGCCCCATTGCCGTAGCAAGGTATGGGTGACTGTCACAGCTGCCAGTTGTTTTCTGTGTGAAGTTCTGAAAGTGACATCTGGATCTGCTTGGTATGAACCCAAAGCATCAGTGTCAGTGATGGACTGATGCTGCTGTTGACGTATTCTACCTGCTTGCAGGTAGTCTGTGGCCCTCTGCTGCTGGCTGTCATTGGCCTGACTGTTGTCCTTGCTGCTGCTGTCAGCTGATGTGTCAGAATGTGCTGGCTTGCCTGATGTTACAGGGCCAAAATCCCAGAGGTTGATGCACAAACCAGCTAGCTGCAAGTTCGTGCTGACAGGCTCTGTGACAGCCACTTTGCGCCACATCCAGCCAGGTATACAGGTGGCTCGCCACCACAGTGACTGATCTGGAATGAGCTGTCGCAGATCAGCTTGTGCATCAGCCGGTATCCCATCCTGATCACCTGCTTGCTGGGCTTGCAGCTTTGGTGCTTCTGCATTGACAAGCCATAGGTGCAGACTGTGACTTTGCAAGATTGTTGTGTGTAAGATGTGCAGGCGCACAGGATGTGTCAGCACTGCAATTGACAAAATTGTTGAGTCGGGTTCAAGAGGCTAATGTGTAGGTGCAGAGGGGCTTACCTAGAGGATTTAGGCTGAGTTTACGAACATTCAGGCAGACGGCATCCATGCCCTGCAAGGGACTGTCAGCTGTTGGGCGCGGACCGGGCATGCCAGCTTGCTTGTACACAAGCTGAATGTTTGTTGCATCAAAGCTAATGTATTGAGCTGCAATAACCAGCAATCTGTGTGCTGCTCTGGCTCGCATTCGGCTGCCAAACCCTGTGAACCAAGACATTGCTATGATACAGTTGTGAAACAGCAAGCCAGCTGTCTGCTGTGTGTTGATGCTGTACAAAGACTAAGTGCTGCAGTATCAGGCCTGCAATCTGACACATACCTTGCATTCCTTCCCCTGGCCTTTTTGGGGTGTGACCCCATAGCAGCTTTTCCACAGCAAGCAGCTTTGTTGTGTTGATCTGATTGGACACTGCTTGCTCCATCGCTGCCAGAGCATTTGGCGTGGAGTACTGCAGAACTTAATCTGCTCAGAAAGGTGCCATTTCAGAGTAGAATTGCAAGAGTTGCATACCTGCGGTAATGTCCGCTGCATGAGCTCTACTGTAACACCGCTGAGAGTGAGAGTCAATGGACGGCTCATGGTTGGTAGACTAATTTCAAGCAAGTGCACAGTGATATCTGTAATGCTCATGTACAGTTGATCGATTCTGCCCAGCATCCTATCTGAAATGGTGGCATGCTCAAGTCGCACACCTGCAAACAATACAAGTCTCGTTACGTGCACAGAGCTACATATGTCAGCAACATGCATGTGACCTGCCAGCAGCGAGCAAGAGAAGCCTTGACTAGAGCACCTGACTCAGTTCGAGTTATAGTGCACCCTTTGGAATCATCGGTGACGTCATGCACAAGGCCACGAAGACCTCTGCGAGCGACAGCTGCCAAAGTACGCTGAACCAAAGCTGCCTTATATGCAGCATAGCAGGTAGCGGTGCCGAAAGCTGCAGCGTAACCCAACCAGTACAGCCACAACATCATTGGTGCGATGCGTCAGGGGATTGTGGAGAAAATTGCTCAAGCTGATATACTATCAAGCTCTCATGGCAGGCAACAACGACGTGCGGGGAACCTTTGGCATGTCGTGCATAGAGTGTAAGGCCGAGATCAACACGTCATCCGCAAGATGCAAATTATGGACTGCAGCGCTTGACATCACGCAATGTTCTGCCTCCATCAAGCGCCTCCTGGCCGTGAGACCTCCGGTCCGAGCTTTCGGAAGCACACGCAAGGCAGGGCTTGGGGCAGGTCTCGATCGTGTTGAGCCGTATTTCGAACTCACGGACCTAGCTTCGTTGACCACGGTCGTCATGTTCACGACCTGCTTCACGACAAAATTTGGGCTGCCATTCTTGTTTGCATGCTTTACATCCAAGACACACAGCTGGTCGAGTCTCATCTTCCGGACAGTCACAAGCAGCACAAACTGCTGCTGACGGCATGCATGCATATGGCAATGTGAGTCTGGCAGCCGTCCGTCCAGTGGTTGACACACAAAGGTGCAGCCACTTGCTTTGTAGGCACTTTTTAAGCCAACGCATATCTTCACGGCAGTACTGGCCGCTTGGTAACGTTGAAACGCGCTCAAGGTTGGGGTCCTCCACTCAAGCCAGCGTTTCCGGCAACGGATCTTACGATGCGAGACCAGTTACAGCAGACAGAGACGGCACAGCTGGGCCGCAAGTACAGGTGCCAGTGGCAGACAGGAAGGCTCTCAGCAGCAGCAAACCTCGTCCACTAGTCACACCGTCAGTGATCAGATCTTATGAAGTCCCACTATGGGGTAAGCTTGTGTACCTGTGGCCATTTCATTGCATTGCATCCATTTCTCAGCAGATTTGCTGACGACAGTACGTTTGTGCAGACGCCATGAAGTTCAATGGCCCAGGCCCTGAAGTCATCAATGGGCGTTTGGCTATGATAGGCATCCTGGCCGCTGCTGTCAACGAGTCAGCGCATGCAGAGACAGTTGTACAGCAAGTGCCTAATGTACCAGTGCGTATAGTGGTATTGAGTCTTCTTGTGACATACTCATCCCTAGTACCAATCCTCAAGGGCGCCAAAAGTGAGGCCTTTGGTGAGTAATGCAAAATCTGCACAGGTTGATTGGCCTTTGTTGGTCTTACAGCATTTGTGTGCTACAGAGCAGTCATGTCGCCTGATATTGACTTGCTTGCAATGTTATGCAGGGATCTTTACCCCCCGTGCAGAGATCACCAATGCACGAGCAGCCATGCTTGGATTTGCAATACTGCTGCTGCTGGAACACAAATCAGGTGTTCCGTTTTTCTAAGAGGGCAAGTGAGGCTGACATCATCAAGCCAACTTTGCAGAAGTCTAGTCAGGGCCACTGTGTATCCTTTGCAACTCACAGTCACATGGAAGAGTCTCTAAGGACAGCACCATGCAGCTCAGTTCAGTTTAGCTCAGTGCACTCAGTCAGGTTCTGTGATTTCTACCCACATACACATTATTGCAAACTGCATCACTGCCAACAATTTCAGACGTTGTGAAGTGCAGTTGCTGGTCAGTCTCAGCACATCATTTGCACACTGCTTTTGCAACACAAGTGGAGCAGGCATTCATTCCTGTCATGTCTCATATTTATTCCTGTCATGTCTCACATACCCTCACTGATCGTTCATGTGCTCAACAGTCACTCAGTATCACTCACATATCATTTGGGACTGACAGCAAACATTGTGGAAGAGGCAATACTGGACATAGCAACAGCACGTCAGCTCAACCATTGTTATCACAGCGATGGCAGTGCCAGGTAAACATTGTATGACGGTCTTGATCTGCATTGCCAGGATTAGGCAGATCTTTGAGGTGTATTGGACCTTTCAAACTTGCAATTCAAATTGGTCCCATTACAGCCAAACACATTTGTGCCAACAGGACATCTTCAGCAGTGGCTGTCAGCCTGGACGTTGCCATGCATGCAGCAACCCGGTGCCTTAGTCGCTGCATGACAAATGCTGCGCATGCAGTTGATTATACCTTAGTAAAAAATCTTGTGTTGTGGATCACATCACTCATGAGCCACTGATTAGCCACAAGACACGTGGTTGCTTTCGACTGTTTGTATCCAGCACTGAGCTGCTTATTATCCGTGGACGGTGCTGCCCCTTTTTTACACTACAGCGCGACATGTTATGTACAAAGGCGAAATCATGATGCCTGATATCTTCGTCTGATAAAGTGACATTCCCTACTAGGTATTCTGCTGCAGGAACACTACTACCAAGTCTTGCTGCAGAGTCACAAGTCAGACATCTGTCATTTGGCAATGATACTGCATGCCAATCTAAAGGTGTTGCAAACAGCTATGATGCTGCTATGCCAGCTTCACAGTCAAGCAGTAGCTTGTGATGCCGGAAGTTCTGAGGAAGTTGCTGTTGCAGTCTGCTGCTGAGAAGCAGCAGGAGTGTTGGCCTTTGCAATTTGCCTTGCCACCACCTCAAAAAGCTCTGAAGTGTTTGCTGCTGTTTTGGCTGAGGTCTCCACAAACAGCATGTTATTCCTGCAGATGTCAGGCAGCTTGCGCATGAGCTGAATCATGCTGAGAAGCTGCAATGACAGTCAGCATGACAGTGATCATGTAGAGAAGGCTTACCGGGTGGCATACTCCTGACCCTCTTCCTCTGATATGACCCTGTCCTCTGCTAAATCTGTCTTGTTTCCAACCAACACCACAACTGCAAGCGCAACCAACTCTATTCATGCCCAGTATTGGCGCTGTTGAGAAGAGGGACCAAGAAAGGCATTTCAAAGGTTGGAGTTTATTTGCAGAATCTGGGAATGCCCAGTCCATAAGATGCCTTGGTGCTGGCTGGTACAGATCACAATGGAGCAATCCTGTCAACTTGGCTCATGCAGCAGGTCCGCCTCAAAAGTCTTATACCTAGATTGCCTCCAGCATTTTTTTGCAGCTCAGACACCCAGTGCTTGGCTTTTGCAAAAGTGTC
>JAABUL010008072.1_pt1 | contig 10916 bp, 11 predicted proteins | sample 5559151 | NCBI WGS metagenome assembly JAABUL01 (sample SAMN10711876, study PRJNA513368) | rock metagenome | isolation source: Antarctica rocks | place: Antarctica: Victoria Land, Pudding Butte sud | reverse complement strand
AAATAATCACAACGAAAGCAAAACTGCAAGTTATTAGCGATGCAATTGCAATATGCAGCGAAAAAGCACTCAAAAACAGCGAAATTTAAGTGTACATGAACAGTCAAATGACTTTGCAAAGACTAAATGCAAAGAGCAACATCAATGCGAAATTATTCAATGACATACAACAAAACTTGATCAATTTACGTCAGAATCAGTGTCGAATTTGCATACAGTGAATATCGAGTCACAAGAGCATTATTGAGAACGAAAAAGCAGATCAATTGATCAAAAGCGCTGCTCAAGAATTATCAGTTATCGACAACATGAAAGCAATCATCATAAGCTTTGTCAAAAAGCAAATTTGCAAAGAGACGAAATTACAATGGTTAAATGTCTGAAAAAGCAGCATCAAGAAGAAAAATCAGTATCGAAAGCACATATCGAATGTGAATTTAAGTCATAAATCACTAAAAGAGATGAAGAAAATCGATAGACTAACGTTTTCAATCTTTATTCAGCTGAAAATGAAACATGACTATTTCAAGAGCTATTTGCATCGATTATCAAAGAATAATTCAAACAAATGCTATGAAATATGCAATGCAAGACAAACGTTGAAGCATTTACTGCTGAACTGCAGACATTATAGAGCAGAGCAGATAAAGCTTAAGAAAAAAGCTCAGCTCAAAAACACAGACACTATATTGACACTGTTCATCATCAAAATTAAAAGAAGCGCAACACTAAAGTATTTGAAAAATACTCGAATTACGACGAGAAAAAGACTATTAGAAACGAAAGAGTAGAACGCAAAAAATGCGAAGAAACAAAGAAAAACGAAAGTACGATGATGAGAATTGAGAAAGAGCGCTTGTATGCACAAACTATCGATGTGATTGATCAACGAGAAGATATAAAGCAGCGACTTTGATCAGATTACATGTAATCTAGCATACATACAGCGTCTAGACAGTGTCATAGTCATAGACTGCATGCACTTAATGAAGAAATAAAAATTAAAAAAAATTCTATTCATTGCACTCATTTATTGTGACTAAGTTCATTAGAAAAAGCACTTTAACATCACTATCAAGTAAGAAGATTATTATGCATTATTTATATGCATTATTATTGAGACTAAACAAAATTGCACAATGTTTAATCTATTAATTAAGTTACAGTTAATTGTAAGTAGAAATCATGCAATGAAATGAAATGAAGATCAGAAAACTCTTTATATTAAACAAAGTGCAGATTAAGTGATTCTATATAAACAACTCATCAAATTAAGAAGCATCAGCATTTATCAGAAAGTCATCAAAGCAAAGCAGGCGAAAATGAAGAACAATATGCAGAATATGATCACGAATGATTGAGTGAAAAAGAATCTGCATGATAATGCATTTGAGTAATGCATATGTGTTTCAAAAGCTGATTGTATAATAGCTTAATGCTTTAAGACAAATTTGATAAAGAAGACGAGAAAGAAGAAGAATGTGAAGTGAGCGAAGCTTGAAGCAATAGTCATGAAGATGATGTTCAATACTACTTCTACTGTTGATGTATGTACTGTGTTTGATGTGAAAGACAAGACTAACATATGCATTAAACTATTGCACAACAAGATGAACTTGAAAAAAACATGTCAAGATACATGATATCTACTATTAAACTAATTCAGCAACGCATTTTACATCATGAAGAATTGAATGAATTGAAGATGACAAATGATTCAGATGTCATACAAGAATTCAACAAATTCATAAGCGCATTTTCAAATAAAAAAATGCGATTGATCGAAAGATACTTAATTCACTAGATTCATCAAATGATGAATCTGATGATATCATCAAGATTGATGATGATGACAAGAAGATGAAATTTAGCAAGAAAAATGACGATGCAGATATAATTGAGAACGAGAATGAGTACAAAAAGAAGAAGAAGAAGAAGAAAAATGATGAGATAATAGTGATCTCAGATTAACAGTAGTAAATGAACAAGCATGAATTTTCTTCAATCAATTGCATTATTTTGTTGCATTATCAGACACTCAGATAAATATTAGTAATACTTCGCTTCATGTCTTGACGAGTTGAATTGAGAATTCAAGTCAATACTCAATTTCAACATTTTAATTCAACTTAAATACTTGATTTAAACATCATGACTCAACTTGAATACTCAATTTCAAAATTCTGACTTGAATCAAGTCTTGATGAGTTGAGAACTTGACTTGATCTCAATGACTTGACTCAACGCAATCAGTCTATTTTTAAGTCAATGTAATCATTCTTTTTTGATTTGCATAGTACTATTGTTTAAGCTTTTTTGAACTGCTTCAAATAATATTTGTGAGTTATACATGCATTGAATAAACTGATTAGTATTGAAGTCAGTTCTGTTAAACTCATTTAAAGCGCTTTATTTGAAATTTTGAATGCATCTGACATTTTGTCAACTTTTACTTGTTGAATCGTTTATTTCATTTCATCTTGTGATAAGACTGAATTGAATAACACTGTCAGCAATATAAATAATCTTGAAATGTCATTGATATCTGCTTAAGACGATGATGAAAAGAACTTCTTTCATAACATCTTTGTTTTTTCTTTGAATGAATTTGCTATGTGATTGAAATCATTGCTTTTTAGTAACAAAAACTGCAAAAGTTTCTTAAGTAATTGACTTTTGATTCTGACTCATTTTGCAAAGCATTAAATCAATTTCAATTTATTGCTCAGTTTATGCATTTGTGATTTAAAATGTGAACATTTTATTTCTTTAATGATCTTGTTTTTGTGATCATTGTATCTCAGATAGTCATTTCATGTTTCTAAAGTACTTTGCAATTTTCATATGATTCATAGTCATCACAATTTCATCATAACTTTCAAGCAAATTTGATTTTAAAAATCTTATGTTCAAATTAATGATTTTGCTCAAGAAGTAAACTTCTTGATGATTTCTTGTAACACATAAGTGATTTCAGCTACTCTGTCATTTATCACTGTCTTGTTATTGAGAAAATGATCGACGAGAAAATATATTCTTAAATGAGTGTTTAGTGCTTCTGTGTTCATTTTCTTTCATAATCGATGAGTCGTGAACTGCATAAAAGATGTGCATAAACACAACTTCATGATAATTAAAAAATGATCAAATTTCTGATGTAAATTGATTTTCATCTTACATTTATATATCATGAATTGAATTTTCTCACTGTTAAATGCTAAATTTATTGTTGTGAACTGATTGTGAGTTTTTCTAGTAATTGTATTTGATTCAAGCAATAACTTTAGTCTTATGTTCATAACAATGTTTAGTAGAATATCAATCACTATGTGATGAATAAAGCATCTTCTGTCTTCTCAATGTAAGTGATGCAGATTGAAATTTTTTACAATTAATTGTTTGCAATCATTTTTTATTAATTCATTCAGATGAGAAATAGTAAATGATTCTTCTATGAAGATGATAAACAGTGAACATAAATTGTAAATGTTTAATTCAATAATTTTCATCATTTATTGATTGAATTTTAAATGCTTGTTGACATAAATGTATATTCTTGCTTGAAATGATGAGTCTTTCACTAAATGAAAGAAGTTATGAATTGAGCTAAATATTTATAAAATGTTAATGTTGCAATCTTGTTTTTGAATGATTATTATGTTGAATTTATGAACTTCTTTGTTTATCAGAAATGATTTCTGAATTTTTAATAATTTTCTGATGTTATACTATAGAATTTGCAGAAAGATTTAATTTATCATAAATTTTTTTATAGTTATTGTTGATTTTGTGCAAAGACAGCTTTTTGTATACTTTTAATTAGTGAAAGTTTTTCGCATTTTTTGATTTGATGTTTTTATATGTTCAGACATCATGTTTTTTGAATCATTAATCACATATGAAGAATGATTGATTCATTTCTTCTTGACTTTCATCACTTGTCATGTTGATTCATTGACATCTTGACTGCTTGTCATTATTGAGACATTTATTGAACTCATGAAGTTCATTGAATTCAAGAAGTTCAAAGAAAAGAAAAAGAATGAATGATTATCTTTTAATGTTTCAAAGTATTTGATTGATTTATTTCAAAAGATTTCTTCTGATTGCTTTATTTGTGGTTTTTACTTGAAGCATGAACATCTTCAGAATTCATGATTATCATTGCAATTCACGCATTGTCTTTTATTCATCAACACAATGCATTTCTTGATGTGATGTTTATTTATGCATTTGAAGCAATATTCTTCATTTTTACAAAATTTAGTTATATGATCAAAATCGAAGCATTTATAACATTGTATAATACAACAGTTCTTTTTAAACAATTTGCATGAACATTCTTGATATGAATTCAGCATGTTTACATTTAATAGTCAATTTATCATTGTTTTGATCATGATTTTTACAATGAGCAATAAGTGAATCTTTTCACTTTCAACTATTTTCTTAAGTTAAGTTATTTTCAACATCTTTAGATTTTTATAAAGTTTTACATTGTTTTTTATCAATCTTTTAATGAATAAAAACAATCACAACATGCACACAACAAATCTTGAAAAAGAGCATTACATGCAAGACAGAGCGAATCTAGAGAATGATTAAACAACGATGAATTACACAAGTTGCAGCAATGCAAGCTTGAAGATGATTGCAAGCGACGTTGATATATTGCAAGAAAACAGCGACGCGAAATCACAACGCTCATGTAACAATGAAGAGAAAATAGCTGACATTATTGATCTATTAATAAAGACATCAACATTAGAGAAAGAGATGAGCAAAGATTACTTGTGAAAAGAAATAATATTGAAGCTGATGTGTCATCTTCAACTCAATTCAGAAGAAAAACATCATACAACTCAGAATGTATTCATCGCAAAGAACATGCAGAAACTGAAGACATCAGTTCAACTGTTAAGCAAGCAGTTACAAATGCAGAGAAATACATGTTTCTCATTGAAAATCATGTCATAAGCAAACATGACAAGAGAAGAATTATCAATAAGAGAGCAACATCTCAGAGAGAAATCATCATCACTTTGCAAGAAATGTGAAATCATGATAAAGATAGCAGATAGAGAAGAAATAGAGAAGATGCAGAAGAAGATCATTGAGCAGATTCTTCAGAAAATAGCAGACGTGTCAATGAATCAACAAAATTTGATCATGTCTCTTTGCAAGCTGAGTAGTGAAGACATCTTTCTTCATGCAGTCAGCTCAGATGCATGAGCAAATCTGAAAAAGACTCAAGAATGAGCAAAAGAAATTACAAACTTGATGTGCATATCATGATGAATCTTTGCAGTGCTGATACATGAAATGTGCATTACAATCAATATGAATAATCAGAAGAAAGTCGTTAGAAAGCTGATAAAGAATAATGTAAGACTTCATGAGAATCTGAAGATTTTAAGAATAGTCTGACTCAAGAAAGTAGCAAAGAGTGAAAAGATTCATTCATTGCTCATCATGAAGATAGCAATCAAAGCGATGATAAATCAACTGATGAATGTAAGTATGTTAAATGCATATCATAAATATGCATGTAAATTGTTTGAAAAGAACTGTCATATTACATAATGCTTCAGATGTCAGAAATTTGATCACATGATCAGATTCTGCAGAAAGAATCAATGCTGCATCAAGTGCACAGATAAACATCACATCAAAAGATGTATGATATCTTTAAATAAAAGATATTGCATTAACTGTAATAAAAATCATGAACTCTGAAGATGCATCTGTCTCAAATGATGACAGCAGATGAAACAAGTGTTCAAAATCTATAGAAACAGATCATTCAGATATTCAGAAGCATCTAAATATGATTGCACATTCTTGCAATTCTTAAGCTCTTTGCTGTTTTCAAACTCTGCAGATTCAATGAACTCTTTAAGTTTAATGAACTCTTTGAAGTTCACGAACTTTCTCAGTTCAATGAACTCATCAAGCTCAATGATAGTTGTGCTGAAAATACACAGTCTAGTCACTCATGAATCAACATGACAGATGATAGAAGTTAAGAAGAGACACATTGATCATTTCTTTTGCATGAGTAGTGACTCAGATGAGACATCGCTCAAGCAGAGTCAGAAATGACAAATCAGAAAATGAGACAAACTCACAATGATTGAAAGCATTCAAAGAGTCTTCTCTTTGCAAAGTCAACAACAATTACAAATAACTTTATGATAAAACAATCTTTTTTATAAATACTGCAGTACAACATCAGAAAATCATTAAAAATTCAGAAATTATTTTTAATCAACAGAGAAGTTCATGATTTTGACATTGTAATTATACAGAAGCAGAGTTGCAATATTAATGATATTCAATCATTTAACTCAACTCACAACTTCTTTTATTTAGTGAAAAACACGTCATCACAGTCAAGAACATGCATATATGTGAATAAATGTTTAAGATTCAATTAATGAATAATAGAAACAGCTGAGTTAAACATCTGCTTAATTAAAATATTAACTCATAACACAGATGATGAAATGCAAATGTTGCAACTTATAAATGTTTATAACTTGTATTCACTGTTTTCTACATTTATAAAGAAATCTTCAATCATTTCTTATTTAAGCGAGCTACTTAAAAATGATTGTGAACAACTGATCATGAGAAATTTCAATCTACATCATTCTCACTAAGAGAAATGAAGATGCTTCACTCAACATGCAGCAATCAACAAATTACTTGACATCATTTCTAACGCTAAGCTGAAATTATTGCTGAAATCAGATATTATTACTTGCAAGATTCACAATCAGTTTACAATTATTAATTTAGTCTTTAGCAGCGAGAAAATACAGTTCATGACATGCAAATGCAAAATACACATCAATTTACATCAAGAGTCAAATCATTTCTCGATCATCATAGAACTTTGTTTACAAACAACTTCAGTACAGTCTTTAACTTGATGATTATGAAAAAATGAATACAGAAGCATTGAATGCATATCTGCATATGCATCTTTTGTTGAATCATTCTTTGAACAGTAAGATGATGATGAACGAAAGAATGTGCAAAGTTATCAAGACATTACAGAAAATCATTGAGAAATTTATCTTTTTGACAAAGTCATCAAGTTAAGCAAAGAACTTCTGAAATTCAAACTGCTCAAAGATAGTAATGAAATCAAGATGATTGCAAATTGTATGAAAAATACAAAGCACACTAGATGCGTGAAATGAATATCTGAAACATAATGATCATAAGAACAAGATCATTCAACAAGCAAAGCGTGTACATTTCAGATCACAAATGCATAAACTGAGCAATGCATTCAAGTCAATATGATGCTTCGCAAAATAAATCAAAATTGAAAGTCAGTTATTTAAAAAACTTTCTCAGTTTTTATCATTGAAGTGAAGTGATACTGATCAAATAACAACAACGTTCAAGAAAAAAATCAAGATATTGTGAGAAAAATTCTTTCTTTCATTCTTTCAGATAAACATCAATAACATCGCAAACTCATTTATATTCTTGACAATGTCATTTGACTTACACATTTCAGAAAATAAAGTGAGACAGACAATCAAAAGAATAAAAGCAGATAAAGCATCAAATGTTTCAAACATTTTAAACAAAGTATTGCAGACAGATCTTGCAGAACTGATTTTGATATTAATGAGTTTATTTAACGTATATGTAACATACAGATATCATTCAAAGCAGTTCAAAAAGACTCAAATGATAGTATTATGCAAATCAAAGAAGAGTAATTATACTGATTCAAAGACATATCAATTCATTGCTTTGCTTAATATTATGAGAAAAGCTTTGAAGTTGATCATGATTAAAAGACTGAGCAATATAATTGAGACTCATTACATGCTATCTGATGCTCAAATGAAAGCAAGATGTAAATGATTCATGATCTTGATATTAAATTTACTAGTAGATCAGATTCACATGATATGAGACTGCAAAATCAAATATGTAATATTTATACTAAGTTTAAATGTCATTGAAGCATTTAATTGAGTTTTGCACATCAGACTTCTGCATACTTTGAAAATGAAAAGAATTTCAGATTACATAGTTGAATGAGCATGCAGCTTTCTTAAAAATCAAGAAACATTACTGAGATTCAATGAATAAATGAATGATATGCGCAAGATAAATGCAGACATATTGCAGAAATCTTTCATTTCATCAATTTTTTTTCTATTCTTTAACGCAAGTCTAATTGAAAAGTGCAAAGCATTGAGAATTAAGATTGAAGTGTTCAACTTCATAAATGACATTAATATTCTAGCATATGATAGATTCATTGAAGAAATTTGCAAAACATTGAGCAAAGTGCATGACATTTGCGTGAAATGAGTTCACACTCATGATGCAACATTCGCATCAGAAAAGTATGAATTTATGCACTTCATCAGAAAATCAAAAAGATTTAACATGATGATTAGCATACAAATAAAAAGCTCAGTTATTAAGTTGAAATTAAACATGCAAGTTTTGAGAGTATAACTGAACATGAAATTGCAATGAAACACGCATCTTCATCAAATTGAAGTGAATCACGTCACATGAATGCTAGCACTTAGTTAACTTGAAATCTTCACATGAGAAACAATCTTCACAAAAGCAAGATAAATATACTCAGCAGTAATAAAATCAGAAATTACATTTGAAGCATCAATTTGACATCAGTAAGAAAAAGAGAAAGAATTGTCAGACAAAGAATGCAAACTTGAAACATTACAGAATCAGACTTTGCATCACGTTGCAAAGATGTTCAAAAGAGTAAGCATCAAGACTCTGAAAGCAGAAATGTACATAAGTTCGCTGCATGTTCATTTGAACATGCTGCAAGACAAGATCACATTACGCAGTTAAGTTAACAATTATACACAGAAAATTAAATAAGCATGCAAACTGATACATGCTCATCTGATGAGCATTAATTGCATCATCTCTCACTTTCTCATCATCAAGAAAGTGATGCTTCTGAACAAATTAATTCAAGAAAACATGAAAATACAGTTAAAACATGAGTGATTAGCTCTCACTGCAATGATTTCAACTAGTGACAGTATCACAATAACGCAGTATTACAGAAGTCAATGAAAGCAATGATGAGAAAAAATATAGAAAATGCATCGCAGATGTTCACATTATCTCAACACAAAGATTGCATTTATTCAACAAGATGATAAAGATGTGAAATGATTTTCAGAAAATTGAAAGCATTCTCATCATTTACATCAGAATTGAATGCATAAATCTGAATGTTTATCTGCACTTCAGAAATGTTTCAGATGCAAATAGCATATGATGCAACTGCGATTGAAATCATCAGACAACAAAACATGTATTCATGCATTGCTTAAACTGATTGCATCTGCAATCAAGAATGTTACAAGACATTGACTTTTTAAACTATTGAATAATCATTGCTATCACAAAGAGTCTCAAAGCAGCTGCAAGAATGATGATGAAAATGAAGCTTCTAAAGCAATTTAAAGTGACTGAGTCACTCATTCTTTAACATGCAATCAACGTGAACTAATTTGATACATAGTCTCATAATGATAGTTTCAACTGCGTGAAGCAGTTGTATGAACAGTGAGTAATTTTCTATCTCAGAGAGTTTTGTTCACTCAATATAAATAGCATAAAGTTTCTCATGAGTTGACTTAATCAATGTCACAAAAGTGTATGAATTTATTATTATTATTATCATCAATCTTTTAATGATTATCTTCTGATTACTTGTATTCAATGTGATGCATACATCATGTGCTAGTATCGTGAAGCTTTTACATATTACATGCGCTGAGCTTGCAATTTTCTTCACTCATGTTTGAGACTTTTCTAGAACTGCTTGAACTTTCAAGCTCATCACATGAAGTGTGATATCTTTGCTTTCAAGCTTGCAAAGTGACACTATTAAATTTTGTTACATTGTTGACATGTTTGCAATTTCTTGAAAGATCTGATCAATCAATTTCTTTTGTATTTCTTTTATCTTTTTTTCTTCATTATTTTCATTAAAATCTTGCATTTTTTGCAAAGTGATAACAGATCATTTTTGAATCATTACTTCTTTATTGTTGCTTCTTCTTTTATTACATTGATTCATAATGATGTTTTGAATGTGAAATGTGTATTTTCTTATGTTTGTAGTTGTTTATTAAGAAGTTAAATGAATGTCTTCAACTTTTATACATTTTTTATGATGAACATGTTTTGACTTTCAATCTTTCTTTCTGAGACATTTTGAAGACGTTGAATCAGCTTTAAGATCAATCACTTCTTTTCATGAGTGATCTTTGCTCTTTTCTTTCTCTAACATCAATGTCTGTGTTAATAAATCAATGATGTTGATAACTTTCATCTCGTCATTGCGTAAGTGTTACGATCCTAGCTACGCACCTATGTTGATAGCTATGTTGATGACTATGTTGATGGCTATGTTTCTGGCTATCGCCGATCGCTCGTCACTAGGCTATCGAGTTGTTTCGAAGTCAACCCTATTCAGGATTAGCTTATGTTCTTCTGAGTCATATAGATAGTCGATTCTTTCCTTCTAGATACTTTTCTTCCTTAGCATTTATATACTCGTTACATTACACTCATATGACTCGCTCTATGCTGGCCCCTAACATTATATAAATGCTCCTTCGTTACAGGCGAAGTGAAATAATCTGCATCGATTCCTTCGAGTGCTTCTGCTAGTAGTTCTTCAACCCTCTATCGACTTTGGTCTAGCGGCTTGCGTCCGTGCAGCAGCACTCACCTTCCTTCACTCGTGCGCTGGTCAGCGAGTATAAACAAACGATTGGAACCATCCGACTAGGTCAAAGATCAGCGGATACATCGCTCATTCAAATTCGCAAGGGATTCTTCGAGTTTGATGAGCACCCAAACGGGGCCAGTCATAGGAC
>JAABUL010008071.1_pt1 | contig 10924 bp, 1 predicted proteins | sample 5559151 | NCBI WGS metagenome assembly JAABUL01 (sample SAMN10711876, study PRJNA513368) | rock metagenome | isolation source: Antarctica rocks | place: Antarctica: Victoria Land, Pudding Butte sud | reverse complement strand
TTAACTTATATTTTTATTAATAAATCTTTCGCACAACAATATAATTTTTCTCTTTATTAATTAATTTATTTTTGTAAACTTCGAGATTTTAATAATTAAACAATTTTAACAAACAACATTATTTACGTTGTCGAAATTATTATAACTTTCGACAATTATATTAAGAGAGTATTTTTTTATATTACTAAATTTAACTAGTATTTTATTGTTATAAATTTATTGTAACTTTGTTGTTACTTTATTGACACAAACTTTAATTATAATATTTTTATTATATTTTCTTCTTTTTATCTTAAATATTGTTGTCAATTGTTTGTCAAAATCTATAATACTATTTAAGAAAAAAAAGAATTTTTGTCTTCTAAAGAGTTTCAACGCATATAAGAGCTTTAAGATCAAAATGTTCTTGCAATCTTTTTTAATAATTAAATTTTTTCTTCTAGTTTAAATTTGTTTTGTTAGAAGATATTTAACAATTTAGTTGTTTACAAAAAGCAATTCGCTTGCAAAAAGCAATCTAATTCTACTTTTTAAAAGCAATTTAGTCTCGCTTATAAGAAGCAATTTATTTGTAAAAAGCAATTTAATTTTGCTCTTTAAAAGTAATTTAATTTTGTTTACAAAAAATAATCTAATTATTTCGATTTTAAATTTTGTTTTGTCTTATTTAGTTTAAAGCAAGAAATTTTTAGTTATATTTTTTAAGCTATTTAAAAAAGATACTTTTTAAGAATTAAGTATTAAAGTTTTTTGTTCTTTAAAATCTTTATTGAACGATATACAAAACAAGTTAAACAATCTTTTATATAATTTAACGTAATTAAGTTAAGAACTTGTAAATTTAATTGCGTTATTTGCGCAAAAAATGTTAAAATCTTTAGTATTACTTTATAAGAGATAAACGTTTTTTTAAATTTAGTCGAAATTTTGTCTAAATCTAGATTAGATTTTATTTAGATTTCTAATTTATTAAATCTTTTAAAACTTTTGCTATTTTATAAGAATATCAAAATTAATACTTATAATTAAAATTATTGTTTAGCACTTTATCAAATAAAAAAGAAATTTTATTTAATAGTTTTTACTACTTAAAAGAATCTAAAACATTATTAATAAAACAAAAATATCAATTTAATTACAATTTTATCTTCTAAATATTTCGAGTTTTTTAATATCTTCTTTAAGAAAGAGACAAACATTTTGTTTTCTTATTGTTTCTACAATTACGTTATTTATCTTAAAGAAAATACTTAATTTTTAGTTTTTATTTTATACAATATAAGTTATAATAAAGCTCTAAAACTTTGTCGTTACTTAGATAAAAATCTTAGCAAAGAATTTATTCAAACAAATTGCTTTTAAACAATAGTTTTTGTTTTCTTTGTTAAAAAATCTAAAAATAAACTTAGATTTTGCATAAACTACAAATATCTAAACGTTATTATAGTTAAAAACAAATATTTTTTGTTTTTAATTTTTAAGACGCTAAATTGTTTTAATCAAGTTAAATTTTTTATTAAACTAAATATTATTTTAGCGTTTAATTAACTATGTATTTAAGAAAAAGATAAAACTTTTATTGTCTTTTGTATTTGTTTTAAACTTTTCGAATATTTTGTTATATTTTTTAATCTATATAATAAATTTGTCTTGTTTCAAAAATATATTAACGATATTTTTCAAGAGTTTTTAGATAAATTTTGTATTGTTTATTTAAATAATATTCTTATTTATAATAATAATAAACTAAAGTATAAAGTTTATGTCAAATTTATTCTTCGAAAGTTGTGCAAAACAAATTTATAAACAAATATAACTAAATGCAAGTTTTACGTTATTTAAGTCTTGTATCTAAAATTAATAATTATTATCGAAAAAATTAAGATAAACTTAATCAAAATAAATGTTATAGTTAATTAATTTACTTTAATTAATATTAAAAATATTTAAAGCTTTCTAGAATTTGCAAACTTCTATAGAAGATTTATCTATAACTATAATAAAATAGTTGTTTTATTAATTTATTTAATTAAAAAGAATTAACTCTTTGTCTAATTTAAGAAATGTTAATTAGCATTTATTATTTTAAAGAAAGTCTTTATCTTTAATATAGTGCTTTGTTATTACAATTTAAATTACAAAATTGTAATAAAAATTGATGCTTCGAACTATATATTTGAAGATATTCTCTTTTAATATAATAAAAAAAGAATTTTTTATTTAATTATTTACTTTTTTAAGAAGCACAATTCAATCAAATATAATTATAAGATTTATAATAAAAAACTTATAATTATTGTTTGCGTATTCGAAGAATAACGTCTCGAATTTAAAAACTCAATTTATTCAATTAAGATAATTATAAATTATAAAAATCTAAAGTATTTTATGTCAATTAAGCAATTAAGTTATTATTAAGCTTAATAAAGCAAATCCTTGTCTTAATTCGATTATTAAATTATGTATCGTCTTAACAAAATTAACAAAAAATCAAACGCTTTTATACGTTGTTTAGAAAATCTTTTTAAAAAAAAAGATACTTTTAACTCTTAATATTTGCATTAATATTAAACAATTCTAAAAATTTATATTTTAGATTTTAAAATTGTTAAAAATCTTTAATATTAAATTATTACTTTAGATCTTGTTTAATTATATTTCTTTTTAATTTTTTTTACTTTTTTTATTATATTAGCTTTGATAAAACTAAATGTAGAAAAATTTAACGTTAATAACGTCAAATCTTAATTAAATTAAAAAACTCTAAATTCTAACAAAAATTTAAAAGATACTTTTACTTAAATTCTATAAAATTAAGTCGAAATTAATAATCAATTTGTATCTTAAATATTCGAAGCGCTTTGCAATAAAGTACGTTATTACAATAAAATTTCTTTAGTTAAATATAAAAAACGCTTTAACTTTTTGTACTTTTAAGAAAAAAAGTATGTTTTTAACTTAAATTGTTTTTGTTTTCGCGTAATTCAATTTGCTTACAATAGTATTGTTAATAATTATTTAAAAAAAACAAAATGCTACGAATTAATTAATTAAACTTATTGATAATTTAATATTTATAAATATATTTAGCGCTTTGTACAAAACTATTATACATATATTTGTTTTAAGCTTTTTAGACAAAAGACGCAAGAATAATTGCGTTTTTTTCTTGTTTTTAAATGTTGTTAACGTAATATCTTTATAGACTATGTAGATTCTTTATTGTCTAATATCTTTATAGATATTATATATAAATATGTCTTTGTTTTTGTTAATTGTTTTACTAAGATAAGATATTTAGTTTTTATTACTTCTATAAAAGTAAAAGAAATTGTCAATTGTTTCTACGTTTATGTTTAAAAAAATTACAAATTACTTAAGTTCTTTGTATCTAATTAAGACACACAATTTATCTTCGATATTTAAGAATATCTTTGTTAAATGCTAAAAATTAATATTAAGTTATTTATTGCATATTATTTTAAGATTAACAATTAAACTAAACAAGTTAATGTTATTATAAAACATTATTTTTGCGTCTACGTCAACTATATGCAAGATAACTAAATTAAATAACTTTTAGATGCTAAGTTTGTTGTTAACAATGTCTCTTTGTTTACAACTTTTGTTTTGCTTTTTTTAGCTAATTCGAATCAAAATTTATATTTAAGTTTTAAGTTTTTAAAATTTTTGCTTTTCGATCTTATAATTTAAGTTTAAATTTAATTAATTAATGTCGAAAGTTTTACTCAAAAGATAAAGAAACTTACTTAGTATTTATGCAATAAAATGTTCGTTGTTTAAGCTATCTATAAGTTTAATGTTAATTGCTTTTGTTGTTCTTGTTTTAGATACTTTATAAATAACAAAGTTTAACTTAATGTTAATTTTTTTAATATTGTTTGTTTTGCAATCAAATTAAATAATTGTTATATTAATTTCTTTAAAATAAAGTATATCTTTAAAAGAAATTCATTAGTTGTTAAGTTCGAACTTCTTATATCTATAAAAAAAAAATCGTCTTTTATGCTACTCTTGTTAGTTACACTATTATCGATTCTCTTTCTAGATAGCGTTAAGAATTTTGTAAATCTATTGTTGTCAAAAATAACAAAAGATTTTAATATATTAATAGCATTTTAGACTTTAAACGTAATAGATGTTTTAATTTTGTCTTGCTTAAGTACTACATTAACTAAAAAGATTATTTTTTTATTTAAAAATCTTTTAATCTTTTAAACGATTGTTAACAAACTTTTAATAAATATTATTTAGTTAACTTTATTGTCGAGAAATTATATATAATATTTTGTGTTATTTTTAACTATTAATGTTAAGAAGAATAGACAATATCTTTAATCTTGCTCAAATCTTGCTCAAATCTTGTTTAGATAACAAAGATTTTTCTATCTTGTTTTAATAATATTTTGTTACTTTAAACGCGTCTAGTCTTAGCTAAAATAATCTAATCTTGCTCAAATCTTGCTCAAATAACAAAGATTTTCTTACTTTATCTTACTTGATTTAATAAATTTAAATATCAAGTCTCGCTTAAATCTTGTTCAAATAACAAAGATCTTTTTGTTTTGTTTCGATAATGTCTCGTTACTTTAAACGCGCTCAATCTTAGCTTAATTAATTTAATTTCGCTCAATCTCGTTCAAATCTTGCTCAAATAACAAAGATTTTTTCTCTTTATCTTATCTAATTTATTGAATCTAAATATTTTGTCTCGTTTTTGTCGTTTCTTGTTTTAACTTAATTTAATAAACTTAAATATCTTGTCTCGCTCTTGTTTTGTCTTGCCTTTATCTAGTTCAATAAATCTAATTATCTTGTCTTGTTTTATTTTGCTTTTCAAAATCTTTTCGATCTTCAATTCTTTAATTTTTCGACAATTCGTTATATTGTTTGATTGTCTCGTAGAAGCTCTATCTTGTAGAGAGAAGCTATTGTTATAATATTAAATTAATAATTCGTCAATTACGTTTGTCGATTAAACAATTTTTTGTCTCAATTTCGCTTAATTTTTTAAGTTTAATCTTAATTAAATTTGGATTAAACTAAATCAAATCTAGATTAATTCTTGCTAGATATAAAGCTTGCAATCTTATATAGTTAGCGTTGTCTTATTTCTTTTTTCTCTCTCTTGTCTTTCGTTCTATATATTAAATCTAGCATAGATCTAAGTTTTACCTAGTTATTATTCTAGATATATCTTTGATAAAGGTTCCAAGTCTAGTTCTTGACAAAAACTTTGTACTAGTTTTTTAAAAATATTTTTCAAAAAAGATCTTTCTTAAACTTAGAAAACTTTATAAAATACTATATTAGAGTAGAGTTATATAGATATTAAGAGATTGTTATTTTAAGTTTATTGTTATTACAAAGCAAAGCAAAATTCTTTAAACAATCGACGAAAGTATATATATTACAATAAAAAATATATTTTCTTGTATTAACTATAGAGTTGTTTATATTAATTAATTTGTCGTATTTCGAATCGAAAAAATTAATTTTTTTGAAATTTTAATTTCTTGAATTACAATTTTGTTGTTGTAATTAAAATAAAGCATTTTTTAAAGCAATATTGTATATATAAAAGACTATTGCTATAAGCTTAACAAGCTTTGTTTGTTGTTGTTAAAAGAAATCTTGTATTGCTATATTCTAATTATAAAGATTTGATCGAATAATCTCTTCGATAGTATTAAAGATATTAAAATTGCTAGATATAGAGCATTTAAGAGTGTTTTTAATAAAAATAAAACTATTGTCGATAACAAACAATGTAATAGCGTGTTCGAAGTAACAAATTGCTTGTTAAAAAGTTGCTTTATCTATAGATTACTCAACAAACTAAAAATAAGTATTTTTAACTAATTTATTACAAGATTGATTAATAGACTTTGCAAAAGAAAGTCGATCAATATTTCTAATTATAAAAGTTGCTCTAGTTTTAACTTAATTTAATATTAGATTTTTGTATTAATAATTGCTATTAATAAACTTGTTAATCTAATATACTAAGATTGTTGTTTTATAAGTAATATTTTTTGAAGCTAGATTGCTTGCTCAAAAATGTTGTCTACAAAAGACTTTTATTGTACAACTAAGAAATATATTTTGTAACAACAATAAAGTAAGAAAGAATTTTACAATTAAAAAATAAGTAAAAGAGAAATTCGAAAGTCTTTTATAGACAATAGAAAACAAAAATAATAAAAGAAATTTTGTTATTATAGAAGAATAAGAGCGAAATTATTTGCACAAAAAAACTAATTAAAATCTAATAAAGCTCACATAACTTCTAATAACTATTTAGCAAAGAAATAGTACTAATAGTATTGATATAGCAATTGTTGAAGCTATTAAAATGTAAGAGTATGTAGATGTAGAAAGCTAAGTTGCATTTATGCTACAAAAAGTAACTATATATACTAAGAGTCGTGCTTGCCTGCGAAAGACTTTCGCAAGCAGATTCTTTCTAAATTCTGAATTTCTGTCTAGCTAGAAATATCGTTCTTTCTAGCTAGAAATATCGTAACAATAACAAATTTTATTGTAATTGTTTGCAAACACAAATAAATAAAAGAATTTTTACAAAGAATTTTTTCTTTAATTGCTATTTTAAACAAGAACAAAAAAAAATTGTTTAAATTATTAAAAGTTTTACTTTTCTTTGTATTAGCAAAATTTCTTATTTTATTAATTAAATTTTTCTTCTTTGCAACAAAGCTTTCTCTATTAAGAAAAAAATTAAATTTTTTTTTATATTAATAACAAAATAGAAACTTATACAAATTAGCAAAACACAAATATATTTGAATTAAATTCGACTTAAACTTACTTAAATTAATCAAATACTCAAAATATTTAAAATATTTAAAATAGTCTTATTTTCGACAAAACAATTGCTAATAATTATTGTTAATAATATTAATCTTTATTAAAGTAAATTATACAATTTAAATAGAATTTCTATTGTAAAAAGAGAACGCAACAAATTCTTGCTTTATTATAAAACAAATAGCGCAAATTTCTCTTTCTAAATCTTAAATTTGCAAATAATATATTAATAGATTTAATTATATTTCGATAATTAGAACAAAAATTAAAATCAAAAAAAGAAAAAAAAATTAGATATATATTACAATTACGCGTTAACAAATATTAAAACAATATGTTCTTAAAATTTTAAAACTAATTCTCGTAAAAAGATTTTTAATAGAAAAAAAAAAATAACAAAAAAAATAACAAGAATATTAATAGTTTTTTTGTTAATATAGTATATTATATCTTTTTACAAAAAAATATTGTTAAAAAATGAATTTGTTAACAATATTAAAATACTTTCGATTCTAGAAACAAGCTTTATATTTATATACAATTATACAAAAAAAAATTTAACAAAAATAATTAGAATTTATCTTTAAAGATTCTTAACAATATTAATTTTCAAAAACAACTTTTTCGAATATAATAGTATTAAAGATAATAATTTTCTTAACAATATCTTTTAAAGAGAACAAAATAATTTTTAGAGTATAGTATTATATTATAGTAATAATTAAATATAGTATTAGCAATTTAACAAATCTCTTTTGCGTAAATTCTAATTACAATATATTTATAATAAATTGCGCTTTTGTTAAAGCAAAAATACTTAATATAAAGATTAGAAAATATTTTTCAATTTTATTAAAAAATATAGACGCAACAAAATATATTTTAAATAAATAATTTTTTGTAAATATCTATTTAAAGAGCAAGAATAAAAATAATAACAATATAATTATCTATATTTGTTACAAAGTTTATTTAATAAATAATTTTAAAATAAAAATTTTTATAAGTATAGATATTTTAAGATTAAAACAAATAATTATAAATATATTAAATCGAAAACTAAGATTTAAATTTTGTAAAAAAATTGTAATATTTTGCAAAATAAAAAATAAAAACAATATTCGAATTTGTCGAACAATTTGTATAATAAACAAAAAATTAATATTTGCAAAATTAATAGCAAAAATTGTTGTAATTTTAAAAGAAAAAAATAAACTCTTTAAATATAATTTTTTTTTCGAGTCTATAATATTTAAAATATATATTTATTTTGTAATTACAAACTTTTAATTTATTAATTTTTGCAACAATAAATTTTTTTTGCTAAAATTAAATAATTGTTGTTGTATTAAATATATTGTAAAATACAAAAATAAAAAATTCTATATTATAAAAAAAAAGAATTACTTTTTTGCAACAATTTTTTTCTTTAAAAACTATTTAATTTTGTCGAAGTTAAATTCTACTAAAATATATCTCTCTTAAAAAATTATTTTAAAAAAAATAAAAACTTAGTTAAAAAAACAATATTATTATTTATAATTTATTTAACAAAGTTACAAAATATATTAAGATTATTAATTGTTATTTAAAAATTTAAAAAAATATTAATAATACAATAGATCTTTTTTTCAAACAGTATATAAAGATTTTTATAGTAACTAATTGACAAACTATTGTTGATATAAAATTAGCGCACAAAGTTTATTTATTAAATTAAAAGTTAAAAATCTTAATTAATAAGAAATTTAACAAGATATATATACAAAAAAAACTAAAATAGTTTAAGAATTCTATATCTTTTAAATTTCTTGTTTTTGTAATATAAAAAATTGTATATATTAATTTAAACAAAAACTCTACTTAAAAAGATAAAACAATAGTAGATATTCGAAATCTAAATACTATTAATATTATAAATTTGTATTCTTTGCTATTGCAAGAAAATATAATAATTAAGTTATAAGATTGCTTTTATATTATTATTGTTAATAGCAATAATTAGTTTTATTAATTTTCAATTAAAAAAAGTATTAAAATTATTTTACAATTATTTTTTACAAAAGAAAAGAGCAATCAAATATTGCTTTTATAGATTTTAAGAAATTAGTATTGCATATTTAAAATAAGATAAACAAATTTCTTAAATCTTATTGCAATTTTTGCAAATATTATATTAACAATATTGTAATCTTTTTATATAGTATTAACAAATATTTAATATATTTTAAAATTATTTTTGCTTTGTTTTCTTAAATAAGAATCTCTTTAAAATTTAAAAAATTATATATCGAATATTTATTTATAATATTACTAGAATAATATATCGACAATTTAGATCTTTAAACTTTCGAAAAAAAAATTACTATACTAAAAAAGCTTAGTTTCTCTAAAATATTAAAAAACTTAAAAATCTATTTAAAAATAACAAATTAATTACAATTAAAAATTGTCTACTATATATATATAGCAAAAGTTCTACAGAATTTTAAAATAATTTTACTAAAGAAATTCTTAACTAAAAGTAAAAAGATGCAAATATAGTATTGCAAAAATATTAATATTAAGTTTATCAATATAAAATTTTAAAACTTTGCTATACTTTAACAACAACTTATTAAGAAAAATATATTGTATTATTATAATTCTAAGCGACAAATATTTATAGACGTTAACAAATTTAAAAAATACAAATTCGAGATTTATATCTATTATATAAGAGACAATATTGCTATATATTTCTTTTAGACAATCGATATTTAAACAATTTTATATCTTTCTAAGATACTAAATAAGATTAAAAAGAGATATTTATTACATTAAGAACAAATAGAGTAGATCGAGAACAATCCTATAATAATTCTAAAAGATCTTGTGCATAGAACGTCTTATAATTGATTAGATTGTAAAAAGATACTAAAAGATTTATTTAATAAATCGATCTTAAAAATTAAATATCTTAAACGATCTTGCAAAATCAAGATCTATTTTAGATAAAAAAATCGAAAAATCAAATATCTATAAATTTAGCAATTCTATGCTTCAAAGATCTTTCAAAAAAGTAATTTTTGCTATATAGAATATTTTAACTGTAATAAGATCTAAGACAATAGAATACTTTGTTTGCTATTAATTTTAAATAAAATACATCTTAATAAGAATTAATTTTATTCAAATAAGATATAGTAAGAGCGCTCAAAATTTAAATAAACTCAATTTTAATATAATCTTAACAACGTTCTAAAATAATCTTTTATAGAGAAATTTCTTGCTAGATAAAATAATCTTAAGATAGACTCGAATTTAATTCGAAAATAAAAAAATCTTAATTTTAGCTACAAATTAAAAAGATCTTAAGATAAGTATATAATATAGTATAATAATACTCGAAGATATATTGCAACTAATATATATAATTGCGTAAAAAGCAATATTCTATTATATACTCTTTAAAAAACTTCAGATAGTATACTTTATTAAATATATATATAGCTATACTAGCTCTTGTATTCTTCTTGTATTTTGCAAAGTTCTCTTTTACAATATTTTCTACTTTTTCTCGATTACGCTATCTATCTCGAAATAACAATACTTGTAAATTAAACAATATTGTAAAAGTAAAAAGTTAACTAGTTTTAAAAATTAAGAATATCTCTAAAGACGAGAGTAGAAAAGCTACAATATTGTTTGTTGCAAAAAAGAATATCGCATTAAGCAACAAAAAAAAGTGTAAAATTATTGTTGTAATACAATAGAAAATCTATATATAATATTATTAACAAAAGAAATAAAGTTAAATATTCTGCGTATTTGTACTAATTTTTGCGCTATTTTCGAGCAATAAAATTTTGTAATTCAATTATTTTTCGTATTAATACTATATACTTGTCTCTCTCAATCTTCAAATCTATTAAAATATTTATTCTATATACTTTTACAATATTAACGAGATTTTATTAAGTACTAAATCAACTTACTATATTATATTTGTCGCTTAAAAATATAACAAATTCTTTTATAGTTTTAATATCAAATTAATGTTTGTAAAAGAAGTCGACAATCTATAGTCTACAAA
>JAABUL010008069.1_pt1 | contig 10926 bp, 13 predicted proteins | sample 5559151 | NCBI WGS metagenome assembly JAABUL01 (sample SAMN10711876, study PRJNA513368) | rock metagenome | isolation source: Antarctica rocks | place: Antarctica: Victoria Land, Pudding Butte sud | reverse complement strand
TTCTCTCCCTCTTCTCTTCTCTTTCTCTTTCTCTTCTCTTCTCTCACCTTCCTCTTCTCTCCTCTTCCCCTTCCCCTCCCCTCTTCCTCTTCAAAAAACCCATTCAAAAAACCCATTCAAAAAACCCATTCAAAAAACCCCTCCAAAAAACCCCTCCAAAAAACACCATTCAAAAAAAACCCATTCAAAATATTCCACCAACCTCCCCCCGTCGAAAGCCTTTTTTTCTTCTTTTTTTTCTTCTTTTTCTTTTTTTGGAAAGAGGTTTCCGCGGTATTTTGAGGGGTTTTTCAGGTAGGGGTTGTGTGTGCAAGGGGTGGGCTTTTTGAGAGAAAGGAAAGGGGGGGGGGGTTGGTTTTTCTTGGATGGTGAAGGGGGAAGGGAGAAGGGAGTTTTTTTTATATAGGTGGTGGTGGTGGTGTTGATGTGTGTGTGTGTGTGTGTGTGTATACTGTACTGTGTATATGGTCTTTCTTTTTTTGGGAGGGGGGGGTTTATTTTCGTTTTTTGGTTTGATTATTTCCTTTCTGTTTTTCGTTTTTTTTTCTTTCATTTCCCCACTTCCTTCTCCTTCCTTTCTCGCATATTGCTTCCCCTCTTCCTCCCTCCTTTCTCACATTCTCTCATTTCTCATTTCTCATTCCTTCCTCTCTCCCATGATCCATCTCCCTTTCCATTGTTATTCTTCTTCTTCTTCTTCTTCTTCTCCTTCTTCTCTCTCTTCTCCTTCTTCTTCTTCTTCCCCCTCCCCCCCCTCCCTTTTCCTTTCTCCCTCTCCCTCTCCCCTCATCCTCAAACGTCACGCCCAAAAAAAAATCCCACTGCCACTAAGTACTAAAAAAGTTTCAAAGCTCCACTAACTCACTCACTCACTCACTCACTCACTCACTCAAGATTTTATTTCAATTCTCTTGACTCAGAAGAAGATTTCTTCTATATGAGGGATTTGAATGGAAGAGGAGTTTGGAGGGTTGGAAAGAGGAGAGAGAGAGAGGGACGTGGATTGGATTGGATTGGATTGGATTGTCGGGGGTAACTTAAGAGGAGATGATGAGGAGTGGGCGAGGAGGAGAGGGATGGGAGCGATAGGGGATATGAAAATATCAAAGTCGGTAAAAGAAAAGCTGGGTTCATTCTCGCCTAAAACTCCCTCATAGCAACTACCAAACTCTCCAACCCACTAAACCATGCCCCCCCATGCCCCCACCCATTTTCAAACCAACCCCCCCACAACCGCCCCCACCGCCGCCAAAGCTCCCAACCCCCACATCGTCCTCACCTCAACCTCCGCCCTCACCCCCCCATCCTCCCCCTCCCCCTCCCTCTCCCCTCGCAGCCGCAACGTCTCCCTCAGCCCATTCGCTCTACACGCCTGGCTCGTAAGCGGATAGCTCCATTCACAGACGCATTCCGCGCGGCCGATGAGACGGGTTCGGAGTCCCTGGGGTTGGCCGTCGTTGTCGACGGAGGTGCCGGTGCCGGGGCGGTAGGCGGTGAGATTGGGCCAGCAGGCGAGACGGACGATTTGGTCTCTACCGGCGAGCGTGCCGTTGCGGGTGTGTTTCCGCTCCTGGATGCGCAGGCTGCGGGCGTTGAGGGCGTGGGAGTCGGTGGGGTCGAAGCGGGAGTTTTTGGCCGGGGCCGGGGTGGTGTAGTAGATTGTTGCCGGGGAGCGGCGGAGGTCAACAGAGAGTTTGGTGGCGAGGAGGAGGAGGTGGGAGAGGGTGTTGAGGTAGTTGGGTTGATGGTGGGGTTTGGGGAGGAGGGGGGAAAGGAGGTGGGCGAGGGAGTGGGTGAGGAGGTGGAGGTGGGGGAGGTAGAGGGCAGGGAGGGAGGTGGGGTGGGGGAGGAAAGAGGAGATTGCGGTGGCGCGGAGGTTTTGACGGGTGAAGCCTGTATCAAGGGGGAATTAGTAGTGGTTTGGGGAAGTAAAAGCCGAACACATGGATTTAGAGGGGGTGCTCGTAGTAAGTTGAAGACTTACCATCACCATAAAGCAACTCCAAATCCAACATCCTCAGTGCCCTCAGCTGCGAATCCGTACACCCAAACATCTCATGCCCCAACACATGCACCTCAACCACCTTTCCCAGGATCCCATACACCAGCGGCGCCCTCCTCTCGCTAAACACACTCTCCCAGTCTTTCCCCACCTCGGGCGACGCAACATACCCAACGTATTCCATCAGTTCCGGGCACTGCTTGGACAGTTGGAGCAGATCCACTGGTTTGCTCTTTGCTTCGGCTTGGGCGGCCTGGGAAAAGTACTGTTTGGCCCAGCGCCAGGAGGCGGCTTTTAGGTGCTTGAAGCGCTGTTCGAATTCGAGGTCGGTACGGGGAAGGAGGGGGTGGGGGGCGAAGTAGGATTCGAGGTCTGCGGTTGTTTTGGGGGGGTTGGAGGAGGAGATGGGTATGGTGGTGGTGTCGGAGCGTGTCATGGTTCTAGATTTTCGATATGGTTGGATCGAGTTGTCGTCGTTGTCGTCTGGGAATCGAGAATTTAGGGGAGGAGTAGCTTGGGCTAGTTCTGTTTGGAGTTGATTATTGGTCAGAAAGTCCTGGAATTCGGACTCTTCGGTTCCGTCGTCGATTCTTTTACATTTCTGTACGAATCCTGAAGATTCTGGCATCTTCGTCGGCGATTTCGGGACTATTCACATGGTCAGTTTGTTGAAAACACACGACTTTGATTCACTCACGGCGGCGTGGTGGTTTCTTAGAAGGCTGTGGAGCAATCGTGACTCTTCTGCCCGTATTCTTGGACAGTTGGGCTGCAAGCTTCTGGTCAATGAAGCCCGGTAGCACAATTGGCGATTGAGATCGAGATATTTGTTCGCTCTTGAGCAAAGTAGAATTTTCTGGACGGAGCAATCGCTTAGAAGACGTAGAATTGGCTTGCGGATTGGGTTCTTGCGTTTCGTCTGATATTTGCTGTTGCTTTTGGAATTCTTCCATGAGTCTCGCATTGAGTTTTATTGCGGCAGTTCTAGATGCTTTGGATGCAGCTTTTGTCGATGATTTCAAAGGCGACTTGGACACTACAGTTCGTTTGGCTGCTGGACCGGCATCTTCGTTGTTGATCTGTCTAGGCCGTTTCCTCCCTGTCTGAGAATAGACGGTTTTTACCATAGAGGGCGATTTGTTGTCTTGAACACTAGAAGTGGGCGGGTTTGCGGATTCTTTTCGAAGACGTGCAGATGATCTTGTGGGGGTTGACGCCATTCTGAAGTATTGGGTGAGATCAGAAAAATGACAGATTCTGGGGTATTACTCTTACAATCGGTGCGAAGGTTAGAAGCTCTAAGCAGCCTCAGGAACCTGTATATCTTGTCCTTTATGGGATCCGCTAGGACTATATCGTACTATTTCCAGATTCTGCTCGGGTCTTTGTTTTGGTAACCTCTGGCTCCGTTTCCGGACGACTTGTAGCATTCGCATATCCATCACCTGTATCCATAGAAGAGAACGTAGGTTGAACAACTGGATTTGGTATAAGAATGTCATCTAGCTTCTATGGAATTCATTGCGAGAATCTTCCTGCTCATCTATTCCGTGCACAGGAAGTCCAACACAAGGTCGTCGGTCACATCTTCGCCAGTTCTTGTCTCGTACCTCTGGAATGCAAATAAGTCAAAAATCGCCAACAAACGGAATGCGAGCCGCAGAGGCCGGCTGCGGTATCTCCCCAACCGGGCTGACCTCGAGCATTACCTCTGATTAGGAAAACCTTCAAGGGTGCTTACCTACAGATGCGCGATACACTCGATTTCCACATCCGTCTTCATAGGCAGCTCCTTGACCGCGACGCAGGTACGACACTGGGCGTGGTTGACCTCGTTAGCTTCAATGTCCACAGAACTGAAAACGTTTGTCTCTGCAAGATGGAGAATCCGACTTACAGGCTTCGGCTCGTCCCAAAAAGTATCATAAACGCGATTCATCGCCGCAAAATTCGTCATGTCGGACAAGAAAATATTGACCTTGACGACATTTTTCAACGAAGAACCAGCCTCTTCGAGGACCGCGGAAAGATTCTGCAGAGCTTGTGCCTAATGCGAATATTAGTCCTCTTCATGTTCAACTATCATGGCGTTTATTGACGATCGATATCTATCACTGACCGTGCGATCACCAACCCCACCTTCGACCAGCGCCTTCGTGGTCGGACTGACACCTATGCTGCCGGAACAGTAGACCATGCCATTGCAGATGATGGCTTGGGAGAAGAATGGGAGGGGAGGAGGGGCTTTATCGGTTTTTACTGCGACTCTGGTGGGCATTGCGGTTGATGTGGATGGTTGGCGGTGAGATTGTAAAAGACTAGATCAATTGAGATGTGGTGGCCTCTACGCGGCAGCAACTACTGCGCTTGGGCACACGTAGCGAAGCCATCAGACGGAGTTTATATAGGTAGTCATGGTATTCGTAGAGCAAATCCAACATGGGCGTTTTCACATGGTATCTATTCAAACCCCTTGACTCCTGCTCATTGTCCTGCTCATTGTCCTGGTCATCGACCTATCCAACCGAATTTGTGCATCTTCTTCTTCGGCCGCAGCCAAATGCTCTCCTGGCAAAAGTACTGCCCTATCAATCGCGACCGGCAATCCTCTATGCCTCCCTCTGAGCATGACAGCGCAAAGAATCAGCTTGCTAAGGACGTGCCAGCCCCCGCAAAAACTGTACGCCACATTTGGTAAACCAACAGAAATCCCAACACAACCATATGCAGAAATGACTTCGAAGATGACGTTGAAGACTGAGTAATTTACAGGATCGTCCTCAAAATGCCCCGTCTCGATGATCATAATAAAAAGGACGGCGAGCACAATCCACCACAGATCATGAGCGAGCTGTCCTCGGAGCTGCTGGCGTACAAAGTCGGATCTTGGCTCGATTGACCCTCCATGAGTCGTCAGTCGACGCCTCAGGCCGCTAAAGAGACCTCCTTTGGGTTCTTCGGGTTTTTCCTGAGGATCGTCGGCATAGATGCCCAAACTTCGCTCTTCGTAGACGTTTGAATTCCGCATTGTGATCGCGACAGGGTAGACGGAGATGTACATCATGATGACGTATAAGATCAAGAGGCCAATACGAAGCTGTGCTATAGCAACAACATAGAAGCCACCGCTACGAACTGCTAGGGCCTGGAAAAGACCGTCGATGACACGAACGCCAGGTGGTAACGACGTGATCGACGAGTTGCCAATCTGCCACAGAATGTCAGAATGGTTGAACGGCAATGCACTCTGCTGAATCGACTCACGCTTAGTATTTCGAAAGCTACCCAGTCAATACCGTTGAGAAGGACAAGAATAGCTAGAAGCCACCACGTGTGACTGGACGGGAACAAGGTAGTGTAACACCTACGAGGGTGATCGAGCAAGAATCGAAGGGTCACTCTGTATTCGCGGAAGAGATTGGTATCCGGCATCAATTTCAGTAAAGTCCAGATAATAAGTCGTAAAAAGATAGGATAACTATGAACGTCAGAACATTTCTTCCGACTAGCTCAAGAATACATACCATGTGTTGCCAGCGAGGATTAGAAGGCCCATGCTGATCAGCATATAACCTGAAGTTTGAAAAGCAACCTTTCGCTCGCCGTTAGCGATGGGTAGAAATCCGAGTCTGAAGGTCTCACCATATTAGTATCCAGAAGCATCATACCATTGTTGTTGAATGCAGACACCGCGTTAAATGCTCCGACCCACCTATGACAGATTCAGCATTGAGGTCTTGATGGCAGGGAAATTTCCACACATACCAGGGGTTCAGTCCATTGTCCCGTGCGGTACTCGCTCTATTGTTCGCGACATATGCACCGAGCCCCAAGCATCCCAAAAATTGCCACAGAAAAAAGTACATGGGAACAATAATCGACAGGAAGGTCACCGCTCTGTACTCAACTCCACCAAGCCGCTCTCGTTCCGCAATGGTGAGACTGCTGAACTGAGAATTTCTGCCAATGAATCCAGTGAGTGCGAAGCGGTCTTTTGTATCTTTGAGGAATCCCAAATCAGCATTCGCGGTGGTGGACGGCGATAAAGGGTATTCAGGTTGGCTAGTCTTCTTTGGATGGTTCGGGATATTCTGACGGGCTCCCACACCTTGCATTGAGAATACTCGAGTGTGAGGTCGGATTCTGACTGGGGACGACGGAGACGCAAAGGTGATTCTTCGGACTGTCCGATCATCCTCGTCGGTTGTTTGATCCTCTTTCGCCGCCCCAGACTGCTCCGCAAGGCTTCCAGGAGATTGTCCGTCTGCTCTGTCCAGAGTTGGATGATCCGGAACGACATCTCCATTTACACCATTGGCATGGTTTATTATATCAATCGATTTGGCGGGCCTAGCCCACATCGTATCCCCATCAACCTCTGGTTTCGAGTCCCTTTTAGGAGATGATATCCGTCCTTTCGAGCCGCTCCGACCACGACCCTTTCGACGCTCATTCTCAGCAATGCTTTTAAACTTCCGCCCAAACGCCTTTTTCCTAATATGCACTACTGCTATGGAAACGAAAATCGCAGAGCCAAGCATAGTGAGGAGGAAGAGAAGGAATTGTTGGAAAGTATTGATTTGTGACAGGTTAATGGTGTTTAGGCCTGCTAAGGTCATAGCACTGACTAGCGGCGTATGTTAGCAACGCTGGCTCCGATGAACAGGATTGCTTCACGAACCCACGAGGAAGATCGAATCGGTGTAGGTAACACTCCTTGGGGGTGTGGAGCTTCCCCAGAAGATGATGCTCGAGAGCAAGCATATTGAGAGGAAATATGCATAGTGCAGGCTGATGAAGTTGCGAGGGGGTCGGTTGATGGATATGCAACGGATTATGCGCGCAATAGGCCGTGGGGGACGCATTCGAGGGAGAGAGGAGACTGGATGCATTAGCTGCCGAAATTAATGTCGAGAGGTCTATGAAGCCTGTGGACTGACTCGCCATCTTGTAGATATTCGACCTATTGATCGGATCTCTAGGACGAAGCTACGTAGATTCCACGGAAAGTTAAGGTACTATGAGCTTTCAATGCATGGATGGATAGCTTAAGTTGCGGGACAATTGTAAGGTAGTGAGCGCTGATTTGGACGAGGAAGATATGGAGATAGCAATACATGTAGGCGACAAGATCTATTGAAGCAAGACATTTCGACAAGAACTAGAGAACCTGGAGTGCGAAGTAAATATGGAATGTTTCAGTTGGTCGGAGGGCAGTGTACATAGAAGTTGAGCCAAAATGATGAACTAGTCCAAAAATGGAAAGGCCTACATTTTCACTTGGCATTTTCTTCTCGAGTGTAGGGAAAGCCAGAAAAGGCAAATTTACAGAAGTTCGAACTAGACCTGAGTGTTTCGACTAATCATTTGCTGAAAGCATGCTCTGAAGAGCTGCATGTACTGCCAAATTCCTGCAATCCGCGCGTCAGGGGATGAAATGTGATATCAAGTTATATGTGTAATATTTATGAGCCCCCTGTTCTTTCTTTTCCAAAGAGCTATATACCAAGTCTTGCCATGTATCAGGGTACCGTTTCCCCGCAGTGAAGAATAGTAGAGTACTGTACAATTAGAATCTAGAAATGCAAGTTGAAAGGCGCAAGCCCCCTAAGAAAGTCAAGAGAGAGGTCCGGGATTCGCTGGAAGAAGGACGGCAGGTTTCGCCCAACGCCGCACGTCTTCAAGGAGGTGACGAATCAACTTGGTTGCCGCGAGTCATGGAGATCGTTAGGCAGAGAGTGTGATGGCGTAGCTCGTAACTTCGTAGCCGTACAGGCATAAACCCGATCCTTAAAGAACGGTTCTGGAAATGGCCCTCACTTGGCACGTTGTTTTCCAGCCAGAGGGGCAGCCTGTGCCTTGACAAAGTCCGGGGGGGACTGGCCATCTTTATTACGACTGTGTTGCACGGTCCGAAAATTGGCTTTACCCAACCGACACAGTTCGAGGACGATGAATGAACGGTACCTCCCAAGATTGAAGCACAAGCTGACTGGGTATCTTCGCTGAGTGACGGTTAAGTTGTCACTAATTCTAGCATCGATGCAAAATTTCGAATTTGACTCAAGCCACCCTGTAACAATTATGAGGCCACTTGGCAACAAGGCGTGGATGATGGACATGTTAGACCTTCAAGGTATTAGGGTCCCGGCCTTCGAGCTGTGATTATGTGCCTATGCGAGGTCAGAGGAGGAACCCCTTGTTGTAGGGTCACGGGTTACATGAGGTAGGAAGGCAGGATGCCCCAAGCCGATATAGTATAAGAAATAGGGTCGAAGACTACTCACATGTTGTTATAAACATGAATTCTCTTGTTGCACAAGGTCGTTTTGACCTCTTCTACCATCATCTTTACGTCTCTCACCGGCCACTGGAAACACCTTGTGAAGGGACCGAGACTGGTGGCCTCTAAGCCTTCGGTCAACCCCAGGTTATACCATCTTCCGATCTCCTTTTGATGAGGATCAGAAGGCCAGGGGTTGACAGGTAATCGAATGATCTCCTCTTCTATATCTACAAACCCTTTGGCCGCCAACAACTGCGGAGCATCGTGTCCATACACAATTGATCGGTGCGCACGTGTCGTGGCATCTTCCAGGTAATCGAACCACCGCATGATATCTGGAACAGACCCGTCCGGTTTACGGGTCAGAGTCCCATCATCACACCGAGGTCTCATGTCGATTTCAACTTGCTCTATGTGGCCATGACCAGGCTTCAGATGTCTATGAACATGTCAGGGACGTGTTCGTGGGTTGCAAGTCATTGACCATTGGGCCGGAAGCCACATACCGAAAGATTTTCTGGTACAATTCAGGCCAGCTCGAAACACTCCCGAGGCCCATCCGTAGGTGTATCATGTCCCAAGAGTCTTCGCCCAGGAACCATGGACTTTCGAAATCTCGGGGGGTCCGGAATCGGAGATTCGGTGGGATACTGTCGAGGATTTTAGTTACTATCCACCACCAACAACTTGAACCGTCCTAGAAATATACCGCTCCGGTTGGATGTCGACTAGGTCAATACCGACCACCTGTAGATCACGGTCAGATGCTTTCGACCCATGAGAAGTTCCCCTGCACGCATACTTCCGTCTCCTCATATTTGCTGTGTCGCCATACAGGTCAGCACCGGAGCAGATCTCGTCACACAATGAGCTTACTCAGCCATATCAATCGCCCATATACCGGTCCCGGTCCCCAGGTCCAATATGCGAGGCGGTCCGTTACTGGGTATCAGTGGCGCTTTGTGTAACGCGCCCCGACGTGAGACCAGAAACAGTTTGTGGAAGATGTCCAGCCGATCTTTTTCTTGCTGCAGTTGAAAACAGCGGTCAGCCAGCCTGCGTGTACTGGTGGGAGACGCGGTGTCGCAGTTATACCTCATCGCACGGATACATGTAGATTCCCTTCCGGAAGCCATGAAACAACCGGCCATTCTCGAGGTGAGGTTGATCATTCAACGGAACGGGAAGAGAGGCTCTATTGACACCGCGTGGGTTAGCCGGGATTACCAGATATGGTCTCTGGACCATGTGCCTACCCTTTCATTTCCATGACCACCATACGCACCGTGTGACGGCTCACGGGGGAATTCCGGAAGATTGGATCTGATGCTGATGCGGATGCCCGTGGCGAGTTCTTTGCTATTTTCAATTTCTAGTCCCAACTTTCCCATTGGGGGGAGTTTGACATGGAGAGCCAGCGCAACCGTTTGAACTTATACGGCACTTGCGCGAGTCAAGGCAAAAGAGCGATTGAAGCCAGACGCGAACTAGTGGGGGGACGAGAAGATATGCTACGATTGGAGGGGAATGAATGATTGGGAGACCAGAGTGCAAGGAGAGAGTGTATCGAGAAGGTAGGTAGGTATGATGCCCACACCGAGTCGGGGAGCTTCACAACGGGGAGGTGGGGGAGGACAGAGACTGGCATCGAAGGGACATTTCGGTGGTTTGTGTTGTTTGTGCCAGGCCCATGGGGGGGGGGATTCTTAGTGTACTGGAGTTCCAGGTACGGAATACTCTGTTCTGAATAATGTGAATGTGAGTGTGAGTGTGAGTGTGAGTGTGAGTGTGAATGTTCTGGGACGGGTGGGTTACCGGTCTGCTGGGTCAGTGAACTGGATTTATGCTTTGAGGAGGGGTGGGGTCTTTCCCTCCCCTTTCGAGGACTGGGGACCCCTGGTAGGGGCTTGATTGGGCGGTTGGCAGACTAAGTGTACTAACTACTAACTAGCAGATCCACAGGTTGATGTTGTGTCCCGACAATTCCTTGGTACGGGATCACTAGACCTCGAACTAAGAAAGAGGCACCTCGGCCTTTGAATCGGCATGAGGCAAAGACGCCGCAGGTGAGCCACGGGCCACGGCTGTGACCATCGTTACGTACCTTAGGTAGGTACCTCGGTAAGGTACCAGTAGTGAGTAAAGTAGTAGTAGTAGTAGTAGTAGTACGGAATAGTAGTAGTAGTAGTAGCAGTAAGGTAGTAGGTACTACCTTACGTAAGTGCTTTAGTGTGCCTAAATACCTAGGGGTAGGTAAGTGAAGCGGAGTTGCCCTGGGCATTTACACCGAACGCACTGCATTCTTTACCTCCCAAACGGTACGAGATTAAGGTACCTAAGGTACCTACGTAGAATATCAATCAACACAGTACCGGCTCTCAGTGAACACAGTGAACCCGTTCGACATCAAAGTAGGTAAAGTAGGTTCACCATGTATGTACCTTACCTGATACGAGGCAGTCAGCAATCGTTCCCACAATCCTCTACCGTGCATAATGGAATGTGCCTATCTCAGCATATCTCATCATGCATGATGAAAGCGTGCGCCCATGGGAAACAACGTGCGGGTAGCGCAGCAGCGTGGAATGCAGCGCTTGATCGGGCTCTTTATTGGAGGTGAGAAGTACCACGATCAAAA
>JAABUL010008068.1_pt1 | contig 10929 bp, 20 predicted proteins | sample 5559151 | NCBI WGS metagenome assembly JAABUL01 (sample SAMN10711876, study PRJNA513368) | rock metagenome | isolation source: Antarctica rocks | place: Antarctica: Victoria Land, Pudding Butte sud | reverse complement strand
CAATTATGGCGCGGATGCTCTGGTATTTTGACATTGAACTGTGCGAGGAGTCAAGAGACTGGGCAAAGCAGAAGGTATATATCTTGTGGGACAAACCGGCGTTGATGGTGAAGTTGAGAGAAAGAGACGGGTGACCAAATGAGAATGTTCGCAAGCGGTGAAGTACTAACGGTTTATATTCTGAGGATAATGATTGTGTAGCTGCATTAACAAAAGATAGTCTGTTAAATATTTCTACAAGTCCGCGATTGGAATCCCTCGCGCCTTGATCCTCGCCTTGCTCTGACACCAAAGTTGTCTCTCCACGGCACGTTCCAAAGTGCTTCAAAGCCTGTTCAACAGGTCTCACCTATCTGCCAATTTCTCAGCGGTTCCTGCAAACACTCTCTTTGAAGGTCTGCACGAACATCCGAAGCGCAGAAGAAGAGCGGTCCGCCGACCTCTTTGCTGAAGAGGCAATACAGTAGCTGTGAAGCAAATGTGATTTCCCCAGATTTTTAGCGAGAACAATTGCATGTAAAAATCACGACACAATCCACACTCCAATTCTTCCGTTCACAAGTCGTACCTTGCATTTTCGCAAACCTTTTGAATGAATTGCCGCTGCAACATATTCCCTCCCAACCAATACTCATCTCATTAAAATCAGCTCCTTTTATTTTTTTGTGGTGACTGCAATTGCAATATCCAACTGTCCAAGTATCGAAGTACTGCTGGACCACCTCCTCGTTGTCATCACTACTTTTCGTCAATTGGGTTGTTTGAATGAGGCGGAATGGCAAGATTGAGAACCGATGAGGAGTTTGGATGATGAAGGGGTCAGAGGATAAAATGCTCGGGTGTGGATGTGATGAGCAAGGCGCATGCCGCAGTTCGGGGCTGGGGGGGAAGGGGGTGGTCCTCCCAAACAAGTAGCCCACCCAGCCAGCAGGATATCGCAATATCTCGCAAAGTGCTCGCACGCCTTGCAATCATCACGCAACCTCAGCAAATGCCCAAAACGGAAAATTTACTCGATTCTCGCGGGTATCAGCCCTTTTACGAACTAGGTCCACCTCCAGCTCACCACAAAGACTTCTTAAGCCGTCTTCAAAAGCCCTACTACTTCCATGGTCCTTGCCTCGTCTTTTCTGTTGATTCTGTCCACAACCTGTTCATACAATCACTTCTCCCCCAACCCCTCAAATACCACCGTCCTTGGACTCATCTCTCATACTCTAATTCCTGTCGATCTAAACAAAGCTGTTACTATATATACTACTCGTATTGATGAGCCGAACGTACGAGCCGGCCATGCAGTTGGCTAAAGTGAGGTACGGCGGAAGTGGCAAGTTTTTGGACGAGTAGGGGCAGAGAGAAGGATTACGTCTTCGCAAGTTGTCGGGTAGAGGGGGTATGCAGAGGGAAGGGAAGGGAATAGGGTAGCTGCGATACCTCTGGTGTGCTGTTCTTTTCTTGGGGGGATTTCCTTGTGATGGTTCAAGTACCGGTAGATGTAGCTGATCGTGTGAAGTGGAAAGGGGGGAGGGATGATATCAAGCTTCAACTTCCTACTTTCTGATTTTCAAGGGAACGGGTCTCTAGGGGGTAAAAGGTATGGGATGAAAGACTGTGCGTTCGGGGATGGTGCTGACGTTGGGGATGATTCATACCCTTGTGGATTTTCGATCGAGTTGTGACGATTGAGGCATTTTGTTGGGGAAGGGCAACGGTTGTGGTTTTAAAAGAAAGAGAAAATAGATTAGGAAGGGCTGGGCCTGAAGAATTTGGTTTGGTGAGGGGCCGAGTTTTTGGGGGGTGAAGGGATGGGGTGAATGGACAAGAGGTTCCGAACTGAGATTCATTTGAGTTTGGTCCTTGGACTCGGAAAATCTTTTTCTCGGACGGAGCTACGACATGGCTACATATGCTCATCTTTGCAACTGCAAGATTCATTTCAACTGCAAGATTCATTCCAAGACCGCGATGACTTCCTGCTATGTAGTAAAAATTGTAATAGGTGACTAGACATATTCAATCTTTCTTCAACTTCAACGTCCTTGCATATTTTAGACTATTCATATTGATAACAAGATTTGCTTTCAAATCTCAGTGAAGAGATGAAGGAATGAAAGGAATGAAGGCACGAGAAGAATGCACATAGAATGTGAACTCGAATAAAATGACTCTAGTCTGCCAAGTAGAATCCGAAAAAGCTAGATTATTCTTTCTCACCCGAAAAGTCTCTGAATCTCTTTCTTCTACATACATCGAAATGCCTACGTTTCGCTTGCTCTTGTGTACTTTAGATTTTTTTCTCTATTCGAATTTCTGGACTTGAACTATTTCGCTTGAGCTACTTCTTCTTCGTAAGATTACACTTGTGCGGACAGTAGATACGGCTTAGGGGTCTTGTTACTTGAATAGTCATTAAACAATGGGACAGAGCTCGTTACTTTACATGAGCAAGGCCAGAGCTCGGCCCATAGACTGTCTGGCAGCATCTGAATCGAGCTCTGCCATCTGTTACTAGTCCAGTGTATTTCCGTAAGGATCTTCGATCAGCTCAGACTATTGTCTCACTGGCAGAGAGATCTGATCATGTCAGCAAGGACTTGTGAAGACAGTGACTTGACCTCTCTCTCACCTAGAGTGGAAGAAACGTGTTTGTTGGAAGCCTCTCTGTACCGCTGTAAGAACTATCACGTTATGCGGAATAGTCATGATCATCAGTCTTTCACTTTCTGGAGCTGTGGAGGATGCGAAATTGAGATTTGCTTGGTCAATTTCTGCGCAGAGAGAAAAGGTGTTGGAATGTTGTTCTTGAAGATGGAGTGAAAGTACCTATCTATCTGTCAAGCCATAACTTTTGTCTGTAGTGATTTTTGGGTTTCTGAAAGAGTTTTCGTTTAGAAGAAAATTTGACGAGGAACAACTTGCAAAGCACTAGAGTACGGCCACACAATCCCAATCCCCCTCGTGCGGTTCTGCCACGCCCCCTTCTTATCCCCGTTCCCCCCCATTCTCCCCACCTCTCTCCCCCATCCCCCTTCCCAACTCTCTCCCCGAGCCCACCCCTCCGCCACACCTTCCGCCCACCTACCACACACACGATTAGAAGCAAGGGTAGGGCGATTTCTGGGCCGATTCCTAGTGCGAATATCGCGCGGTCTGTGGGTGAGACGTCTGTGGATGGGGGGGGCGATGAGGAAATGACGGCGGAATTGGATGCGGAATTGGAGGCGGAGGGGAGAGTATGGGGGGGGGGGGGTGTGGATGCAGCGACGGCGGCAGCGGAGACGTTGTGAGTGCGGAGGTGCAAAGCTGAAAAGAGCCGAGTGGCGAAGTCGGCCAATGTAGAAGTAGCGGATCGCTTGGCCAGGTAAACTCTGACGAGACTCGACCATAGTCGTCAGGATCGGAATTGGCTCAGGGGTAGTACCGACCTTAATAACTGTAACAGGGGACGGGGACAGCAGACCGCATAACCGGCATCGACACCAACCCCACCGTACCCAGCCCCCCACGTAATCGTAACCGCCGTCGCCGAAACCGTAACCGTATTCAACACCACCCCCGAACTCGGCGAACTCGACCTCCCCAGCGCCCCCCCCACCAAAAACTGCACGCTATAAAACGCGTCTCCCGTTCGGTTATATGTAGTCGAGCATACTCATACCGAAGTCATACATAGGGGCTATGTAGTCAAGTCGGTACCCGCTGCGCTACACAGTCCGCGCGGACAACCCCAAAAAGGGCGAGCGAACAACGAACCTAGCGATCGACCAGGCGGAACAGAGAGGAGGAAAAAGCGCTATATATATCGATCTAATCCGTCGATCAAGCTATCTACCTGCGGAATAGAACCCGTCTGCCACGTCAGCGCGGGCTGGGCGCTGCTATCGAGAGAAGGGGGGGGGGGGATTGATGAATGCGTTGCCGAGTGCCAGGGGCGCGAAAGCGAGGGCGAGGAGGGGGTGCGAGGAGCAAGGTCGTTTGGAAGGTACCTATATAGAGGGAGCGCAGATGCGTGGAGTGAGAGCGGGGAGCGGGAGGGGCCTCGAGCGGGAGGGGGGGGGGTTTATCCGTGTTCTCCTCCAGCCGGGCGTGAGACATGGGCCGAGACAGTAAGGGCGCTCGCTGGTGGGGTGTCTATAAGGCAGGTGTCTGTCCGCCGTGTAATGATTCTAGACATGCACGGGTTTTGCAAGTGACGACAGAGGTGAATGGGATGGCCCGGGAAAGTTTCCGCTCGATGTGATCGGGGCTGTAAAGCGAAGACGGCGTGTTTTGGGTTTTGGTTCGATATCCGGAGGGATATGCAGCTCGTCGGGTGGGCGGTCTGATAGGAAAGTTCTGTGAATGATGAGTTTTTTTTTTGAACGAAGGGGGGCATGTTTTGAGGGTTGGGTGATTTCTCTTGCTTGCAAGGGGACAAAAAAGCATGGAGAGAATAATTGAGATATGTGGATAGGTACTTCGCGGATGCTGCTGTAGTAGTAAAGTGGATGAAACTCGAGCGCGGATCCCTATTCCAACAACACACAAAAAAGAACAACTTTGAACATGAGATACAGATGGTCGTCTGAAACATCGATTGAAAGCCAACGCAAACCGATACTCTTCAAACTCTAACCACGTGATTCTTCGGTCTTCGTGTCCCAAAGCTCGATACTGATGAGCCTGCGTCAAACTTCGTCGTCACCTATCGTACCAAATTCCGTCTTCACCCATCATACCAAACATCCTCATACAATAACATCTAGAGATTCGATGATATCCTGTTTTTGCCTTCTGACCTTCGCGGCTGAAGCGTGATTTCCCCACTCTTCCAACATCGTCTCATATGTTAGTAGATACTGAAGTGTGCAGGGATCACCCCAGCCCCATGCGAGTGCACTCTCTTGAATCGCACGGTCAATGCTGGCCTCCGCAACAGGTATTTTACCAAGTCCGCATTGAGCTAATGACAAGGAACGATAGCCTTCGCAGTAGTAATAGCGGGAATCAAATATGTCGGTATAGGGAGCACGTGCAATAAGATCAAGGGCTGTATGCTCTGCCTCGACATATCTTCCTTGCCGTAGGAGGTTATCTACTATCAGCAACAGCACTTCTAAGGATGCATCATCAGAGCCTTCGTGTGCACTAATGCATTTCTGGAGGTGATCTCGTAAGCCGGATTCTATTTGTTCGAGATTTTCAGTATGGTAGGCAATGTAATTGGTACGGAGATTCAACGCATCGAAATTAAATTGACCTAGGATACTCTCAAATTGATCAAGGAAGCTCTGGAAGCTCAATGGGACGATATCATCAAGTTGGTGGGAGTCCAATGATCTGAAATGTCGGTATATCTGACCAACTGGATGTTTTTCTGGGAGAACAATTGCGGCCATATCTGAGAGCTGTCTGAGGATGGGCAAGAAAATATGAAATTTTTTTCTTGAGTGTGTATATAACATAAAGCTGATCAATGAAAGAAAGAATGTCGGGGACTCTGCGACCAGGATGTCTTTAATGCCTGCAGCAGCAGCAATGAGCAACCTTTCGCCTTCCTCGACTGAACCTTTCTCGTAGTGAACGTAAGCACTGCCTACGAAGGCATTGAAGTTTTCAAGTGCTGTAGCAGCACCGCCGAAATTCTTTATGCTACGACACCCCGATTTAGGGTCGTCACAGATCCATGTCCCAGACTCGAAAGAGCCCGTAACGTAGTCTCGCATCAGGACAAAGATCTGTTCTGGAACAGCATAGACTTCTGGAATCCTAGGCGACGAAGGCATCTCGGGTGTAAAGCATACCAGTCCCGGGGGTGTGGATGCCGATTGCTCTAGCGCGAACTTCATCGAGTAAGGCTTTCGCTTTATATAACGCTGTACCTCTTCTTGATCTAGCACATGGTTTCTAACTCGGGCAATGGTTTTTTTCCCGACTGCAGCCCGTTGGGTCGTCTTACGGATGAAGGCGAGGATTTCATGTTCCTTATTCTTCTTGTCCAGGCCCCACTTCGTGATCTTGTTCTTGTACATCTTGATCCTATTTACCATTAGTACGTGAACAATGTGAGCCGGCATGAGACGGCTGAAGACTTCGCCATGCTTACGTCGCCTTCAGATTGTAATCTCGTTCCATGATGGACATGACTTCCTTAAGGGTCTTGTTCTCGTCTCCATAAAGCCGCTCGAAAGTAGCACGATGACTTTCCCATTCGTGTTTCGACACGCTGTGAGGGAGTGAGGTTCCTTCAAGAGTCCTTGCAGTCAAATCTACGGATCCCAGGCTTGAGGTCGCCATACTCTTGAAGCGTGTTGTGCGGCTCTGATAGGGAAGTGTAAATTTGTAATCGAATCCGGGACGGTCGCTCGATAGTGAAGAGAACGATTTGTGAAGGCGCGAGTGAAGGGTCGTTCCATCTTATAGGCATTTCCTCTGAGCCCTCCGCGAGGTGCGTTGTTCAAGGATGATACCTTATGTGGCACTGTCGGCCCATGACCTGTAGGCTATAACATCAGACGCTAAACCAAAGTTCCTCCCTTAGCTTTGGAAGGATGCACGCTAAGCCCTCAACGGACCAATACGGAAGAGACTAGCCGCATGGCTTGGGATGACTACGGTACCTTACCTTACGATACACATCCCTTCGTTTTCCATACTACATGTACGAGTGCAGCCTTTCGCAACGGGTAAACCAGGCCCTCACACCTCGGCTCGGCTTCACCAATTAATGCTGCCCCGCGAGAATGCAAGGATCAGGGGGCTACGAGTACAGGAACTTTGGCCTTAGTATCTTTCCCAAAGCGGCGGCCGTATTTGCGCGCCTGACCCAGTAATTAAATCATCCCACCTTTTCAGCCCCGTCATCTAATCAGTGATGCTCATGATTATGAATTTGCTATTCACGAGATTCCCACTCTCCCTATCTTGGTACCGCAAGCGTAAGGTATGCAAGACATTTACGATAGGTAACGAGGCGGCAGATATATTTCCACTAGACCGTTTCGAGCCTCACCAAAACCAAAGTTCTGGTGTTGCGGACTCACGGCGTTGTCTTTTATCATCCTCGAACGCCCTGGAAACCACCAGGCGACTCTCAAAGCTGCATGTACTAACGTCTCAGAGTCGTCGTCCGCTTGCTATATCGCAGGATTTTCAGGTGCAAAAGTTCCTGCAGCAATCAAGTCATCTGAACCTTTCTGGCCATGGCTTTCCCGAGTTGCAAAAGTTCCTCACTGCTTCGCCATCGCCATCCGATCATATCAAGATTCCGTGCGTGCAACGAGTCATTGAATTATTCACCCACACTCCCGAATAATTCGATTGCAACTGCTGGTCATGGTTGTTCGAAAGTACTTGCGTTTCCATCGGCCTTGCTAAACTCGAATGCACGGCGAATTCATTGCAAGGTGTCTAGGGATATTGAAGTGTCCGTCCGCATGCTTCCCTTATGTGTCTGATGTATTTAAACCGTCTCGTCTCTCCTCCATCCCTCTCCTTTTCATCTGCCTTCTCAAGCACGCTTCCAATCTCATACTCTTACCAGTTCTTTCGCCTCGAAATTTATGTCTACTCCTCCACTGCAACCGTTTCTTCTCAGAGACCATGAATCACTCCACGCCTCTTACACAGCACCTTAATGCTCCAGCAACCCCGGCTCCTTCCTCTCGTTATCCTTCCCACTATCCTCATAACCCCTCCCACCATCCACCTCATACCCAAACCGCCCCCTTCTCAACACTTACCAAATCATTCGACTCCCCTCCCGGCAGCTACCACCCCACCCATCCCTACCCTACGCATCTCAATCTTCCCTCCACAAACACAGCACCTCAGCCCTCCGCCCCAGTCACCAGCCTCGGAATCAAGCAACGCGAAGCTCGAGCAATCAAAAGACCCTGGGCTGGTATGGGGACAGAGCAGCCCGACTATACACAAGACAATCAAGGCTTGTCCTCCAACTACCACCCTCATCCCACGTCAACCCTGCGTCAGTCTGACCACACCACCCCTCATCAGTCATACTCCTCGACCCCTTACGACCCCTCCCAGCTCAGCCCCCTCGCCCGCTGGCGCGCAGAGTCCACAGCGCAGAGCCCCTATCACAACCTTGCTGAGGCCTACCCCCCTCCCCGTCCCTCCATCCCCAGGACCAACCATTCTCAGTAGAGAAACTTACCCAGCCGCGGCTTCACAACACAGGGGAGCTGCGAGGGGTATCTGGAATGAGATATAAAAGCTGATATGACTCACTCGTTAAGTGGGTACGGGGAAGAATGAAATGAATAAAAGGGGAAAGGGGGAAGTGAATATCTCGACATATCATTCTTTCGATTGTTGTTATCGTAGGTGACGCAGGTCGTCTATGCCAGTATAGAAATGGAAAACCTAAGACGCAGCCGAAATCACATACACTTACGTCTTCCCCTTAAACAGGTCTTCTGTGCCCTTTTCTGAATTTCCTTCCCCCACATCCACCTGATCCTCTATTCCTTCCCCCTCCTCCTCCTCCTACTCCTCCCCTGTAAACTCCCCTATCCCCTCCCCAATCCCTCCCCTTCCCATTCCATTCCGCACTTTTACTCCTAATTCCACCTTCCCCTCCCCCTCCAAAACCACCCCTCGACCACAGACTCACTATGTATCACCTTAACTTCAAGAATCAAACTTCGTGAATGATTGTAAACGAATAACGCTCAGTTCACGCGATCTGCGAAGCGCAGATCATGCTTCAGACTTACGATCAAGTGTGAACGACACTAAGCGCACTAAGAACATCGTTCGCCAATTACATAGTCTTAAATGTCACGATCCTAGCCTTGCCAGGCTCAGCCTTCTAGCCTTGCCAGGCCTATCCTCGCTCCGTCACCTTGACTAGTCCCTATTGGGCCTAGCGTCGGCTGAGGAACACACATATGTAGCCAGCTTCTTTCCTGTAGCTACCTTTCTTCCTTAGCATTTATCTTCTAGTTAAATGACACCCCTATCTGACTCGCTCTAGGCAGGCCCCTAACATTAGATAAATGCTCGCCATCTACTACCCTGCTATCGACGAATAGACGATACGAAACAACCTATTCAGTAAGGAAAATTTGCAAGGGATTCTTCAAATTTGCACCACCACCATTTTAGGCCGCAAGGGATTCTTCGGTTCTACACCCATTTTCACCATTCTATCCGCAAGGGATTCTTCGGATAAAGCACCCAATTATTACCTGAAATTCACAAGGGATTCTTTGAATTTCCACTCACCAAAAAAACACCTACCCTTACCTCAACAACTCCTACCTTCTCTCACCATGGCACGCGACGCCGAGCCAGTTGGGCCCCGAACAACTCGCCTGCTTAGAAGCACTGCCAATAGAAGAGTTTCACTTCTACCCACCGATGCTTCAGCCGAAGCTGAGGAAGCTGACACCCCATGAAACATAAACACCGAAGAACAACTGTTTCATTGAGTCAGCAATCAACCCGACGAAGTCATCAATATGCTGAACGAGCTTCGAAGCCAGCGAGACTTGACTCTACAACTCAATGAACACTGGCTTCTTGTACAAGATGATCACAAAAAGAGAGCGGAACAACTAGAAGCCGCTTTTGATAAAAACGATGAGCTAGAGGAAAAGATCAACCAGCTACAAGGCGAGCGGTTGAACTTCAGAGCGGAACAACGTCAAGCTGATCGGCCTATGTCTCGTCAAGATACTCAGCCAGCTGAGCAACGAGCCAATCAGGAAGAAGCTCGCTCCCAACGAGAATCTTCTACTCTATCTCTTAACGGAAACGATCATCACAAGTCCGTCAAGCTTTCGAATTCACCCATCTTCATCGAAACAGGTGACTCTATCTGAGAGACATGAAACATCAAAATAGCTGACAAGCTCGATGTCAACGCGAATCATTACCCTACTGAAAAGATTCATATTGCCTATGTGATTTTTAGACTAGAAGACGATGCTGATCAGCAAATCTATGCAAAGCGTTGTGTTGACGCTCTCTCACTCTATCAATCACTATCAGAGCTACTGAAACATCTGAAAGAAATTTATGAAGATCAGAACCTGACTCGAAAGTGTTGTCATGAATATGTCGCTCTGAAGCAGCTCAACAAGTTCTTCAGCTCTTTCTATTCAGAATTCACTAGAATATTCAGCTTTCTGAACTACGACGATGTCACTCTGATGAACGACATTCAGAATAAAATCAACAATCGTCTTCAGAACGCGTTGTCAGTTTGCCTCATAGAGTTTAACTCACTTGATAAGCTCAAGATCTTTCTTCAAGATGTGAATAACAAACAACGAGTCAATTATCAGCTACGTGACGAGCAACGAACAGTCAAATCGATAGCAGCTTCGAAAAAACGTTTTGTTTCTTCGTCGACATCAGCTTCAGCCTCGACTACTAGCTATGTTCGACTCGCTACTTTTTTCACCCTCGAATCTGAATGATCAAGAATGTCAATCATCTGCTTCAACTGCAAAGTATCGAATCATCTTTCAAAGAACTATTCTCAGCTGAAGACTAGTACTTCAACATCTCATGCATTCATTTCTTGTCTCAATGAGATCATCATGTCAAAAGAAGAGAAGAAATTATTTACAGAGAAATTGAAGAATGAGGCAAAAAACTAGTGACTTTCATCAAAGACGCGATGAAAGATGTGTTAATTTCTTCAACAACAAGCAGCTCAAATGATCTCTTTGCTTTGAAATCTTTGACTACTGAATATGTACTATCTAGCAATGAAATTAGTTACTCATTAAAGTCATTGATTGACATTAAAGCAGCTGACTATTCATTCATTAATGAATTAATCGCGCAAGATGTTTGTGATCATTTGCAAATTGAATCTTTATCTTTAATCAAGCTCAAATCAATAAGGAAATTCGATGATCATTATGCAAAAAAGCTCATTACTCATGCAATTTATTCAAATCTAACTGTTCAAGA
>JAABUL010008067.1_pt1 | contig 10930 bp, 11 predicted proteins | sample 5559151 | NCBI WGS metagenome assembly JAABUL01 (sample SAMN10711876, study PRJNA513368) | rock metagenome | isolation source: Antarctica rocks | place: Antarctica: Victoria Land, Pudding Butte sud | reverse complement strand
GGCCGGCCGGATCACGATGCCCTTGAGGTTGTCCACGCTGCCCACGGTGCGGAACAGCTCGTTGGCGTGCCCGGGGTCCACCGAATAGTTGATGGTCAGGTCGACCGGCAGCGACACGTCGTCCTTGCTGACGACGGTGATGCTGTCGTCGCCCTGCACCGCGCCCTCATTGGACTGGTGCACCATCACGTATTGCTGCAGCCGGGTCGACTCGGCGTGCACGTCGGTCCACGGTGCGAGGAAGTGCACACCGGGCTGCAGGTCGGCGCCGATCTGCCCGAACGTCGTGGGGATGCCGACGCTCGCCGCCGGCACACTCTTGACGCAGCTCGTCACGGCAAGCACGAGACCCAGCAGCGCCAGGATGCCCCCCGCCGGCGCGAGGGAGACGGGCTGACCGCTCGCTCGCCCCAGCGCCCTGGCGGGCATCCGGCGGACCAGGAGGGCGGCGACCAGCCCGGCGAGCAGGAGGACGAGGCCGAACACGAAGCGGGACACGGGAGCCTCTCGGGGCGGTCGACCGTAGTCAGGTGGCGCTGACCCGGCCGAGGTGGATGTCGCTGGTGACCTCGCCGCAGATGGTGCACCGCTTGCTGACGGTCGTGAAGCCCAGGTCGGCACGCTCCACCGTCTGGCCCAGCCCCGCGGCCAGCATCGAGTCCCGCTCCGGCTGCGCCAGGGCACGCGGCGCGGCGTAGTCGTACGCCGCCTCCCCCCACAGGTGCTGGTGCTGCGGCTCTCGTGGCGCTGGCAGCGCCGGCTGCCGCCGCAGCAGCGCGGCACCGACTGCCCCTGCGGCGATCAGGGCGGCGAGGCCGAGGAGCAGGTCGGACAGCACGGCCTCATGGTCCCGCGTGCGGGCCCAGTCGGGCGATGTCGGTGGCCGACTCCCGCGCCTGGGGCGGCACCGTGACCACCGGCCATCGCACGATCGGGTTCTCAGGCCTGTACGGCGCCAGCCGCCGGGCCAGCCGCTCTGCCACCCGGGACGCCTGCGCGCGGTCGTTCGTCACCACGGCGTCGTATCCATCCCCGCGGTCCGCGCGGACGGCGGTGAGCGCCCCGCCGGAGTGCGGACCGACCACCGCGACGACCCAGGCGCCGGCGAGCTCATCACCGGCGGCAAGCGGGCCGCCCTGCACGCCCGGCGCCGGACGCTCGGGCATCCCCAACCCGACGATGCCCACCAGTGCGGCATGCTCGGCTACGGCGGCGTAGCGGTCGACGACGCCCCGCGTCAGGACCGCGGCGTCCTCCACGGCGGCAAGCAGCACCGCGTGCTGGCCGAGCTGCCGGGCCTGCTCCTCCAGCTGGCGGCTCAGCAGCGACAGCATGAGTCGGCTGGCGGGTCTGGACGCGGGGGCCGGCGACTCGCTGTCGGGGGCACGCGGCACACCGGACCAGGGCAGCACCACGTCGGCCCGGCGGCGGGACGTGACGGCGGCGACGGGACCGGGCCGGCCGAAGAGGAATCCCTGACCCCAGGTGGCCCCGAGGGCCAGCGCGCGCTCGCGGTGCTCCTCGGTCTCGATCCCCTCCGCGAGGACGACGGCGCCCTGGGCGTGCGCGTACTCCCACGCAGCAGCGGCCGTCGCCCCGGCCCGGGTAGAGCTGCCCTGGGTCACCGAGATGTCGAGCTTGAGGATGTCCGGCTGCAGCAGCGGCACCAGGGCCAGCGAGTGCGGGTCCGCGCCGAGGTCGTCGATGGCGATGAGGTTGCCCCGATCGTGGATGCCGTCGGCATAGCGCAGCAGGTTCGCCGCCCGGTGCGTCAGGGTCCGCTCGGTGAACTCCACCACGATCTGGAACGGCACGGAATGCAGGACGTCGAGCAGCTCCCGGCTCATGGACAGATCACGGCCGGATCCCGGCTCGACGTTGACGAAGACCAGCTGGAGGTCGCCTGGCGCGTCGCGGGCCCGCGACAGGCCAAGCACGCGGCAGACGATGTCGAGCTCGGTGAGCAGGCCGGCCGCCGCAGCAGCCGCGAACAGCGGTCCTGGAGCATGCAACGGCGAGCCAACCGGTCCCCGCGAGAGGATCTCGCAGCCGACCACGCCACCCGTGCGGAGCTCGACAATGGGCTGGTAGACCGAGATGATGTCGCGCTCGGCGACGATGCGCGCAATCTCCTCGCGCGCGGCGGGACCGGTCGGGGCAGCGTCGGTCTCGCCCATGCAGACCCGCCTTCCCTCGTCGCCCCCCGGGGCAGCCCCCCCGGCAACCCCCGGGATTCTCGACCACGCTCGCTCCGACCTGAACCGCGTGCCGGCTGCCCGTCGCTGGGCTCAGCTCGACCAGCGGCTCGTCAGCGGCTGTGGTGTCCACCTCGGCCAGCGACAGGCACCGATCGGGACACGGGCGACGAACAACGCCACGTCGACAGGACCGTCGTGCCCGGAGTTGTCCCCACACCCTCGCGGTGTCGGCACGACCGATGGCGTCGCCGACCAGCGGCCAGCTGCGCTGGTAGCGCTGCCGCGTCTTGTCCTCCGGGACCCGGTGGCCACCGTTCGCCACGCGATGTGCGACCCGCTGCACCGCCAAGTCCGCCGGCACCATCACGACGTGCAGTGCGACCGTGTATCCCGCAGCGACGGCGGCGTCGATGAGTTCCAGCTTGGAGGGGTGGGAGAAGACCGTCTCGGTGATGAACGGTTCAGGGCGTTCGAGCAGCCGCTCGCGCGTCGCGGCGGCGATCTGAGCCGCCGCGTAGGAGTGCCCCAACGGGTCGTCCGGCCAGCGCTGGGCGGCAATCACGTCCGCCTTGACGACCGTCGCACCCGGCCGGAGCGGGGCCAGGATGAGCTCGACGAACGTCGATTTGCCCGCCCCGTTCGGCCCGACGACGAGGTCGAGGCGCACGTCGGCCTACGACAGGCGCTCGGTGCTGCCGTTGGGGTGGTGCCGGGTGAGCACGCCGTCGTCGTCCAGAGCGACCGTCGTGACGCCACGGGCAGCGAGGACCTCCCCGAAGCCCGGAAGTGCCGCCGACCGCGAGACCTTCGCCGCCCGGCTACGCCTGCCGGGCCCGGTGATCGGGATCGGGACGCTGCAGGTGTTAGGCGGGGTGTGGATGGCCATCGACGAATTACTCCTGATCGCCATCGTCATCCCCTAGCTGCCTGTGGACACGTGACGCCTGCCGCCTCTCGCTGCCAGCCGGCTAGGCCGGTCGAAGCGATGCCCTCACCACTGGGCGGGGTGGACGAAGGCGGCGGCCGGGCGGCTCAGCCACTGCGTGATGCGCATGGTGAGGGCCATGTCCGCCAACCGGGCGGTGCGGAGGTTCGTCAGCCGCGCGGGCGTGCGGCCAAGCTCGTCCGACAGCGCCGCCCAGGTTAGCTGCCGCTCGCGACGGCGCTCGTTGAGGTTGGCGTAGAGCTGCGGCAGATCCCACCGCAGACGGCTCTCTGGTCCGACTCTCGGCAGGCGGCACTCCCCGACGTCGGCCGCGGAGGCCGCCAGGAACGCCTCCGGTGGGCTGTCCAGCCAGCGCAACAGGGTCATGGCGTACTGGCACGACATAAAGTCGCGCTTCGCCGTGCGCACCAACGCGCCCGAGCACATGCCGGGACCGTCGAGCTGAGCGTTGAGGTGGGACGACTGCTCGTGCAACTCTTCGGCGAGCGCCGGCCACGTCAGCCCACGGTCGATTCGTTGACGGTCCAACGCGGCCATCACAGCGGCGTGGTCAAAGCTTGACAGTTTCATGGATACCAGTGAATCTACCATCACCTCGATGTGCTGTCGTAGCAGGAGGGTGCATCAAGCAGCTGTTATCAAGTCTCGATCACACGGTCGAGCCATTCGCCCAGAAGATGCCGCTCAGCGTCACTCAGTACGTCAAGGCCGGCCGCAACGGCCCTAAGGGCAATAGCACTAACTACAGTAGTGCGTTCCTCGGCGTCCGAACTATCAGTCAGCATACGATTGAGTACGGCTTCAAACATCACGTCGCACAGACTAGCGTCCCGTAGCTCCGGCGGCGTCGATAGCAACGTTGTAACGACGCCGACACCGGCCGCTTGAATCATGTCGACTGCTCGCGGTTCACTGACACAGAGCCGCCCGGTCTGCGCAACTCGGTGAATACGGGCTTCAAGAACACGTTTGCCATACTGAGCCGCGCTTGAGTGCTGCATGCGACCAGGATCACTAAGAAGCCTGAAGAGGCTGGGATTGGTCAGTCCGAATCCTACTTGTAGGTTCCAGCCGTAGCGTAAGTCCGCCAATGGATCAACATTACTCGTGACCGCTTTCTGCACGCGGGAGGCCTTGGTCTTCACGTACGTGTCCAAGATGTACTCGGCCACAGCTTCTAAGAGGCCTTCCTTATCACCAAACAAACGGTAGATTGCCGGCGCCTGTAAGCCAGCTGCCTCGGCGACCCCACGTGTGGTGACGGCATCTGGACCGGACTCCTGCAACAGTCGGGAAGCGACATCAACAATTTTCAAGCGTGTATCCGCTCGCCGACTCAGTGCGTCGATCATCGTTGAATGGTATCACGCGTTTGCTATCGTCTAGTTTCGATGTTACCATACATCTGATTCCATTGGAAACCACCGGAGGCACACATGATCATCGTCACCGGCGCAACGGGGGCACTCAACGGGGGCACCGTCGACCAGTTACTCGAACGGCTTCCGGCCAGCGAGATTGTCGTGGCCGTACGCGACTCCGCAAAGGCTCAGCGCTTCGCTGACCTCGGAATAGAGGTCCGACAGGCAGACTATGCCAGGCCCAGCACGCTTGTGCCGGCATTCCAAGGAGCTGATCAGCTGCTGCTTGTGTCCTCAAGCGACCCGATGGCCGACGCCGTGAGCCTGCACCAGGCTGCCATCGACGCCGCTGTAGCTGCCAACGTCGGGCGCATCCTCTACACGAGCCACCAGGGTGCCGCGCTCGACACTCCATTTGGCCCCGGCCGTGACCACGCCAAGACAGAAGAGCTACTCGCTTCATCCGGAATCGCCTGGACCGCACTGCGCAACGGCTTCTACGCCCACAGTCTCACCTGGATGATGGGACCATGGCGTGAATCGGGAATCATCCAAGTGCCGGCTGACGGACCAGTGTCCTGGACCGCACGGGAAGACGCCGCAGAAGCCGCAGCGATTATCATTGCCTCAAACGAGGCCTACGACGGCCCCGTCACCCTGACCGTAAACGCAGCACCCACCTTCCACGACATAGCGACTATTGTGTCTGAGATTTCTGGGCGAACCGTCAAGACCGAAGTGATGGATCCGGATGCATGGGTAGCTGCAAAGATCGCCAGTGGCCAGCCGGAAGGCATGGCCCGCTTCACGCTTGGATTCTTCAGCGCGGCGAGTGCAGGGTTTTTCGCCGGGACCGACCCACTACTTGGCACGCTCCTCGGCCGTGAGCCAAACACCGTGCAGCAGCTATTTGCTCAACTGCAGACCTCCTAGATCGAGGGAACGCTCGTACGTACGCGATGTGATGACCATGCCCGCCGACTGCTGACCCAGACGTTCTACGAGCGGCTCTGAATCGATAACGGCGACGTGGTCTCGTGGCTCAGGCATCGCCGTTCGACGAGCGTCGCTGACGTGGCCAGCGCGCTGATCAAGGCCGGGAAGCAGAAGAGCCCCAGCAAGGCTAGGGCTCTTCCAGGTACCTCGACGGACCTGCTCGAAGCCGTCCGGTTGGACGGTGGTTCGAGTAAGGCCGTCATGGTGGAGGTGGCGGGAATCGAACCCGCGTCCAACGGCACCGTGTGCAGGGCTTCTCCGGGCGCAGCTCCCTGTGGTCTGCTCGGCCCCAGCGGTGTCGGGAGCAACTCCGCTGCCGGGCCCAGCTGCTGTTCGATGTCCCACCCGGGCCCGCAGCCGGCCCGGTCGGTGAGCCTCCTATCGACGCGGCCATCCCGGCCGGAGACACTCCGGGGGCCACGGCTTCACTGGTTATTAAGCAGCGAGAGCGAACTCAGTGCGGTTGGCACTTGTGTTTTCCGGCGCGGTGATTAACGAGGACGACGTCGGCTGCCTCGGCCCGCTTCCCCTGCCACGACATCCGCTGTCGAAGCCTGTCACCCCCTGGTCGTGAGTCACCCAGCATACGTCCCGGGAGTCGCCAGCAGCACATCCACCTCGACCTGCACCGCGTCCTTGACCCGGAGCGCCCCGAGCATGGTCGAGTACGGCGTCACCCCGTGCGCGCTCTGCACTACCGGCAGCACGCCGGTCAATCGCGTGCCGCCAACCGCCCCGAGCGCCCCGGCCGCCGCGGTCGCCACCCGCCACAGCACCGGCCGCTCCACCCCCGCCACGGTGAGCAGCCCGGTGAGCTCCAGCGTCGCGCCGCGGTCCTCGACCCCGACAGTCGCGAAGGTGATATCGCCACCGGCGAGCAGCTCCACGGCGGTCGCCACGATCGTGTCCTTGTCCTTGTCCGACAGCGGCTTCGCCCCGCCCTCGCCCGAGACCACCACCAGCGACGGCACCGCGGCGCGGACCGAGACCGAGAGCCCGTCCGGCCCGGACACGGCCCGCCCGGACCATTCCCTGGCCTCCATCAGCAGTCGGTGCCCGAACCGCGCGGCCCTCCCCTCGACGTCGGTGCGCAACCGCAACGTGCCGGCGGCCGGGCCCAGGTCCCACGAGCCGTGCGGGCGCGCGCTCATGCCGGGCTCCCGACCAGCGCCGCGCCGTTGTCCCAGCAGACCGCGCGCAGCCAGTCGTCGCCGAGGTCCAGCCGGGTCAGTGCCTCGAGTTGGTGGGCGTAGGGGTAGGGGATGTTCGGGAAGTCGGCGCCCAGCACGACCTTGCCGGCGAGACCGAGGTCGCGCACCCTGGCCAGATAATCCGGCGACGGCGAGAAGGGGAAGAAATCGGTGAACGCCATCGTGGTGTCCAGGCACACTCGCTCGTGTCGCTCCGCCATCGCGAGGAACTCCTCCTGCTCGGGCATCCCCATGTGGGCCACCACCAGCCGCAACGCCGGATGGCGCGACAGCACCCGCTCGACGGGTCCCGGCCCGGTGAACCGACCCGGGGTCGGCCCGCTCCCGACGTGGGCGACGACGACGGCCCCCGCCTCGGAGAGCATCCCCCACACCGGGTCCAGCAGCCCGTCGGACGGGTCGTAGTCACCGACCTGCACGTGCACCTTCCACACCAGCGCCCCCGCCGCCAGGGCATCCCGGACGTACGCCGACACCCCCGGCTCCGGGTGGAAGGTCGCCGTCGGCACCACCTCCGGGACCTCGGCCGCCCGGGCCAGCGTCCACTCGTTCAGCCACGCGGCCATGCCCGGCCGGTGCGCGTAGGCGAGCGCGGGGAAGCGCCGTACGCCGAGAGCGCGCAATGTCGCCAACCGCTCCGCGTCGTCGCCGCGATAGCGGATCGGCCACTCCCGGCCGAGCAGCGGCCCGGCGCTGTCGAAATAGTGGCGGACCTTGGCCAGCACCCGCTCCGGCATCAGGTGCACGTGCAGGTCGATCAGCCCCGGCAACCCCAGGGCCTGCCAGAACGCCGGCACGGTGGCATCGTCGGCCGGTCCCTGCATCAGGAGGCGTGCATCAGGCGACCGACACCACGACCTTGCCGCGCACGTGGCCGCCGGCGACCAGCCGGTGGGCGTCGGCGGTCTGCTCCAGCGGGAAGACCTGCGCGACGTCGATGGCCAGCCGGCCGGCGTCCACCAGCGCGGCGAGTTCGGCCAGGTCGACCGCCGACGGGGTGACGAACACGTAGGCCCCGCCGCGGGCCAGCACGTCCTGCGCGTCGATGATCGAGCCCAGCTCCCCGCCGGGCGCGAGCAGCGCCTGGGAGACCTCGAGGGCGTCGCCGCCGTGCAGGTCCAAGGCGATGTCGATGCCAGCCGGGGCGACGGTGCGGACCGCGTCGGCGAGCCCCGCGCCGTACTCCACCGGCTCGGCGCCGAGTCCACGCAGGTGCTCGTGGTTGCCCATCGAGGCAGTGCCGATCACCCTGGCCCCGGCGAGGACCGCGAGCTGGACGGTCATCTGCCCGACCCCGCCGGCGGCCCCGTGCACGAGCACGGTGTCGCCCTGCCCGACCCCGACGGCGCGGACCAGCTGCAACGCGGTCAGTCCGGCCAGCGGCAGCGCGGCGGCCGTCGTGAGCGGGACCGACGTCGGGGCCGGCGCGAGCACCCGCTCCGGGACCGCGACGAACTCGGCGCAGGTGCCGGGACCGATGCTGTCGAGCCGGGCGTAGCCGACCACCCGGTCGCCCACGGCATAGGTCGACGCGGCCGGCCCGCTGCGCACCACCTCGCCGGCCAGATCCCAGCCGGGCACGACGGGGAAGTGCGCGTCGAACAGCCCGTCGAGATGCCCCTCGCGGATCCCGATGTCGACCTGGTTGACCCCGGCGGCGGCAACCCGCACGAGCACCGAGTCGGGGCCGACCTTGGGCTCGGGCAGGTCGCCGAGGATCAGGACCTCGGGGCCGCCGAAGTGGTCGTAGCAGACAGCGCGCATGACCCCGATCCCATCATGCGGGCGACGATCGGGGCGATCGTGAGGGCAGCGGCGTCGAAGAAGCAGTAGCCGCCGGCGGCGCCACTCGGTGGATTGCCCTGCGCGATCAGGCCGGTGGGCGAGTGCGCCGACCAGGCCCAGGTGCCCAGGCCGGTCCCGACCAGCTCCAGCGTCGTCACGATGACGAACGCGCCGACATAGACCAGCTGGTTGCGCCCGCGCGCGAGGAACCACAGCAGGCAGGCCGCCCACACGGCGCCGAGGACGTCCAGGCGGGGGGCCAGGGGCGACAGACCCCAGAGTGCGTACGCCGCGACGGCGGTGATGGTGAGCCGGATGGCCGTCCCGGCCCGCTGCCGGAGCCATCCGCTGCGCCCCAATGCGAGTGCCCCGAGGTAGACCAGCCCATGACCCGGCGGGACGAAGCCGGGGACCCCGCCGGCGCGGTAGACGTAGACGCCGAGGCCGGCGCTGAAGGTGTACTCCACCAGCGTGGCGTAGCCGACGACGACGGCGACCTGCAGCCGGGCCAGCGTGCTCTCGCCGCGCAGCAGTGCCGCGAGCAGCAGCCAGGTCGCGACGGCGAGGCCGGTCTGGGCTCCCGGCGTACCGGCCAGCAGTCGGTCGGCGCCGAGCAGCAGCGGCACCCAGGCGAGCACCGTCCCGGTGACCAGCAGGTCGCGCGACCTCACCCCCGGCGGCCCTTGGCGTAGCGGCCGGCGGCCCGGGCGAGGTCGCGCCGGGCGTCGCGTTCGGCCATGTCGGCCCGCTTGTCATAGGCCTTCTTGCCGCGACCGAGGCCGATCTCGACCTTGACCCGGCCGTCCCGGAAATACAGCCGCAGCGGCACCAGCGTCTGGCCGCCCTGGGCGGTCTCCCTGTCCAGCTCGGTGATCTGCTTCTTGTGCAGCAGCAGCTTGCGGCTGCGGGCGGGGGCGTGGTTGGTCCAGGTGGCCTGCGCGTACTCCGGGATGTGGACCCCGATCAGCCACGCCTCGCCGCCCTTGACGCTGGCGTAGGCGTCCGACAGCGTCGCCCGGCCGGCCCGCAGCGACTTGACCTCGCTGCCGGTGAGCACGATCCCGGCCTCGACGGTGTCGGCGATGGCGTAGTCGTGCCTGGCCCGCTTGTTGCTGGCGATCAGCGCGGTCCCGTCGGCGGTCTTCTTCGCGGGGCCGCTGCGTCCCGGTCCCTTGGCCACCGGGCCATTATCCGCGCGCGGTGCCCGCCTTCGCCCCCGCGTCGGCGAGCAGGCCACCGACGACGGAGGACGCCCTGGCGAGCGCTGGGTCGCCTCCGGCGCTCGCCTGGGCGCCGGCCGGCGTCCCCACCGGCACGTCCGGTGTCACCCCGACGCCGTCGAGCAGCCGCCCCGCCGGGGTGCGGTAGTGGGCGACGGTGAGCTCCAGCGAGGACCCGTCGGAGAGCCGGACCGGCTCCTGCACAGAGCCTTTTCCGAAGCTGCGGGAGCCGACCACGAGCGCGCGGTGCCGGTCCTGCAATGCCGCCGCGACCACCTCCGCCGCGCTGGCGGTGCCCCCGTCGACGAGCACGGCGAGCGGCGTGGTCGCGTCGCCCCCGGCGTCAGCGGCCAGCGACGTCTCCGGTTGGCCGGTGCGCTGGTAGGACACCACCGGACCGCCGTCGAGGAAGCTGCCGGCGACGGTGACCGCCTCGTCGAGCAGGCCGCCCGGGTCGCCCCGCAGGTCCAGCACCACGCCGCGCAGCCCACCGGCCGCCCGGCGCGCCGAGTCGACCGCCGCCCGGACGGTGCGCCCGACCCCAACGCTGAAGGCGGCGATGCGCAGCCGCAGCACCCCGCCGGGCAGGGTCTCGGCGCCGACGTCCTGGACCGCGACCTCGCCCCGCCGCACGGTGGCAGCGTGCAGGATCCCGGCAGCCGATCGGGTCGTGAGCCGGACGCTGGTGCCGGGCCGGCCGCGCAGCTCGCCGACCAGCTCGGCGACCGCGCGGCCGCGGGCGGGGTGGCCGCCGACGGTGAGCAGCTCGTCTCCCGTGCGCATGGCGGCGGCCGATGCGGCCGAGCCCGGCAGCACGCTGCCCACCAGCACCCGCCCGTCGGCCTGCCGTCGCAGCCAGAGCCCGAGCCCGGCGTAGGAGCCGTCCAGCACGGTGGTGGCCGTGCTGGTGTCCCCGGCGGCGCGGTACGTCGCGTAGGGGTCGTCGAGCTCCGCCAGCATCGCCCGGATGGCCGCCGCATCGAGGGACGCGCGGGGAACCGGGTGCTCGGCGTCGGCGCTGAGCCGGGTGGCCGCCTCGGCGACCGGGCTGCCGGCACCCGACGCCGGACCGGCGACGTCCCGCGAGCCCCGCCCGGCCACCCCCACCACCAGCCCACCGGCGAACGCCGCGACGACCGCGGCCCCGATCGTCGCGGAGCGCAGCAGTCCGCGGGCTCGCCACACGATCGTCACAGTACGGCGGCGCCGCTGC
>JAABUL010008066.1_pt1 | contig 10931 bp, 9 predicted proteins | sample 5559151 | NCBI WGS metagenome assembly JAABUL01 (sample SAMN10711876, study PRJNA513368) | rock metagenome | isolation source: Antarctica rocks | place: Antarctica: Victoria Land, Pudding Butte sud | reverse complement strand
TGCGTGTCGCCGAGACGGGCGGCCCAATCCTCGGTCTGGATCAACTCGCCCGGCCCGATGAAGCCGTAGCGCAGCGACAACAGCCAGAAGAACTTGCTCAGCGGGCCGAAATGCTCCGGCACCAACGCGATCACTGCCTGGCGCGGCAGGACCGGGCATCGCAGCGCACGGGTGACAGCGCTGTAGGTCTCGATCGGCGTCCCTGCCGCCAGTCCGAAATTGCTGGCCTCGACCGGGAGGGCCGCCGGGATCACCCCCGCTTCGAGCCGCGAGTCGCCAAAAAACGTCACCTGGCCTAGCCGGCACTCCCGCAACATCGTCGACTTAGCCGCCCATGCGGCATAGCCGCTCTCCATGAATGCCATCGGCGCGGATGCGACGTACGCCCAGGCGAGCAACACCACCGCCACGAGCGAGCCGGCAAAAATCAGCAGATAACGGGAGAACGAGGGCTGCATGGGATCTTTCGGAACAACTGACGCAAACGCCGCCGAAGCGCAACCTCCGCGTGTGCAGGGGTCGCCCTAGTTTGGGTGCTTTTGTCACGCCACCCGGACTTGTATAGAGCCCCATGCGCCGAGCCATCCTCAAGCTGACGTGAAGCCCAGCCGCACGACCTTCATGCTCACAGCCGGGTTGCTGACCCTGGCCTGTGCTGCAGTGACGCAGGATGCCCAGGCGCAATTTGCGCCCGCACGGCTGCGACCTGGCCAGACGCCGGCGGCACCGCTGAGCCGCACCGAACCCGTCGGCTTCACCGCCGACGAGGTCCATTACGATCGGGAGCGCGGCATCGTCACCGCGACCGGCAACGTCGAAGCCTGGCAGAACGACCATGTGTTGCGCGCCGACACCATCACCTTCGACCGCAACACCGACGTCGCCGCCGCCAGCGGCCATGTGTGGATCGTCGAGCCGGATGGGCAGGTGCTGTTCAGCGACTACGCCGAGCTGACCCAGGGGATGCGCGAAGGCGTCATCAAGAACATGAGCGCCTTGCTGGCCGAGAACGGCCGGCTGGTGGCCAACGGGGTGCGGCGGACCGGTGGCAAGATCAACGAGATGAGCCGGGCGGTCTACAGCACCTGCAATCTGTGCCAGGAGGATCCGAGCAAGGCGCCGCTTTGGCAGATCCGCGCCCGCGACGCCGTGCAGGACCAGGTGAACAAGCGCATCGAGTATCGCGACGCCGTGGTCGACATCTATGGCGTCCCGGTCGCGTGGTTCCCGTATTTCTGGCACGTCGACCCTTCGGTGCGTCGCGCCAGCGGCTTCCTGATCCCGTCCTATGGCAACGGCAACGAGATCGGCACGTTCGTGCAGATCCCCTATTACTGGGCGATCGACGAACAATCCGACGCGACGTTCGTCGGCAACGTCAACACCGGCCAGGGATTCAACCTGGACGGCCAATACCGCCGCCGCTTCAACGATGGCACGCTGAACGTCAACCTCGGCGTCGGCTGGGACCAGGGCAAGCCGCAGGCGGCGATCTTCGCCAAGGGGACCTTCGCCTACGACGATACCTGGCGCTACGGCTTCGACATCAACCGCGCCACCTCTTCGGTCTACCTGCGCGACTACAAGTTCACCAACCATGCCGACGTGCTGGCCACGAACATCTATCTCGAGGGGTTCGGCACCGGCGCCTACTCGCGGCTCGATGCGCTGGCCTACCAGGGGCTGGTCAGCAGCATCTCGCAGGCGCGCCTGCCGTATGTGCTGCCGCGCTACAAATATAGCTATTTAGGCGAGCCGGACGCGCTCGGCGGGCGCTTCAGCCTGGATAGCGAGAACTTCAACGTCTTGCGCCAGATCGGCACTAATACACAGCGTGTCGCGGCCTCGATGAAGTGGGAGCGGCCGTTCGACGGTGCGCTCGGCGAGCAGTACAACGTGACCGTGCGGACCGACGTTGCGGGCTACAACGCCAGCACCCTCGACCAGAACCCGAACTACTACACACGCGGCTCGGCCGCGACGGCGCGGGCGCAGCCCAACGTGGCGCTCGACATGCGCTGGCCGTTCGTGCGCGAGAGCACGAGCGGGTGGGGCCGGCAGATCATCGAGCCGATCGTCCAAGCGGTGGCCGGGCCGAACGCGGGCGGTCTGCGCAAGCAGGCGATCCCGAACGAGGACAGCCTGGACTTCGAATTCACCGACCAGAACTTGTTCTCGATCAACAAATTCCCCGGTATCGACCGCCAGGAAGGCGGTCTGCGCCTCAACGCCGGGCTGCATTACAACTGGAGCGGCGGCGGCATGGCGTTCGACCAGCTCGTCGGCCAGAGCTACCGCACCCATGCCGGCGACACCTTCCCGGTCGGCAGCGGCCTCGACCACCGCGCCTCCGATGTCGTCACCCGCACCACCTTCGCGCCGACCTCCTGGCTGGACGTCACCGGCCGCAGCCGGCTCGACCGCCGCAACCTCAGCCTGCGCTTCGCCGACGTGCAGGGCAGCGCCGGCACCAACCTGCTGCGACTCAGCGCCGGCTATCTCTATTCCGACGTCAACCCCTACTTCTACTACGACCAGGCCACCGTACCAGCCAGCTACTACCGGCCCCGCAACGAACTCCTCGTCGGCGCCACCGGCACCTATGACAAGTATCGCTTCTCCGCTTACGGCAGGCGCGATCTCGCTCTCAACAAGATGGTCGCCGCAGGCGTGCGCGCCACGTATGAGGACGAGTGCTTCATCTTCGACGCCAACCTCAGCCGGCGTTACACATCGTTAAATGGTGACAGCGGGGCGACGCTCGTATTATTCCAGATAACCTTCAAGACCGTCGGGCAGTTCGGCTTCCATGCCTTCTGAGACGCTCTGCCCGAACAACCGGTCGCCCAACCGAGGACGCCTCATGGTCTCGCTCCGCCCGCTCCTGCGCCCAATCCTGCTTGGGGCCGTGTTCGCCACCGCCGCCGCGCCTAGCTTCGCCCAGCGCCCGCCCCGAGCGCCCGCCGCGGCCAGCGCTCCGACCGAGTCGGCGGAAAAGATCGTCGCCGTGGTCAACGGCGACGCTATCACCACAGGCGACATCAGCGCCCGCGGCCGCCTGTTCGCGCTCAGCACCGGCCTGCCGGTGACGCCCGAAGTGCTCGAGCGGCTGCGCCCGCAGGTGCTCAAGCAGCTCGTCGACGAACGCCTGCGCCTGCAGGAGATCCAGCGCCGCAAGATCGTCATTGGCGACCGCGAGATCGCCGAGGCGATCGGCGAGATCGAGCAGCGCAACGGCATGCCCAAGGGCGCCCTCGGCTCCGCGCTGCAGGGCCGCGGCGTCGCGTTGCGCACCCTGATCGACCAGGTCCGCGTCCAGCTCGGCTGGACCCGCGTGCTGCGCGAGGAGCTCGGCGCCAAGGGCGAGATCGGCGATGCCGAGATCGCCGAACAGCGCCGCCTGTTCAAGGCGCAGACCGGCCAGCCCGAATACCACGTCGGCGAGATCTTCATCCCGATCGACGATCCGGCCAAGGCCTCGGACGCCCAGCGCTTCGCCGAAACCGTCATCTCCGAGCTGCGCCAGGGCGCCCCCTTCCCGGTCGTCGCCGCCCAGTTCAGCCAGAGCCAGACCGCGCTGCAGGGCGGCGACAACGGCTGGGAACGCGCCAGCCAGCTCGACCCGGCGATCGCCGGGGTGATCCGCGAAATGCCCCCCGGCGCCATCAGCAACCCGGTCCGCGTCCCCGGCGGCATCAGCATCGTCACCCTCGCCGGCAAGCGCGTCATCGGCCAGGACCAGTCGACCGTGCTGAACATCCGCCAGGTGTTCTACCCGTTCAGCGCCCCGCTCAATCCCAACGCGCCGACCGAGCAGCAACGCAAATCCGTCGAGCAGGCCTCCGCCGTCAGCAAGAGCGCCAAGAGCTGCAGCGACATCGAGGCGGCCAACGAACGCGAAGGCAAGACCCGCCCGTCCGACCCCGGCGAGGTCCGGCTCGAAGGCATCGGCTCGCCGCCGTTGCGCGCGCTCCTCGCCGACCTGCCGATCAGCCAGCCCAGCCGCGCCCTGGTCGCCAGCGAAGGCGTCGCCGTCGTCATGGTCTGCAGCCGGGAGGTGAAGACCCAGAGTGAACCGTCCAAGCAGGAAATCACCAGCCGCCTGCTGAACGACCGGATCGAGCTGACGTCCCGCCAATTGCAGCGCGACCTCAAGCGCCGTGCCGTGATGGACATGCGGGTCGACAACCTCGCCGCCCGTTAAGCCGCCGCCGCCCAAGCTCCCGCCACTTCGGGACGTCATCGGCCGCCACGGACTCGACGCCCGCAAATCGCTCGGCCAGCACTTCCTCCTCGACATCACTCTCACCAGCCGGATCGCCGCGTTGGCCGGCGACCTGGCCGGGCGCGAGATCGTCGAGGTCGGCCCCGGACCCGGCGGCCTGACCCGGCCCCTGCTCGACGCCGGCCCGGACCGCCTGCTCGCCGTCGAACTCGACCGCCGCGCCATCGCCGCCATGCACGAGTTGCAGACCCACTACCCCGGCCATCTCGAGGTGCTCGAGGCCGACGCGACTACCCTCGACCTCACCAGCCTCACCCGCGCCCCACGCCAACTCGCCGCCAACCTGCCCTACAACGTCGCCACCCCCCTGCTCGTCGGCTGGCTGCGGCAGGCCGGTTTGTGGGAGCGCATGACCCTGATGTTCCAGCTCGAGGTCGCCGAGCGAATCTGCGCCGCGCCCGACACGTCCGGGTTCGGTCGATTGAGCGTGCTGGCGCAATGGACCTGCCGGACGGAGCTGCTGCTGCGCCTGCCGCCAGGCGCCTTTGTCCCGCCGCCCAAAGTGTGGTCCGCCGTGATCGGGCTCGTGCCGCATGCCGAGCAGCCGCCGGCCGACCTGTTCCGCACCATGGAGCGCCTGACCGCGGCCGCGTTCGGCCAGCGCCGCAAGATGCTGCGCGGCAGTCTCCGCCCGCTCGGCGGCGAAGCGCTGCTCGACCGCGCCGGCATCGCCCCGGAGCGCCGCGCCGAGACGCTGACCATCCCGGAATGGGACCGCCTCGCCCGCCTGGTGCACCCTGAACTCAGTCCAACGGGATAAGCTGATGGCCGACGACAGCATGAGCCCCGACTACCTGCGCGGCTGGCAAGCCGCTCTGCTGGCCGTCCAGCACTGGCACGAGGACCAGGCTACCAAGGCCATGGTCCTCTCGCGCCGCACCCGCTTCCCCAAGAACCTCGAGCGAGAGGCCGAGCTGCACCGGCACTGCGCCGAGATGATGCCGACCCTCTCGCCCGAGGACGTGTGAGCGGGTCGGTCTACCCGTTGCCGATCAGGATGCCCGCTACCAGCACGAGGGCGCCGCCGAGCATGACCTTGGCGACCGCCGAGACCGGCGGCGTATCCATGTATTTCCACTGGATCCAGGCGATCACCAGCAATTCGATCAGCACCACCACGCCGGCCAGGATCGTGGCTCTCCAGAAGTCCGAAATCAGGTAGGGCAAGGTGTGGCCGATGCCGCCGGCCACCGTCATCAGCCCGCACACCAGGCCGCGCAGGAACGGCGTGCCGCGCCCTGACAGTTTGCCGTCATCGGCCAGCGCCTCGGCAAACCCCATCGAGATGCCCGCGCCGACCGACGCGGCGATGCCGACCAGGAACGCGTCATGGCTGTTCTGGGTGGCGAACGCGGCCGCGAACACCGGCGCCAGCGTCGACACCGAACCGTCCATCAGGCCGACCAGGCCCGGCTGGATGATCTGCAGGATGAACCGCTTGCGCGCGCTCTCGTCCTCCTCGTCGCGCTTCTCGCCAGGCAGGCGCTTGGCGGAAATGGTATCCGCGGCGCGCTGGTGCTCGATCTCGGCGGTCGCCAGGTCGCCGAGCAGTTTGCGGACCGCGGCGTCGGTCGAGCGGGTGGCTGCCTCGGTGTAGAAGCGACTGGCGTCGACCTCCATCTGGCGCGCGTGCTTGCGCACCGCGTCGATGCCGAACTGGCGCACCTGCCAGGCCGGCTTGCGCGCAACCGCGCCCTTGACGTCCTGCCGGCGGACCAGCGGGATGTGGTTGCCGAAGCGACCGACGAAGCTGTCGATCAGCATGCGCCGGTGTTCGCTCTCCTCCTCGGCCATGTCGTCGAACACGCGGGCGCTGTCCGGGTATTCCTCGCGCAGGCTCTCGGCGAAGTCGGCATAGATTCGGCCATCCTCTTCCTCGCTGCTGATCGCGAGGGCCAGGATCTCACGCTCGGTGAGGGAATTGAATGATCGCATGCGGCCAGAATTGGATGCGCCCGGCGAGAGGTCAAGGCGAATACGCAATGATGCGAGCGCCTCGCAGTTGCAGTATTACACGACGCTGGCAAGTCGTTGCCTGCCAGGCTATCCTGTTACGATGACCTACCAACAGTTCTGGCTTCGCTACTTGCGCGCCCACGCCAAGCCGCAAACCAGGGCGCTGCATTACTGCGGCAGCCTGCTTGCGCTGGCCTGCTTACTGGCCGGGCTTGCCACCCTCGACTGGCGCTTGATCATCGCCGCACCGCTCGTCGGCTACGGCTTCGCCTGGACCGCCCATCTCGGCATCGAGGGCAACCGCCCCGAGACGTTCGGCCATCCGCTCTGGTCGCTGCTGAGCGACTTCCGCATGGTCGGCCTCTGGCTCGCTGGCCGGCTCCAACCGCACCTGCAGCAGGCCGAGATCAACGCGTCGCCACCATGAACGAGCCGCGTGGTCCATAACGCCACGCTCAGCTGCTGGCGGATGCCGTTGATGCTCAGGGCGATGTCGATCGTATCGGGCCGCGGTCGGCGCAATTGTGTCGGCATGTGGCCGTCCTCGGTTAGCGCCGAGCAAACAACGCGCCGGTGCGGGTCCCCTACAACACCGTGAGCACGTCAGCCCGGCCTGACGCCGCCGAGATCGGCCATCCATCCCGCCGCCGTCAGCCGCAGCGCCGAGACGGTGTCCCGCATGGCGACCTGGTAGATGGGCTGGAACAGCACGATCACGTGCGCCTGCTCGACCATCGCCTGCTGATACTCGACCCACAGCGCCTGCTGCCGCGGCCCGTCCGCCTCCGTCCCGGCCCGCTCGACCAGGTTGGTGAGCGCAGCCGGCGGCTCGAAGCCCACTCGGCGCGCCACGCGCTGCAAAGACGCCACCGCCCACGACCGAGTCTCGACCACGGGCTGGGTCCAGAACTGCAGCGACGCCTGCGCCCGGCCGCCGAGATACCGCGTCCGCATCGCCGCCGGGTCGAGCGGCTGCAGCGTCGCCTTGATGCCGACCCGGCCGAGATCGGTCCGCAGCTTCTGCGCCAGCGTCGACATGGCCAGCCCGGCAATGGCGCCGTCGGCGTAGCTCAGCTCGAACGTGAACCCGTCGCCCAGCTCGGCCTCCTGCAGCAAGGCCCGCGCCTGGTCCAGGTCCTGACGGAACCCGATCGTGCGCGCCACCGCCTCGGTCGAGCCGCGCACGCCGATCGGCAGGAAACTCGCTGGCCGCACCGCCTTGCCGCCCAGCAGGCGCCCGAGAATGCCGTCGTAATCGATCGCATAGCCGATCGCCTGCCGGGCTTTTTGCGTTGCGAGCGCAGGATTGAGGCTCTTGTCGCCGTTCAATGCCAAATAGACGAAATCCAGGCTCGTCACGCTCTCGGCCCGCATCCCCCGGTCGCTCTGCAGGCTCACGATCTGCTCGGGAATGAGGTTGAACGCCACCTCGATCTCCTCCCGCCGCAGGGCCCGGACCTGCGCCGCCGCATCCGCCATATGCAGGATCGTCACGCGGCGAAAGCCCGGCGCGCCCCGCCAGGAGCGCGGATTGGCAGCCAGCTCGACCACCTGATTGCGCGCCCACCTTGTCAGCACATAGGGGCCGGTGCCCGCCGAGTTCTGGTTCAGCCACTCGGTCGCCCGGTCGGCCCGGTCGGCGCCCGGCTCGTCCGTGCCGCCATGCCGACGCAGCACGCGCTCCTCCAGCACCCCATAGCTGGGCGAGGCGAGGATGCCCAGGATCGGCGCATCGACTGTCTTCAAGCCGATTTCCAGCGTCGCCGGGCCAGGCGCCGTGACGCTCGACACCGCATCGAGGAACTGCGCCGGCTGATCGCCGATCGCGCGCAGGCGGTTGAGGCTGAACGCCCAGTCCGCCGCCGTGACCGGCGCGCCGCTGGCGAACACCACGTCCGGGCGCAGCGTGAAGCGCAGGCCCTGCCCATCAAGGATCCGCTCCCAGCCGGTCGCCAGCGACGGCACCACGCCGGTATAACTGCCGGGCACGTAGGTCACGAGCGTGTCGTAGACCGCCGCCAACGTCAGCGGCGGGGAGTAGTTGGCCTGCCGCGCCGGGTCGAACGTGACGGTATCGCTGATGCTGAGCCCGATCGAGAGCACGTGCCGCCGCGTCTGCGCTATTGCCGGCGCCGCCAGCAGCAGCGCCGCGAGCTGGCGACGGGTGAGGTCCACAACCCGGTGCATGCGCTCCCCTTCCTGCCCGACCATAGCCACCGCTTACGCTCGCCGGCAAACCGCGCTAAAAGCCCGGCATGTCCGTTTTGACCCATCCTGGGATCAGCCATGTTTGATTTTGCATGGTCCGAGATCGCGTTGATCGGGATCGTGGCTCTTATTGCCATCGGCCCGAAGGACCTGCCCGTGGCCATGAAGGCCATCTCGCAGATGATCAAGAAGGCCCGCCGCATGGCCGGCGAGTTCCAGACCCATGTCGACGAGATGGTGCGCGACGCCAACCTCGGCGACGTGCGCGACCAGTTCAACGAGATCCGCCGGATGGACATCAAGAGCACCATTCTCAAGGCGGTGGACGACGACGGCACCATCCGCGCCAGCATGGCCCCACCGACGATGGACTTCTCGCCGCCGCCGCCGCCCGTGCCGGTGCACGACGCCGAACCGTCTCCCGCCATCGGCGCCGAGGAGACGCCCGCGCCGCAGACCGTCGAGGCGCTCGCTACACCGTCCGGCACCCCACCTGCCTTCATCCCGCCGGGCTTCGCCCCGTCGCGCGAAGCAGCAGCGCCCGTGCCGCCCGCCTTCGTGCCGCCCGCCTTTGTTTCTGAACACGTCTAAGCCCTGACCGCGCTCAAGGCTTAGACCCCAAATTGGCGTCAAATAAACTGGCCGATCCCGCAGACGATCCCATCAACGACAAGCCCATGCCGCTGCTCGAGCATTTGATCGAGCTGCGGCGCCGACTGCTATGGTCGGCCCTGGCACTCTTCATCTGCTTCGGCATCTGCTATTATTTCAGCCGCGAGATCTATTCCTTCCTGGTCCAGCCGCTCGCCAACATCCTCGAGCAGCGCGGCGCCAACCGGCGCATGATCTACACGCAGCTTTACGAAGCCTTCTTCACCTATCTGCGCGTCGCGTTCTTCGGCGCCGCCTTCATCTCCTTCCCCGTGGTCGCCAGCCAGGTCTACCTCTTCGTCGCCCCAGGCCTCTATCGGAGCGAGAAGCGCGCCATCGTGCCGTTCCTGGTCGCTACCCCGGTGCTGTTCGTGGCTGGCGCCGCGCTGGCCTACTACATGGTATTCCCCGCCGCCTGGAGCTTCTTCCTGAGCTTCGAGACGCCGACCGGCGCCGGCGGGCTGCCGATCGAGCTGGAAGCCAAGGTCAGCGAATACCTCAGCCTGGTGATGAAGCTGATCTTCGCCTTCGGCATCGCCTTCCAGCTGCCGGTCCTGCTGACGCTGCTCGCCAAGGTCGGCATCATCAGCTCCGCCGGGCTGAAGAAATATCGTCGCTACGCCTATGTCGGCATGTTCATCGTCGCCGCGATCATCACGCCGCCCGACGTCATCACCCAGACCGGCTTGGCCGTGCCGCTGATCATCCTCTACGAAATCTCGATCCAGTGCGCCCGCCTCGTCGAGACCAAGCCGGTCGACGCCTGACGTGCACGACCTGCGCGCCATCCGGCACGACCCGGCCGCCTTCGACCGTGACCTCGCCCGGCGCCGCCTACCCGCCCGCGCCGACGCCATCCTCGACCTCGACACCGGCCGCCGCGCCGCCCTTACCGCGCTGCAGGTCAGCCAAGCCCAACGCAACGCCCTGGCCCAGCAGATCGGCCAAGGCAAGCGCGCCGGCACCGACACCGTCGGCCTTGAGGCCGTAGCCATCGCGCTGCGCGAGACCATGGCCGAATACGAGATCCGCGCGGCCGGACTCGACGCCGCCATCCGCGCCGAGATGGACGTCCTCCCCAACCGCCTCGACCCGACCGTGCCGGACGGCGCCGACGAGAGCGCCAACGTGGTCCTAACCCAATCCGGCGAGCCCACCGCGCCCGGCTTCCCGGCGCGCGAGCATTTCGAGCTCGGCGAGGCGCTCGGCATGATGGAGTTCGAGGCCGCCGCCCGCATGTCGGGCTCGCGCTTCACCATCCTGCGCGGCCCGCTGGCCCGGCTCGAGCGCGCGCTCGGCCAGTTCATGCTCGACCTGCACACCACCGTGCACGGCTACACCGAGACCCAGGTGCCGCTCCTGGTCAACGACGCCGCCGCCTACGGCACCGACAAGTTGCCGAAATTCGCCGACGACCTGTTCCGCACCACCGACGGCCGCTGGCTCATCCCCACCGCCGAGGTGCCGCTCACCAGCCTGGTGATGGAGCAGATCGTCCCCGAGGCGCAGCTGCCGATCCGCGTCACCGCGCTGTCCGAATGTTTCCGCAGCGAGGCCGGCGCCGCCGGGCGCGACACCCGCGGCATGCTGCGGCAGCACCAGTTCCGCAAGGTCGAGCTGGTCAGCATCACCCACCCGGATCACAGCGCCGGCGAGCACGAGCGCATGACCGCCTGCGCCGAGGCGGTGCTGGCCGGGCTGGGCCTGACCTTCCGCCGCATGCTGCTCTGCGCCGGCGATACCGGCTTCGGCGCCGCCAAGACCTACGACCTCGAGGTCTGGCTCCCCGGCCAGAAGGCCTGGCGCGAGATCAGCTCCTGCTCCAACACCC
>JAABUL010008064.1_pt1 | contig 10932 bp, 10 predicted proteins | sample 5559151 | NCBI WGS metagenome assembly JAABUL01 (sample SAMN10711876, study PRJNA513368) | rock metagenome | isolation source: Antarctica rocks | place: Antarctica: Victoria Land, Pudding Butte sud | reverse complement strand
AGATCACCAAACTCAAGCTCGTCAAGCGCCAGATGTATGGCCGCGGGAAGATCGACCTCCTGCGCGCTCGAATAGCCCAGCCAGCGTGAAAATGGCTGCCGATCAGCACCAAGTTCGCGCCAGAGCCGCAAATCTGCCATCCCTCCGGTCGGACGCGGCATCCCGCCGACGCGCTTGCGCGGTGTCCGGCATGGTGATCGGCGGCAAGCCTCGGCAAGCCCGGTCGCCCCACGCGCGAGAGACACGCCATGCCGTCGCCCGAAACAAATCCGTTCCTGACAGCGGATGCCGACCGGCACGCGATCTGGGACATGCTGGTCCGGCGCGACATCGATGCCTTCACGCGCCGGGACTGGGACATGGTGGCCGACGACTTCGTGGCGGCGGGGTTCCTGGGCATCGACGCCGGTCGCTCGCCCAACCCGGACAGCTGGCGCCTGGCCTACACGCTCGACGATTACCGGGCGGCGTGGCTCGAAGAGGCCGCGGCCGCCAAGCCCTGCCGCCCCGACCTTCGCACCGCGCTCTTCGCCGCCACCGTGCTGCGCGACATCGATCTCGCCGGCGACGTCGCCCTGGCGCACAAGAAGTTCGACGGCGTCGTTCGGCCGATCGACGCGATGCCGGAGATTCTGAACTGGCAGACGCTCTATCATTGCCGCCGGCTTTGCGGGCGCTGGAAGATCACCGGCTTTACGGGTTACATGCCCCCATCCGATCGCGGGCTCGCGGCGGCCTTGACCGGAGCAACCATGCGGTTCGACCTCGTCCTCGCCAAGGGTCGCGTGATCGATCCCTCGCAGGGCCTCGACCGCGTCACCGACGTCGCGTTCGCGGACGGGCTGGTGGCGGAGGTCGGCGATGACATCGATCCGCGCGGCGCCGCGGTCCGCGATCTCTCGGGCCGGATCGTCACGCCGGGGCTCATCGACCTGCACACCCACGTCTATTGGGGCGGCACCTCGCTCGGGATCGACGCCGAGGACTTCGCCCGCAGAAGCGCGGTCACGACCTGCGTCGACGCGGGCAGCGCCGGACCGGGCAACTTCGCCGGTTTCCGCAAGCACGTAATCGAGCCGAGCCGCATCCGCATCCTGCCCTTCCTCCACGTCTCCTTCGCGGGCATCTACGGCTTTTCCACCAAGGTCATGGTGGGCGAGGGGCACGACATCCGGCTCCTCGCGGCGCGCGACTGCGTCGAGGTGGTCGAGCGCAATCGCGACCTCATCGTGGGCATCAAGGTGCGGCTCGGGCGCACCGCCAGCGGCACGGCCGGCATCGTCCCGCTCGACGTCGCCGAGCAGGTGGCGGACGAAACCGGACTGCCCATGATGGTCCATATCGACGAGCCGCCGCCCTCCTACGAGGCCGTGGTGGACCGCCTCCGGCCGGGCGACATCCTGACCCACTGCTTCCGGCCCTTCCCGAACGCCCCCGTCGACGGCAGGGGCGCTGTCAAGCCGGCCTTGCTGGCAGCGCGGCGGCGCGGCGTGCTGTTCGACGTCGGGCACGGCATGGGATCCTTCTCCTGGAAGGTCGCCCGTGCCATGCTGGCCGAGGATTTCCTGCCCGACACCATCTCGTCCGACGTCCACGCGCTCTGCATCGACGGTCCTGCCTACGATCAGGTCACGACCCTGTCGAAGTTCCTGGCGCTCGGCGTGCCGCTCCCCGCCGTGATCGCGGCCTCGACCGCGAATGCCGCCAAGGCCTTGGGCCGCCCGGACCTCGGCTCGCTGAAGCCCGGCAGCATCGGCGACGCCAGCATCCTGTCGCTCGATGCCGGGGCGTTCCCGCTGGAGGACGTGCGCGGCGAGGTCGTGACGGCGCGGGAGCGCCTGTTCGCCAGAGGCGTGGTGGTGGGCGGCCGCTGGTGGCACCCAGCCTGAACGGAGGGTTGGAAGGACGTGAAGCATTTGTGCTGGGGGAGCCCCACCATGCGGCTGGAACGGCTCGAAACCGCACCGGACGCCGAGGACGCGAGCCCCGCGCCCGCCTCTGCCTCGCTGCCGTGGGCCGTAGTTCCACGCGCGCGTCCGGCCTGAACCGCATGCTGCAGCCGCCCCCCGCCCAACCCGGCATGACCCTCGACGAGGTCGACACCCCCGCTCTCGTCATCGACCTCGACGCTCTCGAGGCCAACCTCGACAGCATGGCGGCGCTTGCCGCAGCGGCGGGCATAAAGCTGCGGCCGCATGCCAAGACCCACAAATCGCCCGTGATCGCCCACCTGCAGATGCGTCGCGGCGCAGTCGGCCAATGCGTCCAGAAGGTGGGTGAGGCCGAGGTCCTGGCCTGGGGCGGCGTGCCCGACATCCTGGTCAGCAACGAGGTCGTCGGCCCGCGCAAGCTGGCCCGGCTCGCGGCCCTGTCGCGCATCGCCGAGGTGGCGGTCTGCGCCGATCACATGGGCGGCGTCGCGGGGCTCGAGCAGGCGGCGCGCGACGCGGGCGTGCGCTTGACCGTGCTGATGGAGATCGATGTCGGCGGTCGCCGTTGCGGGCTCCGGCCCGGACCCGACGCCCTGATGCTGGCCCGGAGCATCGCCGGAAGTCCCCATCTGCGTTTCGGCGGGCTCCAGGCCTATCACGGGCGGGCTCAGCACCAGCGCAGCCTCGACGAGCGGCGGCTCAGCATCGCGGAAGCGGCCGGGATCGCGGCTGCGGTCCGGGACGACCTCGCCCGGGCCGGCATCGCCTGCCCGGTGGTGAGCGGGGCCGGAACCGGGACCTTCGCGCTCGAAGCCGCGTCCGGCGTCTATACGGAACTGCAGGTCGGGTCCTATGCCTTCATGGACGCTGACTACGGCCGCAACGAAACGCCGCCGACGTTCCGTCAGGCCCTGTTCGTTTTGGGCGGCGTCATGAGCCTGCCGCGCTCCGACCTCGCCGTGGTGGATGCCGGCCACAAGGCCGTGGCGATCGACAGCGGCTTGCCGGTTCCCTGGGACAGGCCCGGCGTGACCTATGCCGGCGCCTCGGACGAGCACGGCAATCTGGCACTCGCAACGCACGCGGCGCCCCTCGCGCTGGGCGAGAAGGTCCTGCTGGTGCCGGGCCATTGCGACCCGACCGTCGATCGCTTCGACTGGTACGTGGGCCTGCGCCGCAACCGTGTCGAATGTCTCTGGCCTGTGGCGGCGCGGGGCGCGATGGCGTGACCCGGGGCAGAAACGGCGAGGCGCGCGATGCCGCGACCCGCCGCGGTCGGCGGGTCGCTCGGCCATTGTCAAACCGGCGTCGAACCGCGAAGACCGGACCCGGCGTCACCAGCCCCGGGCCCGTCCATGAACCCCGTCTATGCCGACCTTCCCACGACCGTGTTCGAAACCATGTCGCGACTCGCGCGGCAGCATGGGGCCGTCAACCTCGGCCAGGGTTTTCCGGAGGACCCCGGCCCGCTCGATCTGCGCCGCAAGGCCGCCGAGGCCGTGGTCGACGGCTGGAACCAGTATCCCCCCATGATGGGCCTGCCGGAACTGCGGCAGGCCGTGGCCGACCACTACGGGCGCCATCAGGGATTGGTGGTTTCGGCCGAGGACGTCATGGTGACGTCGGGCGCCACGGAAGCCCTGGCCGGCGCCCTGCTGGCGCTGATCGAGCCCGGCGACGAGGTGGTGCTCTTCCAGCCCATGTACGACGCCTATCTGCCGCTCGTGCGGCGCGCCGGCGGCGTCGCGCGCTTCGTCACCCTGAAGCCGCCGCACTGGACCTTCTCGGACGACGATCTCGCCCAGGCCTTCTCGGACCGGACCAAGGTGGTCCTGTTCAACAATCCCCTGAACCCGTCCGGCACGGTGTTCGGCCGCGACGCGCTGGAGCGGTTGAGCCGGTTCTGCCTCGTCCACGACGCCGTGGCGCTCTGTGACGAGGTCTGGGAGCACGTCGTCTTCGACAACGTCGCGCATCTGCCGATGATGAGCCTGCCCGGCATGGCGGAGCGAACCGTCAAGGTCGGCTCGGCCGGCAAGATATTCGGCCTCACGGGCTGGAAGGTCGGTTTCGTGGTGGCGGCACCGGCCCTCCTGCGCGGTCTCGCCAAGGCGCATCAGTTCCTCACCTTCACGACCCCGCCGAACCTGCAGAGCGCCGTGGCCTACGGGCTCGCCAAGCCGGGCGCATATTTCGCCGAGGTGAGGGCGGACCTGCAGCGCTCGCGCGACCTGCTGGCCTCGGGCCTCGCCGCGCGCGGCTTCGCGGTGCTGCCCGCCCAGGGCACCTATTTCCTCAACGTCGACCTCGCGCCGCTCGGCGTCACCGACGACGTGGCTTTCTGCGAGCGGCTCGTCGAGCATCACGGCGTCGCGGCTGTGCCGGTCTCGGCGTTCTACGCCGAGGACCCGGTGCGCAACGTGGTCCGATTCTGCTTCAGCAAGAGCGACGCGACGCTTCTGGCCGCGCTCGACAGACTGGAAGGGGTGGCGCGCAGAAGCGCGTGACCGAGGCTGCTTCAGGGTTGCCTGAGACACCTCGCAAGCGGCCGATCTCCGCCGGATGACGTGCATGATAAGCGAAGGACAGGGCGGCCCGCGCTGTGAGGATGTCCCGCCAGCGCAAGACGGCTGCGGTGCTGCAGTTGTTGCGGGACAAGGACCTCGAGACCGTGTCTCGCGGGCTTGGCGTCCCGGCGGCCACGCTGAGCGGTGTCGCCAGATCTCCCCTTGGGTTTGGTATATTCGCTGGCGGCAGCACGTTCCGCCTCGGTCAGCTGCTCCAGGATCGCCTTCGCGGCGGTGACGTAGGACCGCCCCGCCGGAGTCAGCTCCAATCCCTTTGCTGATCGGATCAGCAAACTGGCGTTCAGGTGCGCTTCTAACTCCGCCACCTTGCGGCTGACCGTGGCCAGCGGGAGCCGGAGATTCCGGCTCGCCCTCGACAGGCTGCCGCCCTCAACGGCGGTGATCAGCACCGACATGGCGTCAAGACGATCCAAGGGGCCTTCCACAAAGTGAGAGGTCTCCTGCCGAACTTAGCGGCTGCCCCTTGAGCATGGGAAGCCCCAAAAACAGCGGGACGAACACGATGGCAGGCGGCTCCCCCGGCCCGGCCGAGACGTCGTCAACGCGAAGGAGCACCCCAATGACCACCCGCATCTATCATCGGACCGCCGAGGTGAAAGGCCGCAAGATCTTCTACCGTGAGGCGGGCGACCCTGCCGCGCCCACGATCCTGCTGCTGCATGGCCTGCCCACCAGCAGCCAGATGTTCCGTGACCTGATCCCGGGGCTGGCCGACCGCTTCCACCTGATCGCTCCCGACTATGTCGGCTTCGGCCATTCCGACGCGCCGGCACGCGGCGAGTTCACCTACACCTTCGACAACCTCGCGGCCCATGTCGCGGGGCTGGTCGATGTGCTGGGGCTGAGCTCGTTCATCCTTTACATGCAGGATTATGGCGGCCCGATCGGCTTCCGCCTGTTCACACAGCGCCCGGAGCGCGTGAAGGGCTTCATCATCCAGAACGCCAACGCCTACATGGAAGGCGTCGGCGATGCGCCCAAGGGCGTGCTGCTGCCGCTGTGGGAGAACCGCACGCCCGAGACCGAGAAGCCGGCGCGCGAGTTCGTCAGTCTGGAGGGCACCAAGTTCCACTGGCTGGTCGGTGCCAAGGACGCCGAGGCGATCAACCCGGACAATTGGGTGCTTGACCAGGCGCTGCTCGATCGGTCTGGGGTGCAGGACTACCAGGTCGACCTGCTGGAGAACTACAAGTCCAACATCGCCCTCTATCCCGAGTGGCAGGCCGCCTTCCGCGCGCACAAGCCGAAGACGCTGATCGTCTGGGGCAAGAACGACCCGTTCTTCATCCCGCCGGGCGCGCGCGCCTACCTGAACGACCTGCCCGAGGCCAAGTTGGTGTGGCTCGACGCCGGCCACTTCGTGCTCGACGAAAACGCCTCGCAGGTCGCCACCGAGATCAAGGCGGTTTTCGCCGCCTGAACGATCCTCACCCACCTGGCCGCCCCTTGCCTTGGGGTGGCCGGCCTCTCTCTCCATAAAGGATTTTCCCCAATGACATCGCCTATCGACATCGTGAAGTCCTTTTATGACGCACTCGGCCGGGGCGATGCTTCGGCAGCGTTGGGCCTCCTTTCGCCCGATATGGAGTGGAACGTGGTGGCCGGCTGGCCGTACAAGCCTACCGGCCGGGGTCCAAAGGGGGTTGCCGAAGGCGTGCTGAAGCCCGTGTTCAAGGAGTGGCGCGATTACGCGCTGCACGGCAGCGACCTGCTCGTCGCTGGCGACAAGGTGGTGTCCATGGGCCTGATGACCGGCGTCCACACGGTCACCGGCAAGCCGCTTGAGGCCGCTTACGTCCACGTCTGGGAAGTCGCCGACGGTCAAATCGTGCGGATGCGCCAGACCGTGGATACCGCGCGCGTGATGGAGGCCCGGTCGTGAGCGCGCGTGTCGCCCTGGTTGCTGGCGCCAGCCGGGGCATCGGCAAGGCGACCGCTGTGCGTCTGGCGCGCGATTTTGCGTCCGTGGCGTTGGTCGCACGCAGCGCCGAAGGTCTCGCGGACACGGCTGAGGCGATCAAGGTCGCCGGGCCGACCCCTCGTCCTGACCTTCGATCTTCGGCAAGTTCTTCACGCTGCGGCTGCACATCTTTGACTGGAATTGCTCGCAACACAGCACACCGCGCTTCATCGAAGCCGACGTCGAGGCGGCTATAGAGCCAAACCCCGCCCACGAGCACGGTCTTCAGGCGGCAAAGACTTCCTTCGGTAACGGATCGGCGCCCTTATGATGAAGCATGTTTTCACCGCCGCATTCCTTGCGGCAACCACTGCCCTTTCCTCCCCCACCGGCGCGGCCAACGCGCAGCCAGTTTCATCCATCTCGTCGACGACGACCTATCATACGGTCACGGTCGACGGACTGAAGATCTTCTACCGGGAGGCCGGACCGAAAGACGCGCCGACCATCCTGTTGCTACACGGCTATCCGTCCTCGTCGCGCATGTTCGCAACGCTTATCCCGCTGCTGGCCGATCGCTATCGTCTTGTCGCGCCTGATTATCCGGGTTTCGGCGAAAGCGACGCTCCTCCGGCTTCTCAATTCCACTACACCTTCGACCACTTGGCCCAGGTCGTCGATGACTTCACGCAGCAACTCGGTCTGCACAGCTATGTGCTTTACCAGCAGGACTACGGCGGACCGATAGGCATGCGTTTGGCGGTCACCCATCCCGAGCGCGTGAGGGCCATCATCGTGCAGAACGCGGTGGCGCACGGGGATGGGCTGGGGCCGGCGTGGGATATTCGCAAGGCGTTCTGGAAGGACCGGGCGGGCTACGAAGACAGGATCATTCCTGGCTTCACCTCGCTCGAAGGCGCGAAGACGCGCCACCTCGGCTCATCGCCGCATCCGGAGCGGTACGACCCGGACGCGTGGGAACGGGAAGCAGATCACCTGTCGCAGCCGGGCCAGCGTCAGATCCAGTCGGACTTGTTCTTCGACTACCAAACCAACGTTGCGGACTATCCTTCCTGGCAAGCCTGGCTGAAGCGCCATCATGCGCCGCTGCTTGTTCTGTGGGGCAAGTATGATCCGTCCTTCGCGCTGCCAGAGGCGCAGGCCTACAAACGCGACGTGCCTGAAGCGGAAGTCCATGTCCTGGATGCCGGGCACTTCGCCCTCGACGAAAAGGTGGATGAGGCGGCGACGCTGATCCGCGCCTCCTTGGCCAAACGAAAGATCTAGCCGGCGCGCCTCGCGGGATGTGGGCGCGGGAGCCGTTTTCGGACGAATGCTGCCGGGTAGCCCGCGCCCGGACGGGCTGCATGGCAAAGCGGGTCGCGCGCCTGATTGACGGCGGGCGTCTCCGGGTGCTGGTCCCCAAGAAGGCGCAGAGGGCCTATGACCCCACCTATATCGGGAAAGTGACCCACGCCTGCATCCTAGCGACGAGGAATTGTTCCGCGCACTCACTACGATTGCTCGCCCTACACCGGCACTGCGAAACTCCCGGTTCACGCGCGTCGCACCAGTTCGCCGGATCGTCGGCGTGGCTTTCCCGAACTCGCCAGCAAGGACCTCTTCGCCCTTCGCCTCGGCGTGCTGAATTCCGTGGCTTCGTCCTGAAGAAGCCGCCCGCGGTGGCCGGCCTGACGCCTCCGACCCTCGGCGAGCGGGATTAGCAAGGCCGGACCGCCATGCTAATGATTGTGCCATGAGAGCGACGGCTTATGACGGGGGACGCGGCAGGGCCGCCCAGGCGGACGGGGGCGACGCGGCGCGCGCGGCCGCGATCCTGCGCCGGCTCGGGCCGCGCCCCATCGTGCTGATCGGCATGATGGGGGCCGGCAAGACCTCGACGGGCCGGCGGCTCGCGGCCCGTCTCGGGATCGACTTCGTCGACAGCGACCTCGAGATGGAGAGCGCGGCCGGCATGACGATCCCCGAGATCTTCGCCCGCCATGGCGAGCCCTATTTCCGCGATCGCGAGAGCCGCGTCGTGGAGCGCCTGATCGGCGGCGGCCCACGCGTGGTGGCGACGGGCGGCGGGGCTTTCATCCACCCGGCCACGCGCCGGACCATCAAGGCCTCGGGCTTCTCGGTTTGGATCAAGGCGGATTTCGACGTATTGATGCGCCGCATCCGCAAGCGGAGCAATCGGCCGCTGATGCGGACGCCCGATCCTGAAGCAACCCTGAAGAGCCTCATGGCCGAACGCTATCCCGTCTATGCCGAGGCCGACCTCACGATCGTGTCCCGGGATTGTTCCCACGACGTGGTGGTGGACGAGATGGTGGCCGCCGTCGCGGCCCATCTGCTCGGCCCCCCGGAGGCTCGCTGACGCCGTGACGCCCGACCCGGATAGCGGCGCGGATCCGACCCGGATCGCGGTCGACCTCGGGGCCCGCTCCTACGACATCCTGATCGGCCCGAACCTCATCGCCGAGGCAGGCCATCGGATCGCGGGCCTTGCGCCGGGCGCCGCCTGCGCCGTCGTCACCGACCGCAATGTCGCCCAGGCCCATCTCGGGAGCCTCGAAGCCTCGCTCGACTCGGCGGGCCTTCGGCATACGGCCGTGACGGTCGAGCCCGGCGAGGGCTCGAAGAGCTTCGCGCGCTATGCCGAGGTCTCGGGCGCCGTCCTCGACGCGCGGCTCGAGCGCGGCGATCTGATCGTGGCGCTCGGCGGCGGCGTCGTGGGCGATCTCGCGGGTTTCGTGGCCGCCACCTGCAAGCGGGGCATGCGCTTCGTCCAGATCCCGACGAGCCTCCTGGCCCAGGTCGATTCCTCGGTCGGGGGCAAGACCGGCATCAACGCGGCCCAGGGCAAGAACCTCGTCGGCGCCTTCCACCAGCCGTCGCTGGTGCTGGCCGACACCGACACCCTCGACACGCTGCCACCCCGCGAGTTCCGCGCCGGCTATGCCGAGGTCGTGAAATACGGGCTCATCGACGACCTCGCCCTGTTCGACTGGCTCGACGCCCATCGCGAGGCGGTCTTCGCGGGCGGGCCGCGGCGTCGCCAGGCGATCGCCCGATGCTGCCTGTCCAAGGCCGCCATCGTGGGCCGCGACGAGCACGAGCAGGGCGACCGCGCGCTCCTCAACCTCGGCCACACTTTCGGACACGCCCTGGAACGTCTGACGCATTACGACGGCGCCCGGCTCGTGCACGGGGAGGCCGTGGCGATCGGTGTGGCGCTGGCGTTCCGCTTCTCGGCCGCCCGGGGCCTCTGCGATGCCGCGGATGCGAGCCGCGTCGCCCGGCACCTCGCGGCCGCCGGGCTGCCGACCCGCATCGGCGAGGTTCCGGGCTGGGACCCGAGCGCCGGCCAGGGCCCGCGAGCCGATGCCGTGCTCGACGCCATGTTCCAGGACAAGAAGGTGACGCGCGGCCGCCTCAACCTCATCCTGGCGCGCGGCATCGGCCGCAGCTTCGTGGCATCGGATGTGCCGGCCGATGCCGTGCGACGCTTCCTCGAAGACGAGTTGACAGGGATCTAAACCATGCGTGGCGCTTCGGCCGAGGTCGCCGCCGGGGGGTTGGACCTCTGGCTCGACGTCGCGGTGGTGGTGTTCTGCATCACGCTGTCGGCCTTCTTCGCAGCCGCCGAGACGGCCCTGACCGCGGCCTCGCGAGCCCGCATGCACGCCATCGAGAAGGGGGGTGACGAGCGGGCCGGCATCGTGACGCGCCTGCTCGACAACCGCGACCGCTTCATCGGCGCCATGCTGCTCGGCAACAACGTCTCCAACATCGGTGCCTCGGCCCTGATCACCAGCGTGCTGCTGGCGCTCGTGGGCGATCGCGGCGTGATCTACGCCACCGTGCTGATGACGGTGCTGATCCTGGTCTTCGCCGAGGTGCTGCCCAAGACCGTCGCGATCAACTACCCCGACCAGGCGTCTCTGTTCCTGGCCCGCATGGTGTCGGTCGCGGTCGCGGTGTTCGGGCCGGTGCTGAAGGCCGTCGAGGTCTTGGTCCAGGGCCTCCTGCGGCTGTTCGGCGTGACGCTCGGCGAGAGCCGCTCCATGCTCACGGGCGTCGAGGAGCTCAAGAGCGCGGTGGATCTTCTGCACCAGGAAGGCGGCGTCGAGCGCTCGGACCGCGACATGGTGGGGGGACTGCTCGACCTGCACGAGCTCGAGGTCCAGGACGTCATGGTCCACCGCACCAAGATGCAGAGCATCAACGCCGACCTGCCGCCGTCCGAGGTGCTGCGCGAGGTTCTGGCTTCGCCCCACACGCGGCTGCCGCTGTGGCGCGGAGAGCCCGACGAGATCGTGGGCGTGCTGCACGCCAAGGAAGTGCTGCGCGCGTTGAGCGACCTCGGCGGCGACGGATCCCGCCTCGATGTCGCGGCGATCGCCTTCGAGCCCTGGTTCGTGCCAGCCACGACGAGCCTCCAGGACCAGTTGCAGGACTTCCTGCGAAGGAAGCAGCACTTCGCCCTGGTGGTCGACGAATATGG
>JAABUL010008063.1_pt1 | contig 10932 bp, 7 predicted proteins | sample 5559151 | NCBI WGS metagenome assembly JAABUL01 (sample SAMN10711876, study PRJNA513368) | rock metagenome | isolation source: Antarctica rocks | place: Antarctica: Victoria Land, Pudding Butte sud | reverse complement strand
CACTCTTAATGGAAACCTCACGCGCTCGCCCATGTCTTCCAGGCACCTAACCAGCAAGACTCCGTTTCCGGGACTCTTCAGTCTCCAAGCGCATCCTGAAAGTGTAGTATCCTCCCGTCATTGCGATTACCCATAGCCATATGTCACAAATGCCAAGTCTTAGGAGCTCAGCTCAAGGCACCAGTCTTAGCAAGTCCAAGCATCTAAATCCGCAGAGTGCAAAGGTCCCAGCAGACTCTATGAAAGATAGCATCCATACGAATTTCGGGGATTCAACGGCTATCCATCAGGCTCACCTCACCAAGAACGGTGCAGCCCTTGCATCATGACGACGCCTAGTTCTTTTTTAGTCCGATCCCGAAAAGTTCCTAGGTCAAAACAGCCATACACTGCTAAGAGAGGGAACTGCAACAAAGCTAAAGATCATACATCACATCCCTGGCGCTATTTGCACCCCCCCCCCCCGCATGTGACGCCATGAAGCCTTTGGTTGAATAAGAAAACCCGTTTGTCGAGACGTCCTTCCAGCGCTGAATTCCAGGAGATACACCTATCATCTACAGCAAAGCCAGACAAGCACCATGATACCGGATGATTGGACACCAGAAGAAAACTAAATACGCACCTCGCCATCCTCATCCGCTCCGCTCCACACTCCACCTCCCCGCCCCCCATCCGCCTCGTCAAATCTAGGTAGATGTATCAAACACCCAACCGCTTCCATAGCGTGATATCCCCGACCCATCTCCCCAACCCCACACCAAACCCACTCACAGGTCCTCCCATCCCCTCCACTTCTCTCAAACATCTTCCTAATCACCACACCACACCACCCCACACCACCACCACCACCCCTACTCCACGAATCCCCAAAACCCAACCCCCTTAAAAGTAACCCATATTCCCCACCACCACAGCCCTTCTCAACCACAGCACACAAGCCCGCAAACCGGGCAGCCGTCGTTGTTGTTGTATGTATGTACATACTTCCATCGAGATACCAGAAGCTGGCGAAAAAAAAAACTTCATTTCGTTATAGATAGAATTATTGTACTTTGTACAGTAGTAGAAAAATGTCCAGATAGGAAAGCGAATCATTTGCCCAAATGTAAAAGAAACTTTTTTTTTTTAAACGAATCAAAAATATTTGATACATATACTTCTATGGCTGGCAACGAGATTCACCTGTACGTGGTGCCGGCTACGAACCTTTTGATTCTATTCTGTGTCCGAATAGAAGTCAGAAGAGCCAAGAGATCTCAATTCGACGCAGTTCAAACGATGTTAGGACGTTGCGTGGCCATGAAGACTGCCGTGCAGAGTTTTCACCTACGCGACAACACCTCTCCTAACAGCCACAATCGATCTACGAAGAAGATTAATGACATGTCGATGTCAGTAAGAGATGGGAAGATACTACTAGTAGAATAGTCGACCCAGGTGAAGAGTCTGAGAGTCGTGACTACAAGTGACCGAAGGATTTGCGACCCGTCGACTGCGTCGATATTGAAACGTCTTCATCACATCGACAGTGCCGTCGAGTAATTGATGAAAAGATATCAGGTAGAATAGACGAACCAGGTGATGAGCCTTGAGTTTGTGACTACATGTGTCCGAAGGAGTAGTGATCCGTCGATCACGCTGATATACTGAAGGAGCTTGAGCCCATCTTCTTTACTTGACGCCAAGTCATACATCTATCTACGTGGAAAATCGAGAGCGCATGAGAACGATCAGAACGCACCTCTACTATCGATCAGCTAAGCATCGAACGATTGCGACCGCACGTCTATACTAACAATCTATTCAACGTCTACGTGACACAAGCCAGATCAAGAGAAGGAAAGAATTATTCAGTACAATCACACTCTACCTTCTCATCGTGCGCGTCTCTCTTTCATCACACATTTCTCTGCTCAATGAATGACAATCATTGAGCAAGAGAACACAGTTTCTGCGTTACAATCACGAGCATCACGGGTGCAAAGGAACGTCTTTCGTCTTCGGATCGGGAATCGAACCAGGACATCGTTGTATAGAATACCGTCAATGAAGAGCAGAGCAAAGACGATGCGTTACAACAAACAGCACAGGCACTCGTAAGAGTTTACTCGAGCGTCACGCGCTGGATAGAAGCTATAGGTTCATTATTTGGTACATAGCCTCAAAACTCACTGTTTCGGCGGCGCGAAGTCGCCGTGTAGTCGGCGAGCGATTTTCTCCCCCAGAGGGTTTTGTCCGTTCGATACACATAGCATAGTTTCCCCCATGGGTCGAATTTAAACCGATGTCACAAGGGCGTATGAATTACAATCACATATACTTCTATTTTTTTCCACAATCCCAAAAAGGGGTGTGTGTGCTCTTACTTTGATTGCGGGAAAAAAAGTCTGTTTTTCGATTTTCTCTCGTGTCCCACCCCCCCCATCATCATCATCACCTCCCCTCACATCCCCCGCGCTTCTCTCCTTCTCACCCCAATCCACCCCTTCCCTCAATCTCCCCGCACACTCACGCTCATCATCTGCGAGCCCTCTGCTTCTCTGTACACCGCCCCCGCACTCAAACCGAATCATAAAAATCCCTTTCGACGGCGAGAGCGTCAAGGAGGTGGGTTTCGAACTGAGGGATGGGTGGTGGAGGGGAGGGGCGGGGGATCTGGGATGATATGGGGAGTGAGCGGTTGGGAGAAATTTGCGTTTGGGGTTTGGGAAGTTCTTAGGGTGGGGCGAGAAGGGGGGAAGTATGGCTTGAGAGGGGGAAAAGAAGGTGGAGTAGAGGAAAAGAAAGGTTGGGAGCCGGGAGTTTGAAGAAATGGGTTAAAATAGTGGTAATTCCACGCCAGCTCATCAGCGCCAGGGTATCTATATCGACAAACGCATATTAAAAAATCGTCGAGGAAAACCCGCTTGACTGGAATATATCGGTCCTTCTTTGAAGGTCCCTTCAACCTATTCAGACCATTCTTATTTGTAATGCGCCAAACTCCATCGCTATGCTGATCCGGTAAAATTACTCACATTCGTTTCGTGCCGTTTTTGTTTAGAGGTCCGTTTCCTCGAGAGATTTTGTGGGAAATACTATCGATACCCCATGGAATCGAAAATCTAGTTTCCTTGACCTCCTTTCAAGACGTAATTTTACTCCCTAGGGTTAAGGTTTGAAGACGCCAGAGCCAACCTTTACAAATTCGACAGCGTATTCGCGGGCGACATCCAACCATTGAGCGCTTTCCCCGCCTCTTCTTTCCATTCCGCTACGGTCCATCTTGTCTCAGACCCCTTTACTGCCCCTTCAAGAGCCTTGCTCACCTCCCTATTCTTCAAGATCCGAGACCCCTGTTCCCCGTTTCTCGCAAATTCCAGCGGCTTCCCTTCCCTGCACATGCTCAACTTCTGCACTTCCATTTTTGCCCCTGCATACGGGCTTTCCCCAGTTGCAGATATTATCAATGTTACAGCAAGAGCGTAGATGTCCGAAGCCGGGGTTATGAAGGCCTGGCCGTTAGAGAGGGAGAGGAGTAATTCTGGGGAGGCGTAGGCTGCTGTAATGGCTGACACTTGCTCCGGAGAAGTAATAGAGGAGGTGACAGAGGAGGAAGAGAAATCGGCGTAAAGAGGGGTATAGGCATCTGGGCTGTCAGGGTTGGGAGAAGGCTGGAGCAGGATGTTGGCGGGTTTGATATCGCCGTGGATGCAGGATTTGGAGTGGAGAAAATTAAGCCCATCGATTAGGTGGGTGGCAAGATGAGCCCATTGAGAAGTGCCGATGACGGGGTCGAACATTGTTCTCGTAGAGAAATTCGCACGTGCCGTTTCAGCTGCTGTTTTGGCACGCGACTCCAGACTCAGCGGTACGGGACTCATAAGGATGCAGTGAGTGGGTCCATCGTAGCCGTGGAAAGGAACGAGATGATTCTTTGCGACGGGGGAGGCGTGCAAGTATGTGAGGATGCGGGCTTCGAAGTCAAGCACCTTGTGCGCGTCACGGCGAGATGGAGCTTTGATTGCTAGAACGCTTTGGACGTTGTCGGGAGGGGTGGAGGTGATGATCGGGGAGGTTGGAGGGGTGAGGAGGGCTGGTGGGGGAGTTTCTGGTTTGGAGCATTCGAGGGCACGGTAGACGATGCTCCAAACGCCGCGGCCGTACTCTTCGTAGCCAGAGGTGGAATCTATGAGCTGGTACATTTTGGTTGGTGGTCGTGGTGTTGTTTCTTCCCAGGAAGGCTCTTTCCCTTGACCATTTTGCGCTTGCTGAGATTCTTCTGTGTCCATTTTTGTTATGCGCGGTCTCCGGTCGGGTACGTCATAAAGACTTGTGCTGCTCAACGAGAGAGCATCTGCACTTGCAGAAGCTCTTCTGTATGGTGGTCTCGATGGCGTCAGGGGGGGCGTAAGTGTCTGACTTGCTCTCGGAGTAGCATGAGTCACTGGCGGTGAATTTGCCATCGTTATAGGGCTTGAGCGCTTGCGTGAAGAGCATAGAGGTTGTAGTGGAGGTGGTTCGTGACTGATGAAATTGCTGGGCTTGTCGACGTTGCAGGCCGAAGAAGCCATATCGTCCATGAGCGCAATGAATAGAGATTTTAATCCACCGATATAAGCTGAGTGAGCCTTACAGCGTAAATAAGGAAACGGCGCGGTAATCAAAGTTGCATATTGCGGGAACTGAATCTCTTGATTGGAAAACGCTCAGTTGGAGCAGTAGCGGAGAACGTGGAGAGATGTGCGAGATATTAGTGGACGAGAGAGAACAGCATATATACAAGACAATGGCACATAGGCGATGCAACTTCCCCCTAGTAGATAAAGAAGCCTACGACAATGACCTTGTTGTCTTCTTGTATGTAAATCGTTCTCTTTCTTTTTTTTCTTTTTTTTTTTGGGTGCAAAGATGAGGGGCAATTTCCACCGTCAGTGCCTTCGCTATCTCAATCCAGTTGTTCCGAAATTCGATTCATCTGAAAAGGGAAGTCGCAATAGTCAACGGACGTAATGGAATTATTTAATTGCGACAGAATGAATGTAGGAAGAAGCAACAGCAGTGAAGCGGGTGTTACATATATCGTATACCTGGCACGATAGGGAGCAACAACCATCTCTTTGGTGTGTTATTGGGTGAGCAACCATCCGAGGCCACCTGACATGGGATTCATGCAATTGTTCGGATGACGTCTTTTTGCAAGTCGCGCTCGTTCATTGATTGGGTGGCGAGCGCGGGAGGCAGCACCCGGCTTCGTGCGAGTCATGAGCAAGTTCAAAATCCCTTTCGGGTCGCTGCATGGAATGCATGCTTTACGTTCTAGATCTGGAAGTCACGTAGAACGATACATATGATATTCCGTATCATTTGTGGGTACCCATTTAGGGTTTCGTAATTTCAAATTCTCTGGTGGATATAACCTCATGCCCAGTTAGACTAGAACACCATAACCCATTTCCATGCTATGCGAAATGCTAAACCTGCGAGAGAGGCACGACGCCACGAAGGACGAACGCCAAGCACGATATATTGGAGTGGAGCGGATATTCAGTAAGTACGTAGAAGAGGTGGTCAACGAGAGCCCAGAAGCATGTATCAGGATCAAGCCCGTCCGCCAGCACCATGCAAGACCGAATGCTGCATCGCCGCCAAAATCACTCAGTGGTATCCGCAAAAGCATCGCCAAAAGCCAAGCCTGCCCATGTAAAGATCGTGAAGTACCAAAAGACAATACCGACACCAAAGGAAGGAGCCCATCGTTGCAACTCAAAAAACCTTCCAAGAACTCCCGCTAGGCCTCCGATAACTCAAAACAGCAACTCTTCTGCGCTTCTTTCATGGGTATCTCATATGCAGCCATGACAGAGTTCTTGCACCGTAGAGCTCGTCACATCATAAATCATCAGTGCAGCCATGCCAACCATCCCTCTTCTTCATTCACAATTCAATCCTCCGAGTAAGTAAAGTTACACACAGTTTCGAAGAGAATTCGGTGTACTAGTGGGTTGGAGCTGCAGAAGCTTTTTCACTACTAGTTGCCACGGCGACAAGAACTTCAAGACCACTCATATCGTTTTGCTTTGGTGTAGTATGCTGGGAAGCTGCCAGAGCACTAGCTTCAGATACCAAGGGGTAAGCCGAGGGAGCTTGACCTTGATTGGTATAGTTCTAGTGCAGGAATGTCAGCATTGATTTACCAACAAGCCTCAGGGCGGCACATACCTGTTGAGCTGCGGCAGCTGCTGTATAGTTAGATTCGATATAACCATTACTATGTACAATCGAAGGATGATACTCGGGTGCGGAGAACAATGGTGTCGGTACCCCGTCGCTACTGCTGGAGTCTTCGGGTGACCGTCGCTGTTGGAGCTGGACTTGTTGAGCGGCTGGTGGAGGCCCAGCGTACCATCCGTGCCGCTTACTCCTGTTTGGCGTTGCGGGCAACAGATACGAAGATTCCGCTGGACGCTTTTGAGATTCCTGATGGATGACTGGAACTGCGCCAGGAGCTTGATGCGTCTGAGAAGGCGAAGGTTTAGCAGCAGCATCCTGAATATCTGCTAATGTTTGCTGGCCCCATATACCGGCGTCCTTGTTCGGCGACGTGCCATATGCTGCTATGTCGAGTCTTGTTAGATTTTGGTGAAGCGACATGTCCCACGAAGCATGGCCCCTCCTATCATTGGGCCCAGAGGTGTTCTGCACTGAAGGTCCCGGGTAAACGGGCGGTCTGCTTGGAGAATCGACTTGCATCGGACTTGAACCTCGTGCAGGCGTTGCAGGACGATGAGAGATCTGGTCAAATGTTTCAATGCCTGGTAGTCGCTGTGACTGACTAGCCGCCTGAGTAGCCTGCGGAGCAAAAGCTGGCTGGGGCGCATCGGCACTTTGGTAGTAGCTAAGTCCACTAGTCGCTGGACGAGAGTAATTCGAATATGTGCTTGGATGCCACGTACGTCTTCTCCACTCGGCTTCAGCAGCTAGTGCAGAGTCGCGGCGTGTGAAGGAGTACGTGGAGCTTGTAGGACTGCCGTACATACTGCTATTGCTCGACAGAGCTGATGAATTTGAAGGAGCTAGAGGACTGAGGTAAGGAGGTGGAAAGGTGCTACCATGTGGTGACTGGAAAGGATTGACCCCCGATGGAACAGAGAGCCTCCGACCATGAGTTGGGTTGCCGCCCCAGAGACTCATACCACGCGACGCGGCAGACACCGGGGATCCTATTGACGAGCCATATCCAGGACTATTTGGACCGTTGGAGTAGGTTGTTGACGTAGGCGTGCTGATGTCTCCTGAGTTTTCTCTCAACTGCGTATACTGACTAGGTGGAGTCGATGGCTGAATTCTTGTGATATCTAAACTCAACCTAGTCCGTGAATTTGGGTCGCTTGCCATCATTAGAGGTGGCGGCCTTCTTCGGCCATCGTCTCTGCTTATGGTAGATGTCGTGGATCCGATACTGGAGGTCGATAAATTCCGGCTGTGGCCCCTACCATGGCTCCCTTGACTGCTTGCTGTTGATGCCCGCGATCTGCCGCTTCCTGGCCGTACGCGGTCCGTCCGAATCTGCCGTTGGAAGCGAGTGCCAGTAGCTGCGAGAGAATCTCCAGGGATTTCTTCATTGACGTGCACCGTCTGCGCGTGCTGACGCAGGTTATCAAGTCGGGAAAACCTTCGGGAGCAATGACATTGGAAAGGCCGTTCCCCGGTGTGTTTCCTGGAGTTATTTAGCAAGGTTCAACTGTCGCGGGTATCCCACAACCTACCGAATATGCCTGGCAAGGTGTTCACTCCTCGTAAAGCTCAAATTGCATGGGGGAAAGTCGGTACAGAAGAATCTTTGTCCTTTTTTCTTCTTCGTTGGCCTGCCTGTCTCGCCATCTATACTTTCGCCGTCCGAGCCTCCATCTCCATCTCCATCGTCCGAATCATCCATGTCTACGTCCTGCGATCCCACAGTTTGTATGGACCGGTCCGAATTCCCACGACATAACTCCTCTCGCTGTATCTTGCTGGTAGGTTGAAGTTGGGATGACGGAAAGGAGTTGCTGAAAGGTGACCTCGGTAAAGGTCGTTGGCCCTCAACACCGGCGAAGCTGAGCCTTGTAGGTGTAGTAAGTGCCGACCCTTCAGTCGATGGAACGATGTGGGAGCGATCTGCGGTGGTAGGAAGCGCTCGAGGAGTTGTGGGAGACGTCGCCTCGTTCGAGAAGTCGTTTAGCCCTAGACCTACGTTTACTGAATGAAAGGCGGTCGTCATGGCGAGGCCGATAAACAGACTTGCGGTGAGATGTAACAGCGGGGTGCCTTGGGCTGGCAGATGTCAAGGGACAATGCGCAGCCTCGGGATTGGTCGAAGGTCGGCGTCGTCATGCATCAGTTCGTTAGGTTAACGGCCAGATGTAGAGCATCCATGAGCACGTCAAGTACAGTTGGAGGTAAGTAGTGGTCCAGGCGGCTCGAGCAGAAATTGCGACGCTGATTCCGAATGGGGGTTCCCTGGTAAGTATCCTCTTCAGCCGTAGTTGAGGAGTCTTGCCCTGATACGCCGAGATGGCGGGGGCTCAGGAACAGTGGAGAGGCCCGATAAGCCAGACAAAAAGTGGGATGAGATGATGAAGAACAGACGCTAAAACATGTTAATACAAGTGAGACTGATCAGAATGCCAGTGACAGGACGAAGACTGGGATGGCCAGATGTCGGTGATATGATGAAACATCGAGTGTGAAGAGTGTGTGTGGATGAGAGACCTACGTCTTACCTTACATAGCGGGGCTGTTCGCAAGTGGGTGCATAAAGGATCTCCTCCAAATTGACCGACTAGGTAGACTAGATACCTTAGGTAGCACAGGGGGGGGGAAGCCCAGCTAAGACCAAGGGCCAGATAAATGTAGGCCCTGGGTCCGACCTTACGAGCCTGATGCGAAAGCGAAGGGCTTACGAGGCTTCATTTACGGACATTGCCCGATTACTCAGGGTAACAATAGTGCAAAGTAAGTACCTTACCCTTACCCTTTCCCTCTTTAACCACTACTACAGTAGCAGTGGAGACTTTGGTTGCCTTGGTGGTCGCAATCACATGCTGACGGCAAGTCTTGAGAGAGACTGCTCGTCTGCTCCTCGCGCATGAAGAGTATACTACTAAGGCAGGGCGGGCGCAACAACAACAACAGTAAGGACTGTGATACGTCGTCGGATCTTTTTCGCACCAGGGCGTCTCTTGGTGTGAGCCGCGGGATGGGGGGATGGAGGGGAATCGTCCTCAGCTGAGGAAATGCAAATCAGCGGCAACTCGGGTCACGGAGACGCATACGGGGGGTTGGTTCGCCTCGCGAGCCTGCAAGGATGGCTGTCAGGTACATAGGTATTGCTTGGTACCTTTTCGTCGTCTCAAGGGCACATGGAAAGGACTTGGTCGCTGAGTCCAAAGATTTGACCATTACCACGCCGTTGTTTCGCGGATGCATCTCCGCTGGTTGTTTTCTGCCTAGAATACCAGTAGCCTCACTCTGGAGAGGTCTCCTCTGACCATCGTCCATGTCCGCACGACTGATACAACTACTCGGTTTCGCCCTATTGCGGTCAACTTTCACAGCCTCATCCTACAGTCCTTTTACCTATGATCGACATTGTTGCCCCGCTTTCTAATGGCCCCCAACCGAGGGAACCATCTACAATCGATAACAGATAAGCGCCGCCACTTTCCAGATCCAGATCCCACAGCCCTTCTAGGCTTCTTTCGTGGTTGGATTGACGGCCAAGCTTCGGGGATCTACGGCTAAGGATCGTCCATGATTCAATGATCGCCCGCCTAAGGTGTCTCTAAATCATGTGATCTTGAAGCCCTTAACCCCAAAGTCCGATCATCCTGTTTTCCCCATATATATGCGTACATCTGTATTCAACCTCTGTGCTTGTTATCTTGGATGAAGTTGTCAACAAACTCAAATGCTCTTGCTAAAGAAGGACCAGAAAGAACTAAACTTAATGTAGTTTCAGGACAGTTTGTTTTAGGGAACCAATATTTGCACACCCATGCACGCCCAATTTCACTACATAAACACTCCATTCAAATTAGTTACCGATATCTCGGTCGCCCAGAAATACCTTTATTTGTATGAGTGCCCCACGGGCCACCAAGAATTAAGTAGGTACCTGCAGGCAACGACGTCATCCTCCATCAAATCTATTCGCGTTACACATGCAACATCTAACATATTACCAGATATTTAATCTACCTATCTCGGAGGACGAGGTAGGGGGGGGGGGGGCGACAAAGGTTCAGCTGTTGTAGAGCAGATTCCGGAGTTCCACGAGCAAGCGCCAGGTGGTGGAGGCTTTTATGGTCAATTTCAGGTGTGTAAATTGGCTTGGAAATAACGGTTGATCGAATAAAGGTGTTTCTAGGCGACCGAGATATCGGTAACTAATCCTAATTTGAATGGGTGTTTATGTAGTGGAATTGGGCGTGCATGTATGGAAACTGGGGTGTGCAAATATTTGTTCCCTTGTTTTACTCTTGTTTGGTAAAATATACGAGTAATTGTAAATCTGTGCAAATATCCATGAATTTCTTAAACTTCATGACAAAGCTTCAGCAGAACATAAAAAAAATACGAAGAATTTTATATTAAAAAAACGTATAAATATGATCGATACTATGATCCATGATCTAAAGAACAACTAGAATAATGCAGTAGAAGTTATTAAAAAGGCCAGTCGTGGCGGTTGTAATTGAATAGGGTATCGGATCTTGTCATTTGCTGGATCGACAACTGTCGATCGCAAATGTCCATGCCAGACAAACGCTCGATTATGCTTACAAAGAGCCGCCTGCCGTTGTATAGCTTCTGCTCACCTCCCCAGTGCTCCCACAACACTCCCCACCATAACCGCCGCCTCCCTCTCCCACGCGCCTTCTCGCCCTTTCATTCCCCCTGGCCCCT